>TARA_R110002051_G_scaffold32382_2_pt1 | contig 152206 bp, 154 predicted proteins | sample TARA_R110002051 | Tara Oceans TARA_R110002051 (sample SAMEA4397023) | marine metagenome | biome: Polar Biome; feature: [MES] marine water layer (ENVO:01000295) within the mesopelagic zone...; material: water (ENVO:00002006), including particulate matter (ENVO:01000060) such...
GTCATGCGTACCATCGCGATCCCGTAATCGGGGTCGGTGAAGGCTTCGCCCAGTGCCCAGCCATGCTTGGCGTAGAAATCCACCGCCTGGTGATTATCCCGAAAACTTTCGAGACTGATCAGCGCGTGTTCCGCGAACAGGATGGATTCTGCATCCGCCAACAGCACTGCGCCGACGCCGCTGCGATGCCGCTCCAGCGTCACCATCATCAGATCGACGCTATTGTCGCGCAGGGCGCAGGCACCGATCACCTCGCCATCAGCCACGGCGACGCGGGTGAAGGCATTGCGCTCGGTATAGTAGTGAGGCACCGCCCCGGAGGCGATATAGCCCTCCACCATGTCCGCTCCGATGACGTCGGGATATTTGGCTCGGATCGTTTTGTAGGAGAGGGCAGTGAGCGGCTCGACATCGTCCGGCCTGGCCGGACGAAGGTGTAGGTTTGGGTTATTTTTCAATGGTCTGTTCCTGAAATAGAAAAGCGGTCCGCGCCGGCATGGCCAGGCGGAATGGGGTTTTCAAACCAGCCCGCTGCGTCAGCGGGCTGTATCAGGACTCAGAGATAAGGCGCATAAACGCTCCAATTGAAGGTGATCAAAGCTAGATCGGCCCGCTGACCCGGTCAATTGGGCTCGGGCGAAAAAAAAGCCCCGGACGATTCCCGGAGCTCTTTTCATTGCTGTTGATGTGTTCAAGCGTTATTCGCTCGCGGCCATGCCCGGCACGAGGCGCTCAACGGTGGCCATGATGATGACCATCAGCGATGCCGCTGACAGCACCGCACCGTAATTGGTGAAGATGCCCGTCAGATATTCGCCCGCTGTTGGAATGGCGCCGAGAGCACCGGCTCCGCCCATCAGGAAAATGGCGGCCAGGATGACGGCGCGGCGATGATCGCCCTTGATGAAATAGCCGCTGACCAAGCCGACAATGGCCAGGATCAACCCTGCCATTTCGAATGAGATGAATGCGAACAGGATTGCGACGATTGCCGCAATGGCCCAGATGATTTTGTCCAGTGACATGTGTGTCTCCCCAGGGTGATTATTGGAACAACGCCCGTCAACCACAACACATCGCCAAACGTTACGCCCGATATTGAAGGCGACGCAAGTGTAATTCGGCAAGATGTTGTGGATTGCCACCAAGAGTGCGCTATATCTGGGATTTGACCTTTACGTCAGCGCGTCTGTGCCAGCGCCTGTTCAAGATCGGCGAGCAAGTCTTCTGCCCGTTCCAGCCCGGCCGAGACGCGCACCAGATCGTCCGGCGTCGGGCTCGCCGGGCCTTCGATCGGCTTGCGATGCTCGATCAGGCTCTCCACCCCGCCCAGCGAAGTGGCCTGGATGAAGAGCTTGGTGCCGGAGGCGAGCTTGCGCGCCGCCTCGTATCCGCCCTTGAGCCTCAGCGAGAACAGGCCGCCGAATCCGCCCGTCATTTGACGCGCGGCGATGGCGTGGCCCGGGTGGGTCGACAGGCCGCAATACAACACAGCGTCGAGGGCGGGATGGCCGGTGAGTTTCTGCGCCAGAAACAGCGCCGTCTCGCTCTGGCGGGCAAAACGGACCCAGAGCGTGCGCAGGCCGCGCAGCATCAGCCAGGTCTCAAAAGCGCCCGGAATGGCGCCGGTGCGGGTGTGGATCTCGGTGATCTCGGCCCAACGATCATTGAGCTCGCGCGTTGCCAGAACGCCGGCGAGCACGTCGGAATGGCCGTTGAGATATTTGGTCGCCGAATGCATCACGATATCGGCGCCCAGGGCCAGCGCCTGGGTGGTGCAGGGCGGGGCACAGGTTGAGTCGATCGCCAGTGTCGCGCCCGCCGCATGGGCAATTTCGGCACTCGCCGCAATATCGACAATCGCCCAGGACGGATTGGCAGGGCTTTCAATCCAGACCAGATCGGTGCCCGGCTTGCAGGCGGCTTTCAGCGCGGCCTCATCGCCGGGCGCGACCAGATCGAGCGTGATGCGGCCCTTCGCGGCAGCGCGTTGCAGCAGCGCCTTGGCGCCGTAATACATCTCGCTCTGCGCCACGACATGCCCGCCCGTTGGCACGCTCTCGACCACCGCCGCAATCGCCGCCATGCCGGAGGCAAACAGCTTGGCCTCCGGCGCGCCTTCCAGCATCGCCAGCACCCGCGCCGCCTGAAACTCGTTCGGCCCCGCCGGCCGGCGATAATCCGTCTCGCCGATCAGCTGGTTATCGGCATCGCGCGCAAAGGTCGTCGCCGGATGGATCGGCGGGATCACGGCACCGGTGGCGGCGTCGATGGCGTGCATCGCCTGGGCAGTGAGGGATTCGCGGGAGGGGGGCTTGGTCATTCTTCAGACTCTTTCACGACCACGTACCGGACGAACAAAAAGGCGGAGATGAGCGCGAAGACCACACTCATCCATACGGCAACTTCTCTAGGGAGATATCCAAGCATGTGGAGCGTGCCGAACAGGACCATTCCGGCCATCATTATCGCGATCGCCAATCGATTGTCGGCGCGAATCTGTTGATGGCACGACCAACATCGAATGGTGAGTGGGCCGGAAGCCATGTCGGAAAGGCGTTCGGTAAAGCTGCGTTGCGCCCACAATTTGGCGTAGGCTGCGGCGCCGCAATTTGGGCATGGTTTCGCCAGGCTAAAAGACATGCGACGTCCCCAAATCTCTCATCCCAACGCCATCGCCGCCCGCCGCGCATAATAGGTCACAATCCCGCTCGCCCCGGCGCGCTTGAACGCCAGCAGGCTCTCGAGCATGCAGCGTTCGCCATCGATCCAGCCATTGGCGGCGGCGGCCTCGATCATGGCGTACTCACCCGAAACCTGAAAAGCGAAGACGGGGATGTCGAAATTGTCGGCCAGCAGGCGCACGATATCGAGATAGGGCAGGCCCGGCTTGACCATCACCATGTCGGCGCCCTCGGCAATGTCGAGCTCGACTTCGCGCAAGGCTTCGGCGGCATTGCCGGGATTCATCTGATAGGTCTTCTTGTCGCCTTTCAGCGCTGCCGCCGAGCCGATCGCCTCGCGATACGGCCCGTAAAAGCCCGAAGCGTATTTGGCGGCGTAGGAGAGGATCATCGTATTGCTGTGACCCTCCGCCTCGAGCGCCTCGCGGATGGCGCCGATGCGGCCATCCATCATGTCGGACGGGGCGCAGACATCGCAGCCCGCTTCCGCTTGCACCAGAGCCTGTTCGATCAGGCGCTCGATGGTGGCGTCATTATCAATGGTCTCGCCGTCGAGCACGCCGTCATGGCCGTGGGTGGTGAAAGGATCGAGTGCGACATCGCAGATCACCCCGAGATTGGGCGCGGCGGCCTTGATGGTGCGAATCGCGTTGGGGATCAGCCCGTTGCGATTGAGCGCTTCGGAACCGTCCTCGTCCTTCTTGGCGGGGTCGATATGCGGGAAAATGGCCAGCGCCGGTATCCCCAGCGCCTGGGCTTCCTTGGCGGCCTTGGCGAGGCCCTTCAGCGTCAGGCGTTCGACGCCCGGCATGGCGGCGATCGGCTCGGGTGTGTCCTGGTCGGTGATGACGACCGACCAGATCAGGTCGTTGCTGGTGAGGGCGTTTTCCTGCACGAGGCGGCGCGTCCAGTCGTGCTGGCGCAGGCGGCGCAGGCGGGTGGCGGGGAAGAGGCCCATGGGTCTTGTCCTTGTCTGGTGGTGGTCTCGTCAAACATCACAAACTTGCGGCACTAACTTGCAGCATTGGCGCGGTCGCGATACGCCATCACAAACATTCATAGCTGACAGGAAGCCCGCTGTGCACTTCGCTCTCACTGAAGATCAGATACTGATTCAGGACGCCGCCCGCAAATTCTCAAACGACCGCCTCAAGCCTAATGCGGCGCGTTGGGATGAGGAGAAGCATTTCCCGGTCGACGCGCTGCGCGATGCTGCTGCGATGGGCTTTGCCGGGATTTATACCCGCGAGGATGTCGGCGGCTCCGGGCTGTCGCGGCTCGATGCCTGTCTGATCTTCGAACAATTATCGCGCGGATGTGTCGCAACGGCTGCCTTCCTGTCGATCCACAATATGTGTTCCTGGATGATCGACACCTGGGGCACCGAGGAGCAGCGCCAGCGCTTCCTGCCCGACATGATGTCGATGGACAAGATTGCCTCCTACTGCCTGACTGAGCCGGGTGCCGGTTCCGATGCGGCCAGCCTGCGCACAAAAGCCGTGCGCGATGGCGACCACTATGTGCTCAACGGTGCCAAGGCCTTCATCTCCGGCGCTGGGACCTCGGATTATTACATCGTCATGTGCCGCACCGGCGGCGAGGGCCCCAAGGGCATCTCCACCCTGGTGGTCGAGAAGGACACGCCGGGCCTCACCTTCGGTGCCAATGAAAAGAAAATGGGTTGGAATGCTCAGCCGACCCGTGTGGTCAGCTTCGCCGATTGCCGTGTTCCTGTCGCCAACCGTCTCGCCGATGAGGGCATGGGCTTCACCCTGGCGATGAAGGGGCTCAATGGCGGCCGCATCAATATCGGGGCCTGTTCGCTCGGCGGTGCCAGCGAAGCGCTGGACCAGGCGCTCGATTATGTCTCGACACGGCAGCAATTCGGTCGCCCGATCGGCCAGTTCCAAGTCTCGCAATTCAAACTCGCCGACATGGCAACTGAGCTCGAAGCCTCACGCCTGATGCTCTACCGCGCTGCCGCCTCGGTCGATGCCGACGACCCGTCAGCGGCGAAATATTGCGCCATGGCCAAGCGTTTCGCGACCGATGCCTGTTTTGACATCGCCAACCAGGCGCTGCAGCTGCATGGCGGCTATGGCTATCTCAAGGATTACCCACTCGAGCGCATCGTTCGCGATTTGCGGGTGCACCAGATCCTGGAAGGCACCAATGAGATCATGCGCGTCATCATCGCCAAGGATTTGATGCGCTAGGAGCATTTTCAGCAAGAGTGGGAACCGGTTTTGCGGTTCGAAAATACGACAAGGCGAAGAGCAGGAGCGGGCATGGCCGAAGACGCACCCCACCGAAAATTCGCCTCCACCATGGAGGCCTTCGAGCATGCCTGCGCTGAGCATGACACCGAGATTGTGGCGGAACAGCCCATGCTGGCCATGGTGCTTGAATCGGTTACCGATGCGGGTGAACGCGCCGAAGGTGATGGCTGTGCCGTTCTGACTTTGAAAGTCGCATCCGAAGATGACGGTTTCGTCGTCATTTCCCGCACAACCTTCCCGCCGAAACAAAGGCTGAATCCAGGAGATCTTGTCTGCTGGGTGCCCTTGCAACAGGACGCCGAACTCGCCGCACGCGCCCAGGATTCGCGCTTCGGCTGGGTCGGTCTGGCCTTCGCCACATTCGAGCCGGAATGGATCGAGGATGAATGGGTGGTGCGCGAGTTTTTCGAATGACGGCGCGGCGCTGAACTGGTGTCCAGAGACAGCCGCTGTTGACGGTGGCGCGGGCAAACGCCATCCCTTGTCATGATATAAGCGAACCGGAATTGTCATGACGCAGGAGCTTGAGGTGCTGGACGAGGGCCAAAAGGGCTGGCTCTCCTGGATCGTGGCGCGCGATCTCTCTGCCCGGTCCGCGCGACACCGTCTGGATTCATTGGCTCAGCGCATGGTGCTGGTTGGAAATGGAACAGTGGGGCGTCCTATAGGGAAGAGCTGGCTGGAGATTTCCCGTGAGGACGCCGAGCTGCGGGCTCACAATTTTGCCAAGACCGGTATTGCCTATGCGCTCAGAGACCGGCTGCGGCCTGGTCTTGAGGAACCAAGGGTTCGGATGTTTTTCGAGCGTTTCACGGGACAGGCGCGAGTTTTTTCGAATTGGGGTTCTGGTTTGAGTCTGGCTCTCGGTGGTGGGCTTTCCAGTTGGGAACCGATTTCAGAGTCGACATTTGACATGGCGTTCGGATTGACTGACGGCGACCTGGTTGGAATTTTTTGTATCGAGGACGAGGATTAGCTGAGTGACCGAAGAACCCGAAATCATCGCCCGCAAGACCGGCCATATCGGCCGCATCACCCTCAATCGCCCCAAGGCGCTCAATGCGCTGACCCATGGCATGTGCCTGGCGATGATCGAGGCGCTGCAGGCCTGGCGCGAGGACGATGCCGTGCAGGCTGTCGTCGTCGACGGGGCCGGGGAGAAGGGGTTTTGTGCCGGCGGCGATATCCTCAAGCTTCACGATAGCGGCAAGGCCGGCGATGATAATGCCTGGCTGTTCTGGCGGGATGAGTACCGGCTCAACACGCTGATCCATCACTATCCCAAACCCTATGTCGCGCTGATCGACGGTATCGTCATGGGTGGCGGGGTCGGCGTGTCGGTGCATGGCTCGCACCGTGTTGCCGGTGATCGGACGATGTTTGCCATGCCGGAAACCGGGATCGGCTTTCACCCCGATGTCGGCGGCGCCTGGTTCCTGCCGAGGCTGGGCGGCGAGATCGGGACCTGGATGGGCCTGACTGGTGCGCGCCTGAAGGCGCCCGATTGCATCGCGGCTGGCTTGGCCACGCATTATTGTCCGTCTGGCCAAAACGAGGCCTTGATTGCGGCGCTGGAGAGTGCGGATCTGGCCGGCGAAGATGCGCTGGAAGTGTTGTTGGAGGAATTCTCCGGTGATCCCGGGACGAGCGATCTGGCCCTGACCCGCACCCTGATCGACGCCGCCTTCGCCGGCGATAGCGTCGAGCCGATGGTGACGCGGATGGTTGAGGCTGGCGATGCTTGGTCGTTGAAACAGGTCAAGATTTTGGCGAGTAAGTCGCCGACTGCGTTGAAGCTGACCCTGGCCGCCTTGCGTGCCGGTGCCGATTTGAGCTTTGAGGGCGTGATGCGGCAAGATTTGCGGCTCAGCGCTTGGTGCCTGACCGGGACGGATTTCTATGAGGGCGTGCGCGCTGTCATTATCGACAAGGACAATACGCCAGTCTGGGCGCCAGCCAGCTTGGCCGAAGTTGATGATCTGGCGATCGCTGCGGCATTTGCGCCGCTTGACGAGCAACATGAAATGACTTTCCTCGACTGAGGCCAAGGCCGAGCGGGTTCAACAACGCAATACGGGAGATTTCACATGGCGATCATCGCATTCATCGGCCTGGGCAATATGGGCTCAGGCATGGCGGCTAATCTCGTCAAGGCCGGCCATCAGGTTCAGGCGTTCGACCTCAGCGCGGCCGCCCTGGCGCATGCGGTCGAAAGTGGCGCGAAAGCTGCCAAGTCGACCGCCGACGCCGTTGCCGGCGCGGCTGCCGTCGTCACCATGTTGCCAGCGGGCAAGCATGTGCGCGCCGTCTACGCCAATGACGTCTTTCCCGCTGCCGCGCCGGGCACACTCTTCCTCGATTGTTCGACCATTGATGTCGATAGCGCCCGCTTCGTCGGCAAGGCCGCGACCGAAAAAGGTTTCCGTTTTGTCGATGCGCCGGTCTCCGGCGGCGTCGCTGCGGCAGCGGCTGGGACACTGACCTTCATGGTTGGCGGTGCCGAGGCTGATTTCGCGGTCGCCGAGCCGATCCTCAAAGCGATGGGCAAGGCGATCCTGCATGCCGGCGATACCGGCTCAGGCCAGGCGGCGAAGATCTGCAATAACATGCTCCTGGGTATCACCATGATCGGCACGTGTGAGGCTTTCGCGCTGGCCGAGAAGCTGGGGCTCGATCAACAAAAATTCTTCGACATTTCGTCGAAAGCTTCCGGCCAGTCCTGGTCGATGACGAGCTATTGCCCGGTCGCCGGTCCAATCCCGACGACGCCGGCCAATAACGGCTACAAGCCCGGCTTTGCGACCGCGATGATGTTGAAGGATCTCAAACTGGCCCAGGACGCGGCCCAGGCCTCCGGCGCCTCGACCCCGCTCGGTGCCCAAGCCGAAGCACTCTACGCCATGTTCGGCAATCTTGGCGGACAGGAGCTCGACTTTTCGGCCATCTACAAAATGCTTAACGGGAGCTGGAAGGCCGATTAAGCGCTTTTTAGCCTGTTGCTGCTAGCGTCCCACCCAAGGATCAGAACGATCAGGTGGAGTGGGTAACATGGCATTGGCAGAGAAACTGGTTCCGGATGCGAATCCCGACACGCAATATCTTGAACTGCTGCAGCTGGTCGAACGCCTGCATCGGCAATTGCTCGATGTGGTCAAGGACGAGCTTGATCGCGACAATCTCGATGATCTCAACAGCGTTCAGGCGCTGTTGCTGTTCAATATCGGTGACCAGGAATTGACGGCCGGCGAGCTTCGCACACGCGGCCATTACCTCGGCTCCAATGTCTCCTATAATCTGAAAAAGCTGGTTGATGCCGGCTATATCCGCCATGAGCGTTCGGCGGTCGACCGCCGCGCCGTGCGGGTTTCGCTGACCGAACGCGGCACGGCCGTGTGTGCCAAGCTTTCAGCCCTGTTCGAACGTCAGGGCACCTCGCTGAGCCCGGTTGGCGGTGTCGATGCCGACAGTCTACCGGCCGTCAACACTGCGCTGACCCGTATCGAGCGTTTTTGGGCCGATCACATCCGTTTCCGGATGTAGGCGGATTTCCCTGACTGCGATTTTTTGAGGGTGCGGCGCTTCGTCCATTCGCGGCGCGCGCGTTAACGGTCTATATGTCGATTCAAGCTTGATTGATCGTCGCAGACCGCTAACGAGGCCGGCATGGATTACCAGAACGCGTTTGAAACGGCCGTGCGCCGCGTGAAAGCTGAAGGTCGCTACCGCGTCTTCGCCAATCTTCTGCGACGCAAGGGCGAGTTCCCCGTTGCCCGCTGGCGCTCTCCCGAGGGCCAAGTGAAGGACGTCACGGTCTGGTGTTCCAATGATTATCTCGGCATGGGTCAATTGCCCTGCGTCGTGGAGTCGATGAAGAAAGCCATTGATGATGTTGGCTCCGGCGCCGGTGGCACCCGCAATATTTCGGGCACCACTCACTATCATGTCGAACTGGAGCGTTCGCTCGCTGATCTTCATGACAAGGATTCGGCACTGCTCTTCACCTCGGGCTATATCTCCAATGAGGCGACGATATCGACACTGGGCAAAATTCTGCCCGGCCTGATTATTTTCTCCGACGAACTCAATCACGCCTCGATGATTGCCGGCGTGCGCGGTGCGGGCTGCGAAAAGCATGTCTGGCGCCATAATGACGTCGCGCATTTGGAAGAATTGCTGGCCGCTGCCCCCAAGGGCGCGCCAAAACTGATTGCGTTCGAATCCGTCTATTCGATGGATGGCGATATCGGTCCGATCAAGGCCGTCTGCGATCTGGCCGATAAATACAATGCCCTGACCTATCTCGACGAAGTCCACGCCGTCGGCCTGTACGGCCTGCGCGGCGGTGGTATCGCCGAACGCGAAGGGTTGATGAACCGGATCGACATTATCGAAGGCACGCTGGGCAAGGCCTATGGCGTCATGGGGGGGTATATCGCCGCCGACGGGGCTATTGTCGATGCGATCCGTTCGATGGCCTCCGGCTTCATATTCACAACCGCGCTACCGCCGGCTCTGGTGGCGGGTGCCCGCGCCAGCGTTGAATACCTGAAGTCAGCGCATGAATTGCGCGAGAAGCATCAGGAGCGGGCGGCGACCGTGAAGGCGCGTCTGGCTGAGGCTGGTTTCCCGGTGATGCCATCGCAGACCCACATCGTCCCGATCCATGTTGGCGATCCGGTGTTGTGCAAGCGCATGACCGACATGCTGCTCGACGAGCACGGCATCTATGTCCAGCCGATCAACTATCCCACCGTGCCCAAGGGCACTGAGCGTCTGCGCTTGACGCCGACGCCGCTGCATACCGATGCGATGATTGACGCGCTGATCGAAGCGCTGCACCAGGTGTGGCAGAGCGCCTCCAAACAGGACGTGGCGGTCAGCGGATGAGGTTGGTGTCTCGATGAGTGATCGCGAGATCTATATCGAGACCCAACAGGTCGGGGGTAGTGTTCGCGTTGCCGTCGTCGATGCAGCGACCGGCGAGGAAGTTGTGTTCCAAGTACCGCCGCGCACGACCAAGAACGAAATCAATCAACTGGCGCTCGCCAAACTGGCTTGGAAAATGGGTCGGATCGATCCGGAAAGCCCGGACGAAAAACGGCCGGGCACAAGGCCCGGCCGCGGTATTTCGGTTTGAAATCTGACTGCAGGACGCGTCAGGCTTCTTTCTTGCCCCGACCCAGGCCGATATCCTTGGCAAACTGCGAGCGCTTGCGTGAATAGGCCGGTGCCACCATTGGGTAATCCGAAGGCAAATTCCATTTCCGGCGGTAGTCGTCTGGCGACATGTTGTATTGCGAGCGCAAATAGCGCTTCAGCATTTTGAGCTTTTTGCCATCTTCCAGGCAGACGATGTAATCATCGCTAATGGACTTTGCGACGGACACGGCAGGTTTCGATTTCGTTTCCTGCTTCAGTTCAACGCCCGAAACTTCTTTCATTGCGGTGTGGACCGAGCGAATCAACTCGGGCACATTTTCCGCGGGCATCGAGTTGTGAGACAGGTAGGATGCAACCACATCCGTCGTCATCCGCAATAGTTCTTCTTGATCAACTGCCATAATATTTTCTTCTGACATAGTTCAGGCCTTTCAAATTCGCTTGGCGTGTTCGGGGGAGGGCGTGCCAGTTCAATACTTATTTCTTAATGTATATTGTGAGTTGCTCTCCAGTTCAAGCACTAAAGCATGAATAGCGGTAATCACATATCGTATGGAGCGTGGTTCGAAATATGGCGCAATCCAGTTGCGCGTTCTGAATTTCGTCCTGCCTGATGCGCAACTCGGTGCTTGTTTGTCGCGGGAACCGGCCTTATCAAATCGGCGCCCGTAGATACGTTCGTGTGCGCGTCAAAGAGGACAGGTTATGCCGGATAATGTTGCGACAGCAGTGCCAGAGAGCCGCTTTTTTACCCAGTCGGTGGTTGATTCCGACCGCGAGGTCGCCCAGGCGATTCATGCGGAGATTTTGCGTCAGCAAAGCCAGATCGAGTTGATCGCTTCGGAAAACATTGTTTCGCGCGCCGTGCTGGAGGCGCAGGGTTCGCCGCTGACCAACAAATACGCCGAAGGATACCCGGGCAAACGCTATTATGGCGGCTGCGAACATGTCGATGTGGTCGAGACGCTGGCAATCGACCGCGCCAAGGAGTTGTTCAACGTCGAATACGCCAACGTTCAGCCGAACTCTGGCAGCCAGGCGAATCAGGGCGTTTTTCTGGCGCTGCTCCGGCCGGGTGACAAAATTTTGGGCCTGTCGCTCAGTGCTGGCGGGCATCTAACCCATGGTGCCAAACCGAACGTGTCCGGCAAATGGTTCGAGGCACACAGCTATGGTGTCCGCGAGAGTGATGCATTGATCGATTACGATGAGCTGCGCATCCAGGCCAATGCGCTGCGCCCGCAAATGATCATCGCGGGCGGTTCCGCCTATCCGCGCGAGATCGATTTCGCGCAATTCCGCAAGATTGCCGATGAAGTCGGGGCCTATCTGATGGTCGATATGGCGCACATTGCCGGCCTGGTCGCTGGTGGTGTGATTCCAAGCCCAACGCCGCACGCGCATGTCTGCACGACGACGACCCACAAGACATTGCGCGGCCCGCGCGGTGGCATGATCGTCTCCAATGATCTCGAGCTCGGCAAGAAATTCAATTCGGCGATCTTCCCCGGCATGCAGGGAGGTCCCCTGATGCACGTCATCGCCGGCAAGGCCGTTGCCTTCGGCGAGGCCCTGCGGCCGGAATTCAAAACCTACGCCCGCAACGTGATCACCAATTGCCAGGTAATGGCCAAAGCTGTCACCGAGGGGGGCTATGCCATCGTGTCTGGTGGCACCGACAGCCATCTCGCTCTGATCGATCTGCGGCCCAAGGGGCTCAAGGGTAATCTGGCCGAACAGGCGCTTGAGCGCGCCTACATGACCTGTAACAAGAATGGTGTGCCGTTCGATCCGGAGAAGCCAACCGTGACATCCGGCTTACGGGTCGGCTCGCCAGCGGCGACGACGCGCGGCTTCGGTGAAGCCGAATTCCGTCAGGTCGGCGAGATGATCGTTCGCGTGCTCGACGCCTTGGTGGCCAGCCCTGAGGGCGATGCCGAGGTAGAGGGCCAGGTTCGCGAAGAAGTGAAAGCGCTCACTGCGCACTTCCCCATCTATCCCGAATTGGCCTAAGATACCCGAATGCGTTGTCCTTTTTGCGGTCACCTCGACACCCAAGTGAAGGATTCCCGTCCGGCTGAGGACGGGAATGCCATCAGGCGCCGCCGGCAATGCCCGGCATGCTCGGCCCGTTTCACCACGTTTGAACGCGTGCAATTGCGCGAGCTGACGGTGTTGAAGAAATCAGGACGGCGGGTTCAGTTCGACCGTGAGAAGCTCAATCGCTCGATCCATCTCGCGATGCAGAAACGCAATATTGAACCGGAGCGGATCGAGCAGATGATCTCCGGCATCGTGCGCCGTCTCGAATCGACCGGTGAAAGCGATGTCACCTCGGGCCGGGTCGGCGAGATGGTGATGGAAGCGCTCAAAAACCTCGATGCCGTTGCCTATGTTCGCTACGCCTCGGTCTACAAGGATTTCCACAAGGTCCAAGATTTTCGCGAATTCATCACCGATGAAGATCTCGCCCCGGGCCATCCAGAGCCGGATGACGGCGACGCCCAGGGCGCCGAAGACGAATGAGCGCGGGCGGCCGAGCACGTGTCACCCTCAAACTCGCCACCTCCCTCGATGGCCGCATCGCCCTCGCCAACGGCGTATCACAATGGATTACCGGGTTGGAAAGCCGCGCCGAGGTTCACCGCATGCGGGCGGCTCATAACGCGATCCTGACCGGGATCGGCACCATTCTCGCCGATGATCCGTGTATGACGGCGCGGCCGGATGGGGTTGCCGCTCCGCGCCAACCTGATGTTTTGATCATGGACAGCGCCGGGCGCACGCCTTCTGGCGCGGCGGTTTATGCCGAGCCCTTGCGCCGCGTGCGGATTTTTGCCGACCGGGACCTCAAGGCCGCGATGGCGGGCTATGCTCACGTCATGATCGAGGCGGGCAGCGCGATCGCGTCGGCGGCTCTTGCGGCCGATCTGGTGGACAGAATCGAGTGGTTTCGCGCCCCGGTCGTACTTGGCGGTGACGGATTGGCGGCGATTGCAGCGCTGGGCCTTGAGCGGTTGCAGCTGGCCCCCACATTCCAACGTGTGGGCCTGGTCGAGCGCGGGCGTGATCTGCATGAAAGCTATGAGCGGGTTCTTTAGATGTTTACCGGAATTGTCACGGCCCTCGGGCATATCCGCGCAGTCAGCGGTGAGGGCGTCAAGCGCTACGAGATCGACAGTCCCTACCTACCTGCCGACTTGGAGCTGGGCGCCTCGATTGCCCATGCCGGTGCCTGTCTCACAATCGTCGAGAAAGGCCCGACTGCAGGCGGTGGCTGGTATGCCGTTGAGGTTTCGCCGGAAACCTTGCGTCTGACGACTCTCGGTGACTGGTCCGTTGGAAGTGCTGTCAATCTAGAGCGGGCCCTGAAAATCGGTGACGAGCTGGGCGGCCATCTCGTAACGGGTCATGTCGACGGGGTTGGAGAAATCCAGGCGCAGCGCGAGGAGGGGGTGTGGACAGCCTTTACCGTGACGCCACCCCCAGCACTCAACCGTTTTATTGCCCGCAAGGGCTCGATCACGATTGATGGCGTGTCGCTGACGGTCAATGCGGTGACGCCGAACAGCTTTGAAGTGATGATTATCCCCCATACGGCAGCTGCGACCACACTGGGTCAGCTGCGCGCGGGGGCGCGCGTCAACCTTGAGGTTGACCTCATGGCGCGCTACGCCGCCCGTCTGAGTGAGTTTCCGGAGGCTTCCGCGTGAGTGATATCCCCCTGTCTCCGATCGAGGACGTGATCGAGGATGCGCGAAATGGGCGCATGTTCATCCTGGTCGATGCTGAAGACCGCGAGAATGAGGGCGATCTGGTCATCCCGGCTAAATTCGCCACCCCTGACGCGATCAACTTCATGGCCAAGCATGGCCGCGGCTTGATCTGCCTCGCGATGAGCCAGGAGCGTTGCGACACGCTCGGCTTGACGCTGATGGCCTCGGATAACCGCTCGCGTCACCAGACGGCCTTCACGGTATCAATAGAGGCACGCGAAGGTGTCACCACGGGCATATCTGCGCATGATCGCGCGCGCACCATCCAGGTCGCGACCGATCCGGCACTGGGCGCCGATGACATCGCCACGCCGGGACATGTGTTCCCGCTCGTCGCGCGCGATGGCGGCGTGCTGGTGCGCGCCGGGCATACAGAAGCCTCGCTCGATGTCGCGCGACTGGCGGGTGCCGGCTCGGCCGGGGTGATCTGCGAGATCATGAATGAAGATGGCACCATGGCACGCCTGCCCGACCTGGTCGCCTTCGCGCAATTGCACGGGCTGAGGATTGGCACGATCGCCGATCTGATCGCCTATCGCCGCAAGCATGACCGCTTCATCGAACGGCGCCTGGAAGAGACTGAATTCAACAGCGAATGGGGCGGCCCATTCAAGCTGGTCGTGTTCCGCAATACGCTCGACGGGTCTGAGCACGTCGCGCTCGTCAAGGGACAGCCTTCCGGCGAAGCGCCCACCATGGTGCGCATGCACAAGGTGTCCTTCGTCGATGACGTCCTCAATGATGATGGCGGTCGCGGTGGCTTGGTCGAGGCGGGCATCCGCTCGCTGGCGCGCCATGACGGGCCCGGCGTGATGGTGTTTATCCGTGAAACCAGCCATACGGCGATTGTCGAACGGCTCGGTGCGCACCCGGTCCTGCCCGAGGACGAGCGCCACGCCCGCCGCTTGCGCGAATACGGCGTCGGTGCGCAAATCCTGCTCGATCTCGGCGTGCGTAAGATGATCCTTTTGATGACCAAGCCTCAGACCATTGTCGGGCTTGACGGTTATGGCCTGAGCGTGGCCGAAGAACGCCATTTTCCGGAGGCCCTTTCATGAGCCAGCGTCGCATCCTGATGATTGTCGCGACCTTCTATCGTGAGATCGCCGACGCCCTGATTACCGGTGCCAGCGAAGCTCTAACCGCCGCAGGTGCAAGTTTTGAGATTGTCGAAGTGCCCGGGGCGTTGGAAATTCCCGGTGCCATCACGCAAGCGGTGCTTGGCGAGGCAAGCTATGACGGATATGTCGCTCTGGGTTGTGTTATTCGGGGTGAGACCACGCACTACGATTATGTTTGTAGTGAATCGGCGCGCGGTCTGATGGATCTGTCCTTGCGGGGCATACCGCTGGGTAATGGCATTTTGACGGTGGAGAACCGTGACCAGGCGCTCAAACGGGCGATCGACAAGAATAAGGGCGCAGATGTGGCCGGGGCCTGCCTCGCACTGATCGCGCTGAGAGACCGGTTCAGGAGAGCTCCATGAGCGCGCAGAGCAAAGAAACCCCCTCGGACAGTCGCGCACGTCTGCGCCGGGCCGCGCGGCTCGCTGCCGTCCAGGCGCTGTACCAAATGGAAATCTCCGGACGCGGCGCCGCCGATGTGATCGCCGAGTTTCGCGAACACCGTTTCGGACATGAGGGCGAGAATCCCGATTTTGTTGAAGCCGACGAGGAATTCTTCGCCGCGCTCGTGGCCGGTGTGGTGACGAAACAGGCGACGGTCGATTTGGCCATCAATGCTCTGCTGGCCGATGGTTGGCGCCTCGAGCGGCTGGACGCGACCGTGCGCGCCATCCTGCGTTCTGGCGGTTATGAATTGTTCGAGAAGAGCGACGTGCCGGCCCGCGTGGTGATTGACGAATATGTTGATGTCGCGCACGCTTTTTTCGAAGGCTCCGAGCCAAAATTCGTCAATGCGGCGCTCGACAAATGCGCGCGCCAGGCTCGTCCCGGCGAGCTTTGAGCGATGACAGGCGGCGGCGAGTTCGGTTTCATTCGAACGCGTCTGCTGCCGCTGACCCGTGGGCATCGGGCTGCACTTGATCTGAGTGATGATGCGGCGCTGCTTGATCCGGCGCCCGGCTGTCAGATTGTCGTGGCGAGCGACATGCTGGTTGCGGGTGTGCATTTTCTCGAGACCGACCCGCCGGAGATCGCGGCTGAACGCGCGGTGCGCAGCAATCTGTCCGACCTCGCCGCGATGGGTGCCCAGCCGCTCGGCTATCTCAGCTCTATAGCCTGGCCCACTGGCATCGAGGCCAGCTGGCGCGACGGCTTCATTGCCGGTCTCGCCGCAGCGCAGGACACGTTCGGCCTCAGCCTGCTGGGCGGAGACACCACATCGGGGCCCAGCCCGTTGACGATCAGTCTGACGATGTTGGGTCAAGTGCCGGCGGGGACGGCGCTGCTGCGTCGCGGCGCGCGCCCTGACGATGATGTCTGGGTGTCCGGCACGATTGGCGATGCCTGGCTTGGCCTGGCGATTGCGCGCGGCGATGTGGCACACAATTCCGTTTTGCTGGAACGCTATCGGCGACCAATACCGAGGTTGGAGCTGGGAATCAGCCTGCGCGGCCTGGCTTCAGCCTGCCTCGACATCTCCGACGGGTTAGTCGCCGATGCCGGCCATATCGCCGAGGTCAGCGGCGTGCGTCTGGAGCTTCAAGCCGACCAGATCCCGTTCTCTCCCCCGGCTCGCATCTGGCTGGCCAGTGCTCCGAGCGATGGTCTGGTTCGGCTGGTGACAGGCGGTGATGATTATGAATTGCTGTTTTGTGCGCCGTCCGCACGGCGCGCGCTGATTTCCGGATTGGGCGAACATTTCGACCTGACACTGACCCGGATCGGTACCGTCACCGAGGGGCAGGGGGGCGCGCTGATCGGACCCAATGGCGTTGTGCTTGAGACGGGTGCAGGCGGATTCACGCATTTTTGACGCCCCTCTGCCATGATCTCCGCTCAAGGGTGAGGTGATCATGCGCATAGTCTTGGCAATATTCCTGTCGGCCTGCTTCGCTTCGGCGGCATTGGCCAATAGTGGCGGGGGCGGCGGAAGCTCGTCCGGCTCCGGTGCCGTGAACCGTTTTTTGACCCTGTTTAACCTCTCCAGCACAGCAGCCGACGAGCAGGCTGATGCCGAAGACGCGATGATCGACGATCCACGCGTTTTCACCATGCCCGCCGTTGTCGCACCGCTTTCCGTTGATGGGCGGTTGACCGGTTATGCCTATGTGCGCGTGCATGTCCGTGCCGCCGATGGCCAGAATGTCTGGACGATGCAGGAGCATACCCATTTCGCTCTTGATGCCATGGTACGGGCGGCCGCGCGCATCTCGCTCTCCAATGCCGATGGTTCCGGCCTTGACCGCGACCTGGCGACCCGGGTTTGGGGTGCGGTGTTGCGCGAGTATTACGGGCAGGCGGCGATTGCAGATATCCAGGTGCGGGGCAATGATACCCGCATGATCAGGCGCTGAACGGCGACCGAATTCGGCCTCGCAATCGGCGGTCCAACGCCTTCAATTCATTCTCTCCACAAGGCGTGTTGCGCCGCTCGAAGGCTTTGGGCATAGTCCGGCTTATCGGGGGGGTATGAATCGGTCGACGTGATTCTCACGTTTGTACTTTCCCCGCTTCCTTCCTCGACCAATCCGAAGATAAAAACGGGGCTACCTGCCATGAACATGCTTTTACTAGCAATTGCAGCGGCCATTCTCGCACTCATCTACGGCGTCGTGCAGACGCAACGTTTGATGAAAGAGAGTGCCGGATCAGAGAAGATGCAGGAAATTGCATCTGCCATCCAGGAAGGCGCGAACGCGTATCTCAAACGCCAATACACCACGATCGCCATGGTCGGCGTCGTCGTCGGCATCCTGATTGGTTTCTTCCTTGGCTGGCAGGTTGCTGTCGGCTTCTTTGTTGGGGCGATCCTGTCCGGCGCTGCTGGCTTCATCGGCATGCTGGTCTCGGTCCGCGCCAATGTGCGCACGACCCAGGCGGCGAGCAAAAGCCTCGCAGCCGGTCTCGATATCGCTTTCCGCTCCGGTGCGATCACCGGCATGTTGGTGGCAGGTCTCGCCCTGTTGGGTGTTGCTGGCTATTACTGGGTCCTGACCAATACGATGGGCTTCGTGCCTGCCGACCGCATGGTGGTTGATTCGCTCGTCGCCTTGGGCTTCGGCGCTTCGCTGATCTCGATTTTCGCCCGTCTCGGCGGCGGCATTTTCACCAAGGGTGCTGATGTTGGTGGCGATATGGTTGGCAAGATTGAAGCAGGAATTCCCGAAGACGATCCACGCAATCCGGCCACCATTGCCGACAATGTCGGCGACAATGTTGGTGACTGCGCTGGCATGGCTGCGGATCTGTTCGAAACCTATGCGGTGACCATTGTTGCCACGATGGTTTTGGCCTCGATCTTCTTCACCGGCGAGCTTGGCGCGACCATGATGTTGTACCCACTCGCGATTGCGGCGATCTGTATCGTGACCTCGATTATCGGTACGTTCTTCGTGCGCCTCGGCAAGGGCTCCAATGTGATGGGCGCCCTCTATAAGGGTCTCATTGCTGCGGGCGTTTTGTCGGTCGGTGGCCTGTGGCTCGTGACGTCCTATTTCCTGCCAAATGGCATGGGCGATATCGCCGAAGTCTCTGGGCTGATGATTACCGGGCAGAACCTGTTCTTCTCGGGCCTGGTTGGCCTGGCGGTTACTGGCGCGATTATCTGGATCACCGAATACTATACCGGCACGGAATACCGTCCGGTGCGTTCGGTGGCGGAAGCTTCGGTTTCCGGCCACGGTACCAATGTCATCCAGGGTCTGGCGGTTTCGCTTGAAGCGACGGCGATCCCGGCGCTGATCATCATTGGCGGTATCATTGCCACCTATTCGCTCGCCGGACTGTTCGGCATCGCGATTTCCGTCACCACCATGCTGGCCCTGGCCGGTGTGATCGTGGCCCTCGACGCCTTCGGCCCTGTCACTGACAATGCTGGCGGTATCGCGGAAATGGCGGGGCTCGACGAGAGTGTCCGTCAAACGACAGACACGCTCGACGCGGTGGGTAACACTACCAAGGCCGTCACCAAGGGCTATGCGATCGGTTCCGCCGGTCTTGGCGCTCTGGTGCTGTTTGCGGCCTACACGACCGATGTGGAACACTTGCTCCACCTCGACCCCGACTTCTCCCTGAAAAACCCTTACGTGATCGTCGGCCTCCTGTTCGGTGGGCTTCTGCCTTACCTGTTCGGCGGCATGTCGATGATGGCGGTTGGCCGTGCGGCTGGCGCCGTGGTGGCTGAAGTGCGCCGCCAGTTCAAGGAAATCCCGGGGATCATGGAATACAAGGCAAAGCCCGATTATGGCCGCGCCGTGGATATCCTGACCAAGGCCGCGATCCGAGAAATGATCGTGCCATCCCTCCTGCCGGTGCTGTCGCCGATCGTGCTCTACTTTGCGATCCATGCGCTGGCTGGCCAGGAACAGGCGCTCGCAGCCGTTGGTGCCATGCTGATGGGTGTGATTGTCAATGGTCTGTTCGTCGCGGTCTCAATGACCGTGGGCGGCGGTGCTTGGGATAATGCCAAGAAGTATATCGAAGACGGCAATCATGGCGGCAAGGGCTCCGAAGCCCATAAAGCTGCCATCACCGGTGACACAGTCGGCGATCCCTACAAGGATACAGCCGGTCCTGCGGTCAATCCGATGATCAAGATCACGAATATCGTGGCTCTGTTGCTGCTGGCCTTCCTGGCCAGGGGCTGATTGTCTCGGGGCGGGCGCTTGGCGTCCGTCCCGGCGATTCACGCATACAAGAAAGCCCCGGTCGTTGGACCGGGGCTTTCTTTGTTTCTGGTCTTTACAACGGGTTACTGGTTGCGGCGAGGGCCGCCGGCGCCGCCGGGCAGGTTCTCTTCGCCACCGAACTGGCTGGCCGGCAGGCGACCGATATTGCCGAGCAATTGTTCAAGCAGGCTCAGCTCGCGGCCGCGGGTCGGCGTTTCGCGACTGACATAATCCACCATGCGGCCATCAGCCAGGGTGTACTCGACGACATCGCTGACGACACCGGTTTCGTCATTGAAACGGATGGCGACGATGCGGCGATCGCGCGTCACCGGCCGTAGATAGGCGAGGGATTCGCGCGTCGCGGAAATGTAGAACCAGGTATTTTCGTCAAAAGTCCCGCGCGTCGAAGGGTTGCCGAGGCGCTGCATCACGGTGTCGCGCGTGTCCTCGTCGGGCATGATCGACGGCTCTTCGCCGAGTGTGTAGCGGTAGCCGTGCGTACGCAGGACGGGGTTGCAGGCCGATGCCCCAATGGCGCATGCGGCAATGATAAGAGACAGGCGAACGCGACGGCTCATGTAACACTCCTCGAGACCGCACCGGCGGTCTGTATGCCAACCTTGACCTAAACAAGCTGCAGCTTAGCTTCAAGCGCGAAGTTAAGGGAGCCCCGATCACATGTGGCGGAACTGGTTCAAACCCCGGCCCGAAAAAGCGATCGGCAAGGCCCTCTACGCCGCCATTGTGCAGGCGGCGCGGCAAGCGTCACTGTATGGTGAGGACGGCGTGCCGGACACCCTGGAGGGCCGGCTGGAGTTGATCCTGCTGCATGCAGCCCTGACGATCCGCGTCCTGCGTCGGGATGGCGGCGAGCCAGGCCGGCTTGTAAGCCAGGTCGTATTCGACACGATGTTCGAGGATTTTGACATCGCGATGCGCGAATTGGGCTTGGGCGATTCCGGCGTTGGCAAGAAAATCCGCTTTATGGCAGAGGGGTTTTACGGTCGGGCCCAGGGCTATGCCACCGCGCTCGACGATGCCGATCCGGCTGCGCTTGAGGCCGTGTTGGCGCGCAATCTTCTTGCCAGCGAACGCCCAGACCCGCGCGCAGCAGCACTCGCCAGCCATGTCCAGGCTGTAGTGGCCGCACTCGATGCGACAGGCGGCGCTGCGCTGTCGCTTGGTGAACGGCCTGTTTTCCCGTCTTCCTGACAACCGAGTTCGCGTCTTGCATCTCATCGGTCATCGGCTAAGTTCCGCCATCGTCCGGCGGCTGACCCCGTCGTTTGGGACAGATATGTTTTGTCTATGAATGCTGAAATAACCATTTCCGTAGACGCCATGGGTGGCGATCTCGGTCCCAAGGCTGTGGTCGAGGGGATCGGATTTGCCATCAAGCGCTGGCCCGAACGCCAGACCCGTTACCTGCTCCACGGCGACGAAGTGGCGTTAACGCCCTTGCTGGCACAACATCCCAAAGTCGCTGCAGTGTGTGAGCTGCGCCATACAGACACCATGGTCCAGATGTCCGACAAACCGTCGGAAGCGGTGCGCCGGGCCCGCGGTTCATCGATGTGGAATGCGATCCAGAGCGTCAAAACCGGTGAGGCTGACGCTGTTGTCTCATCGGGCAATACCGGCGCGCTGATGGCGATTTCCAAAGTTATCTTGCGGATGAAAAAGGGCATTCACCGTCCGGCAATCTCCGCCAATTGGCCGACGCCAAAAGGGCACACCGTCGTCCTTGACGTGGGTGCCAATGTGCAGTGCGGCGCGACCCAGCTGGTCGAATTCGCGATTATGGGCGAGGCCTATCACCGCGCCGTTTTCGGCGGCGAGCATCCAACGGTCGGACTATTGAATGTCGGCCAGGAAGAACTCAAGGGCAATGATACCGTGCGTGAAGCCGACGGGCTGATCCGCAATTCCGGCCTCGACATGGCCTATCAGGGCTTTATCGAGGGCAATGATATCAGCGCCGGCATTATCGATGTCGTCGTCACCGACGGCTTTACCGGCAATATTGCGCTGAAGACCGCCGAGGGCACCGCCCGCCTGGTGGCCGGCTGGGTGCGTGAAGCGCTCACCAGCTCCTTCTTCGCGAAGATGGCTGCTGGTCTGCTCTCCTTGGGAGCTCTCGACCGTCTGAAACGGCGGATGGATCCGCGCTATATCAATGGCGGCGTTTTGCTCGGTCTCAAAGGGATCGTGGTCAAAAGCCATGGTGGCGCTGATGGCGAGGGTTTCGCCTCGGCGCTTGGCCTGGCCCAAGTGATGGCGCGGAGCGATTTCATGAGTCAGATTCGAAAGAATCTGGACCAGTTCGCCAGTTTCGAAGAACAGGATATCGCTGCGGCGTCATGATCGAATTCAAAGCGCGCATTGCCGGGGTGGGCTCCTATCTACCGGACCGCATTCTGTCCAATGACGAGATCTCGCGCATGGTCGACACCAGCGATAGCTGGATTCGGGAGCGCACCGGGATTCGCCAACGCCATATCGCCGCCGAGGGCGAGACCACCTGCGATCTCGCGGAAAAGGCCTCGCGACGCGCGATCGAACAGGCCGGGCTGACACCGGACGATATCGATCTGATCATTGTCGGCACCACCACCCCAGACTTCACCTTTCCTTCGACTGCAACGCTGCTCCAGGCCCGGCTCGGTGTGTCCGGTGGCGCTTCCTTTGACGTGCAGGCGGTCTGCTCTGGCTTCATTTACGGCCTGTCGATCGCTGATAATTTCATCGCCCGTGGCCAGGCGAAAACCGTGCTCGTAGTCGGCGCCGAAACGATGTCGCGCATTCTCGACTGGACCGACCGTTCGACCTGCGTCCTGTTCGGCGACGGGGCTGGCGCCATGGTCTTGCAGGCGCATGAGCCCGGTCCCGATCCGGCGCTTGAGCGTGGTGTGCTCGCAACCTATTTGCGCTCCGACGGGCGCTTCAAGGATCTGTTGCATGTCGATGGCGGACCGTCATCCACCGGGACGGTCGGGCATTTGCGCATGCTCGGTAATCAGGTTTTCCGTCATGCGGTGACCAATATCGCAGAATCGATGAGTACGCTTGCCAGCCGGACGGGCATCGCAATCGCCGATATCGACTGGTTCGTGCCGCATCAGGCCAATCAACGGATCCTGGAGGGCGTGGCACGCCGGCTGTCCATTCCGACTCACAAGGTGATCTCAACGGTCGCCGACCATGGCAATACTTCGGCGGCTTCAGTACCTTTGGCGTTCGATCGCGCGATGCAGGATGGCCGGATCAAGCCCGGCGACCTTGTTTTGATGGAGGCGTTGGGCGGCGGATTCACTTGGGGAGCAGTACTGGTGCGGGTTTGAAACCAGATATTTCAGGTTTCACGCGCTTATCCAAGACCTTGGCGTTGACCAGCGACCCATTGCGGGCTTAACGTAGGGACTCTGATTTGGGGACTACTATGTCAGATAAAACTTTAACGCGTGCAGACCTCGCCGAAGCTGTCTACCGGGAAGTCGGTTTGTCCCGGCAGGAATCGGCTGATCTGGTTCAATCCGTGCTCGCCATGGTGTCAGACACCCTGGCGTCGGGGCGCTCGGTCAAACTTTCCTCCTTCGGGTCCTTCCTGCTGCGCGACAAGCGCGGCCGGGTCGGACGCAATCCGAAGACCGGGATTGAAGTGCCGATCGAAGCGCGGCGGGTGCTGGTTTTCAAACCGTCCCAAGTGCTCAAGGAGCGCGTCGACTCGGCTCTGTCGAAAGACTAGACCCCGTCTGAGCCGAAGGCCGACGCGAGAACAACATGTCGGTCACAGAGAAATCGCCCGGGGCCTTCCGGACCATCAGCGAAGCTGCCGACGCGCTTGACGTTCCGGCGCATGTCCTGAGGTTTTGGGAAAGCAAATTTCCGCAAATCAGTCCGCTCAAGCGGGCCGGGGGCCGCCGCTTTTATCGGCCTGAAGATCTCGCGCTGCTGCGCGGGATCAAACGTCTGCTGTATGAAGATGGCTTCACCATCAAGGGCGCCCGCAAATTCATCGCCGACCAGGGCGTCGCCGCTCTGCTCGACCCGGCTGAGGGCGGCATGGCACGCGAACCCGTCGCGGTGGATGCCGCTGATCGCGAAACACCAGCGTCGCCGCCGCATACGCCGCGATCGCCAGGCAGCCCACAGCGTGGCTTGGCTGATGTGCTGCACGAGCTTGAGGATGCCCGCGCCCAGTTGAAATCCGTACTCGATCTGCGACGGGAATAAGCGTCTGCCTTGGCCCGCTGCCGACGCCATGGCTTGGAACAATATTTCGATATCCGTCGCTCAAGGACCAGAGTAGTGATGCGTGGAGCGCCGCTGATCGGGGGGATTGGCGGTCGTCTCTTGCTCCGCCCCCTTTCGAGGAAACTCCGATGATTACCCGTGTGTTCGCCGCCGCGCTGCTGTCCGCTGCGGCCCTGTCTGCTTCTGCAAGCGCACAATCCGTCTTCAGTGAAGTTACCATCTATAACGGTTCCGGCGCGGCCATCACGGCCGTCTATGCCGGCCCGTCCAGCCAGCCGGAATGGGGCTATAACACGCTCGATGTCGCCCAGGTGTGGCCAGGTGATGATCTGATCGTCACCATGAATAATGATACCGGCGAATGCCTCTATGACCTGCGCTATGATTTCGCCGATGGCGATGTCTATGAGGAATACCAGGTCGATATCTGCGCTATTAATGGCCAGCGTTTCGAAATCAACCGCGACAGCGGCATGAAGGGCGAGGGCGACACGAAATAGCCAAGGCGCGCGAGAGATCGGGCGGGGGGCGAGAGCTGGCCCGCTCGAGCTTGCGCACCAGCCTGCCTTTGTGCTGAACGCGCAGTTGCGGAGCTGGGGGCCTGTGCCTATAACCGCCTTCCCCGTTGAGACTGGTTTCGGCCAGCCTGATTGAGAATGTCGGAGCGTAGCGCAGTCCGGTAGCGCACTCGCCTGGGGGGCGAGGGGTCGCGAGTTCGAATCTCGCCGTTCCGACCATTTTCCTGACGCAACCGTCAGCAGCATTTTGCACTTTCGACCTGCGACATCAAACCGCCGCCATTTTGGCTTGTCCCCGGCGTGCGATGCGTTACCAAGCCTCCCATCGCAGGAGGCACCATGTCCTATCGCTCCAAATCCAGCCACGCCGTTTCGAACTGGCTCTTTTTTGTCGCCCTGATGGTTTGCGCCATGATCCTGGTCGGCGGTGCAACCCGGCTCACCGATAGCGGGCTCTCGATCACCGAGTGGAAGCCGCTCTCCGGCGCAATTCCCCCTCTAAGCCACGCTGACTGGGAGGCCTCCTTCCGCCTTTATCAACAGACAACGGAATTCCAGGACCAGAATTCCGCGATGACGCTGGCTGATTACGAGTCGATCTTCTGGTGGGAATGGGCACATCGCCAGCTCGGTCGCATGATCGGCCTGGTCTACGGCCTGCCGCTTCTGGTGTTCTGGCTGCGCGGCTCGATCAGCGCCCACCTCAAGCCGCGCCTGCTGGCTTTGCTCGGCCTGGGTGCGCTGCAGGGCGGGATCGGCTGGTGGATGGTCGCCAGCGGCTTGGCCGGTCGGCTCGATGTCAGCCAATACCGGTTGGCCGTTCATCTCGGCATGGCAATTTTGATTCTGGGCACCAGCGTCTGGCTGGGTCTGACCGCCCGTTTCGGCCCGCCACCAGTGCGCCAGGGACGGCTCGTGGGGGCGGCCGCTGCAGTTCTGGCCCTGGTCTTTATCCAAATCCTGCTTGGTGCCTTCGTGGCCGGGCTCGATGCTGGCCGCATCTATAATACTTGGCCATTGATGCACGGGCAGTTGGTGCCAGAGGACTATCTCGGAGGTCTACCGTTCATGCAGGCCATTTTCGAGAGCCGGGCCGCCGTTCAGATGGATCACCGCTGGATGGCCTATTTCGTCGCGCTGGCGGTGCTGGCTCTTTCGATCACGATCTGGCGCGAGCCACGGGTGGCGCTCAAGCCCTTCATGATCATCCTGCCAGCCCTGGTGGTCGGCCAGATCGCCTTGGGCATTTCAACCCTGCTCGCTGTGGCACCACTGGGCCTGTCACTGGCCCACCAGGCCGGAGCGATTATCCTGTTTGTCGCCACGCTCAGCGCCACCTGGACAGCCCGCCGCGCGATGTAACTTATTCGAGACTGGTTGCGCGATTCAAAAAGGGCCTGTCCGTCGGACAGGCCCTGATTGCGTGTCATCTTGGCCATGCGGCTTGCTAGCCGGCGCTGACCAATGCCCGCGCTGCGGCCGTGTTGGAGATCACCTTGATGCGCTGATCGTCCTGGTCGAACACAGCGATCATGCCCGAGGCATAGGCCGTAAAGCCGTAGGTGACCGGCGTAATCGCAATCCCGGCCGGTTGGGTGATCCCGGGGGTGCTCAGGCCATCGACCACGGTCAGTTCCGAGGCTGGTGTCAGGTCGAGCGCATAGAAGGTGTGAACCTGCGCGCTGGCGCCGTCGGTGGCGAGCACGAGGCGCGAGCCATTGAAATCGCCAACGGCCAAGCTCGTCACTGATTGGTCGTTTTCGGCCTGGATGACGCCGTCCGGCCCGATCCGGGTGATGCCGCCAGCCGGGCTGGCAAGATAGATGTCGCCGTCGAGCGTGGCGCACTGGCGTGCGGGTGCGTTCAGGGTCAAATTTTGACGCCGCTCGACATCGAGGGCGTCTCCACCGGCATCGCGGACGCGCCAGATCTCGGCTGTGGCACCGGTGCCCAGGATGACCAGGTCAACATAGCCGACGCCCTCGTGATAGAGACACAGACCGGCGACACCGTCGGCAGGCGTGGTGACGGGCAAAGGCAGGTCGAGCACGCGAATGCCGTCGGTAACAACGGCGTAGCCGAGCACCCGATTGCTGTCTGGCGCGGCGCCAAAGATGAGCGGCAGGTTCTCGCCGCGCAATTGGAAGCCCGGTGCCGTGGCCAGACCAGACAGGCGCTCACCGGCATGGCGGGTCCGCAGCACGCCGTCGGCGTCGAACAGGTCAAGCCCACCCTCGCGAGAGGCCGAGACGATCAGGCCGAGCGAGGCCGCATCGTTATTGGGCAGGAAGGCGAGGGCCGCCGCACCGCCCTGGACGCTGACGAAGGCCGCCGTCACCAGAACTTCGCGATTGGCGGCTTCGGCCGCTGCTGCATCCTCGATCGCCTGTTCCGGCGTTGGCCCGCAGGAGGCCAGGATGCTGAGCGCTGCCGCTATAAGGAGCGGTCGCCCCAGGGACCGCGCACTGCGAAGGTGCGGCCGGGCCAGCGTTGAATGTTGAAGAACAGGGTTGAACCATCGGGACTGAAACATGGACCGGCAATCTCGCTTTTATCGCCATCCGGGCCGGAGGCGGCATTGCGGCCAATCGTATACACCTGACCGGCGGGCGTCACGCCGCGGATGTACTGGTCATCAGCGCCATCTTCAACCACGATCAGATCGCCCCAGGGTGCGACGCAGATATTGTCGCATTTCTCCATGATTTTCGGATCATCGCTCTCGACGAAGAGCTGCAGCCGGCCCGGATGACCGGATTCGCCGGGTTGGCCTTCAAGCGGGCTGGGCTGGTAGCGCCAGATCTGGCCGATGTGGGCCGGGCCGCCATCGGTTGAAGCGAGATAGGCCTCGCCATCGCCCCAGTAGAGCCCCTCGCAGCGGCTGATATGGGCGGCACCTGCTGCCACGCCGCGGATCCACAGATCGGCATTGGGTGATTCGACATCGTCCAGATCGATCCACTCAACTTCCAGCCAGGCGCCGACGGTCACCGTCGGGCCGGTCTCGGCCCAATTACGGATGTCCATGCCCGGCTGGCCCTTGATCGCCAGTGCCTGCAGACGCCCGCCTTGGGCAAGCTGACCGGGGACATCCGGCAGGAAGCGATAGAAGCAGGCGCCGTCATACTCGTCTTCGGTCTCGTAGACGATGCCGGTGTCCGGATCGACGGCGACGGCTTCGTGGCGAAACCGCCCCATCGCCTTGAGCGGTACGGGTTCCACCAAGCCTGTGGCGGCGGCGGGTACTTCGAAACAATAGCCATGCTCGACGCGCGCGACATCGCCGGGCCCGACCGTGGTTTCCTCGCAGGTGATCCAGCTGCCCCAAGGCGTCATCCCGCCAGCGCAATTATTGTATGTCCCGATCAGGGAGAGATATTCTTCCTCGACTTCAAGCGTTTGCGCATCGAGCACGAGATGACTGGTGCCCCCCAGATTGGGCAGGCCGTCTGAAGTCCAGTCGTGAACCCGACTGCGGTCGATCAGGCCGATGCGCTCATTGTCCGGTCCGAAGGGGGAAACTTCGGTTTGAGCCGGGCTGAGTTCGTGATTGCGCACCAGAACGAGGCGGCCATCATCGCGTGCAAAACAGCCCATACCGTCAAAATCACCTGGTGCGAGCAGCCCGTCCGTCATTTCATCGCCGACGGTGGAGATCAGCTGGTAGGAAAAGCCACGCGGCAGATCGAACAGGCGGGCCGGGTCAGGTTGGAGCGGGCCAAATCTGGAGACCTGGTTTAAATAACCGGGTATCTCGTTCGACTCACACCCCGCCAGCGTAGCCAACCCGGCGAAGGCAGCAGAGGTGGCGATCGAATTTTGCAGGAAAAGACGGCGCGTGAGAGGCATGGTGTGGCTCCGAATGCGGTCGGGATTATTCTGCTAATACAAGTGCATCGCGACGGAAAGATGACGATGACAGTTAGATGCGGTATTATGTAACCACAGCGCTAGCTGCATAAAAACGCAATGGAAATTCGCTCCCCGCTTGACCGGGTGTGAAACACCACCTACACCGCGCGCTCGAAACCAAACCCATGGCCAACTGGCTTGAGGCAGGACTGATATGAAAACCTTTTCCGCAAAGCCCGCGGATGTGGTCCACAAGTGGATCGTGATTGATGCGGAGGGGGTCGTTGTTGGCCGTCTCGCCGCTTTCGTCGCAACCCGTCTTCGTGGCAAGCATCGCCCGGATTTCACACCCCACACCGATACCGGTGACCACGTCATCATCGTCAATGCCGAGAAGTGCGTCTTCACCGGCAAGAAACGCGAAGACAAGCGTTACTATCGCCACACCGGTCACCCGGGCGGCATCAAGGAAACGAGCCCGGCCAAGCTGCTCGACGGCCGTTTCCCCGAGCGCGTTCTGGAAAATGCGATCAAGCGCATGCTTCCCAAGGACAGCCCGCTCGCGCGTCAGCAATATTCCAAGCTGCGCGTCTATGCCGGAACCGATCACAAGCACGAGGCCCAACAGCCCGAGCTGATCGATTTCAAATCCATGAACTCCAAGAATTCGAGAGGCTGATATGTCTGAAGAAGCCCGCTCGCTCGACGACCTCAAGGTCGTGATGAAAGCAGCCGATGCCGTAAAGGTTGAAGCTGAAACCGCTCCTGTCGAACCTCAGATCGACGCCCTCGGCCGTGCCTACGCCACTGGCAAGCGCAAGAATGCGATTGCCCGTGTGTGGATCAAGCGCGGTTCCGGCAAGATCACGGTCAATGGCCGCGACCAGGAAACCTATTTTGCCCGCCCGGTTCTGCGCATGTTGCTGCAGCAGCCGCTCGAATGTGCCGAACGCGTCAACGAGTTTGACGTCATCGCCACCGTCAAGGGCGGCGGTCTGTCCGGCCAAGCTGGTGCTGTGCGTCACGGCATCTCCAAGGCTCTGACCTATTTTGAGCCAACGCTGCGCGGCGTTCTGAAAGCCGGTGGCTTCATGACTCGCGATAGCCGCGTCGTCGAGCGCAAGAAATACGGCCGCGCGAAAGCCCGCCGTAGCTTCCAGTTCTCGAAGCGCTAATCGCACCTGCGATTATCGGCTACAGAATTACGGGCGGTTCCTTATGGGAGCCGCCCGTTTTTTTGTTCGTGCTTGCTACTCAACTAGAGCGGTGACCGCCCGTCTTTGAGAGGCCTCACACGCAACCGATGCGGGTTTGACTCTCGCCATACGGGAATAGATTGTCTAGCGGGTAGATAGAGCGAGGTGGGGCTGCCATGAAGGATGCAGATTGGAAGTCGGGCTATGTGTTCGGTTTTGAAGTCCTCGTCGAGGAGTCTGACAGTGGCGATCCGATCATCAATATGTCGAGAACGTCTTTCGATGACAAATACTGGGCATCTATAAGATCAGCAGATGACGATATTATGGTTTCATTTATGAATGCTGACGGCATGTTAACCCGGGTGACGAGGTATTCGAGATTACCCTTAGGGGATGTCGATAACTCGATATTTAGGGAAATTTTCGGCCTTAAAAAGCAAGTCGGATCGTTAGTGGTATTGAAATGGATTGGCGTATTAACGGATCAAGGCAGAGAAGAATGTTGTTCCGCCAATAGTGACGCGACGAAGCGATGGGACGTAATGCATCGCATTTCCAAGGCTCGGCATTACTTTTTGCCAAAAACATATTTTTCAAAATTGTCTCAACTTGCATTTGAAGCACGCATAGAAGACGTTGAGATGGATTATGTTTTGAGTTTGACAATTGGAGTGAGAAGTCAAGAAAAATTTGAAGCGGATTTAATCAAATATCTCGAATCTAAACTGACAGTTGTTGGAGAATGCATAAACAAGATTCATAGTACTTATGCGTCTGGGGCATTAATATATAGTATAAATGGAATTTTTACATTCTTGAATCGACAGACTTTTAGACATTTCAATGGATCTCCGATTAAAAGATTTGGTGGAGATAGGATATATACGTCTGCGATAAATGATATTGTATTGGATGAAATGATATCAGCAAGAATATTTGAAATGAGAGCGAAAGGTCTATTATCATTAAAAATTGAAGTGAATTCAAACAGTAACGAATTTGATTTTGATAAAGAAATTAAAACATTGAATCTCGATTATATGAATCGGCGAAATGTGGCTCTAAAAATACTCTTAGAGAACGATGAGTTATTCCGAAATGAATTCTTTAGTAACTCAAAAATGGATAACCTGCTCCGTGAACAAAGTGATGTTATACTTGATCGGTATAGAACAAATATAGATTTGGGATTTGTTTATACAGGAGTCATTAATTGTATTCGTTTAAGAAAAAATCGAATGAAAGAATTGTATCGTAAAAATGAAGAAATTTTAAATAATAGAATAAAAATGTTTGATTTCACATCATTGAGAATCACTGAAACGAAAGCTATTGAAGCAAATTTGTTACTTGGTTTATACATGAAACGTTTAACTTTGGTCATGTTGTTCGTGGCGCTAGTTTCAATCTTTTCGGAATTTATTCCGAGTGATGTTAAACAGGATGGGTGGGATAATTTGATTAGAATCTGCCAAGATGTTTGGAGCTGGGCCGCTGCCAAGGGGGCATTGTTGCTTGAAGTCAGTGAGAGATGACCTTATTGCCCTTTCGGATACTTATTGAGGGACCAGTTTTACACTCGCTGCGACATCGCGCGGAGCGGAGGATGCGTTGGTTGTTGCCGTGGGGGAGCGCGCGACGGTACCAACCGTGAAGCGCAAGAAATACGGCCGCGCGGAAGCCCTTCGTAGCTTTCAGTTCTCGGAGCGCTAATCGCGTCTGCGATTATCGGCTACACGATTATCGGCTACACGATTACGGGCGGTTCCTATCGGAGCCGCCCGTTTTGTTTGCGGTGCGACGATATGGCGGCATGAATCCCGCTGACGGCGAAGGCGCATCGCGTTACACCGGGGGGCATTCAGCCTCTGGAGGCCCTTATGACCAATGATCTAGACGAAGTCCGCGTGTTCGATCTCAACCGGCAATGGGGCTGGTTTGTCGGGCTGGGCGCTGTCTTTCTGCTGTTCGGGCTGATCGCTTTCGGCAATCTGTTCGCGGCAACGATGGTTTCGGTCCTGTTCGTCGGCATTCTGGTCGGTGCGGCGGGGATTGCGTTCCTGGTGCATGCCTTCCAGGTGCGCGGTTGGCAGAATGTGACGTTCTGGGCCCTGAGCGGCGGCCTCTACACGATCGCTGGCCTGCTCGCCTTCATCAATCCGACCCTGGCCTCGACGGTGATTACTCTGGTGATGGCGGTATCGTTCATGGCGGCCGGCGCGTTTCGCATCTGGTTCGGCCTGCAGCTGCGCCCCGGACGCGGCTGGCAGCTGATCGCGCTAAGCGGCGCGGTGACCGCCCTGATCGGCCTGATCATCGCCTTCAGCTGGCCCGCCAGCGGCTTGTGGCTGCTTGGCCTGATCCTCGCCGTCGATCTGACGGTGCAAGGCGCGGCGATGGTTTTGTTTGGGCTGGGTTTGCGGCCGGTGCTGCCCGTGGGTGGCGATTGAGGTTCCGCGCTGCAAGGCAATTGCAGCGCCAGATCCGAATGATCACCGTCATCCTGACGTAAGTCAGGACCTCGATATCATTGAGCTCTAGGGCGTCGAGGTCCTGACTTACGTCAGGATGACGAGGTTGGTGTTTTGGCGCGAGGCCTGGTCGGCTTTTTGGCGCCAGCTTTGGTGGCAGGCTTGGACTTGGCGGCGGATTTTGCCTTTGGCTTTGCTCGCGGTTTCGCCGCAGGCTTTGGCTCTGCTGCGGCTTTCGCCTTTGCCGTGCCAGCGGGCTTTGCTTTCGCGGCAGCAGCCGGAGCGACCCCTTCAGTCTTCACACCGTCCCCCGCATCGCTCCTGACCAATACATTCTCGCCCGGTGCGTCGCGGATGACTGTTAGCTTGCCGCTGCCGGGTTGGCGGGCTGCTACATCCTTGCCGGAACGCTGCTTCAGCCAATCGCGCCAGTCGAGCCACCAGGATCCGGGATTTTCCTCGGCGCCATCCATCCAAGCTTCGACCGTGTCGGGCAGGGCATCATTGGTCCAGTGTTGGTATTTATTGGCGTCGGGATGGTTGATGACGCCGGCGATGTGTCCGGAGCCGGCCATCATGTAGCGCACCGGACCGCCGAATAATTTGGCGCCGCGATAAACCGACGGGTAGGGCGCGATATGATCGTCGCGTGAGGCCTGCATATAGACCGGCGTCTTGATGTCGCCGAGCGTCAGTTTGACGCCATCGAAGTCCAGCTCGCCCTTGGCCAGCTTGTTGTCGCGATACATATTCTTGAGATACCAGAGGTGCAGCGCCTTGGGCATGCGCGTCTGGTCGGCATTCCAGAACAGCAGATCAAAGGCCTGGGGCTGGCGGCCGAGCAGGTAGTTGTTGACGACGAAGGACCAGACCAGATCGTTTGAGCGCAACAGGTTGAAGGTATCCGCCATGGTGCGGCCGTCGAGCACACCGCCCTGGGCATCCATCAGCCGCTCGATTTCCTCGATCCAGACATCATCGACGAACAGCAAGAGCTCGCCGGCGAGTTCGAAATCGGTCTGGGCGGCGAAGAAGGTTGCCGAAGCGATGCGCTGCGGTTTTCCGGTCGCTTCCAGCCAGGCCAGGGTTGAGGCGAGCAGGGTGCCGCCGACGCAATAGCCGACGGCGTTGACCGACGTCTCACCGGTGGCGTCCTCGATGGCATCGATCGCGGCGAGCAGGCCCTGGTGCATATAATCCTCGAAGGTCTTGTCCTTCAATTCCTTACCCGGATTGACCCAGGAGATCAGGAAGACGGTGAAGCCCTGCTGGGTCAGCCAGCGGATCATCGAATTCTTTTCGCGCAGGTCGAGAATGTAGAATTTATTGATCCATGGCGGCGCGATCAGCAGCGGCCGTGCCTTCACGGTCTCGGTGGTTGGGGCGTATTGGATCAGTTCGATGATCTCGTTCTGGAACACGACTTTGCCCGGCGTGGTCGCCAGATCGACGCCGACGCGGAACCCGTCCATATCGGTCTGACGCAAGGCGAGGCGGCCACCGCCGCCGGCCTGCAGATCGCCGACCAGGTTTTCGAGCCCCTGGGTCAGATTGGCGCCATGGGTACGCATCGTTTCGCGCAATACGTCCGGATTGGTCAGGGCGAAATTGGTTGGCGAGAGGGCATCGGTCATCTGTTTGGTCAGGAATTCGACCTTGCGCTTGGTGCGCTCATCGACGCCCTCGACGCCCTGAACCAGCCCCATCATGAAGTGCTGGTTCATGAGATAGGATTGCTTGATCGCATCGAAGACCGGGTTCTCACTCCAGTCATCGCTGCGCCAGCGCTTGTCGCCGGGTTCCGGCTTGATCGACGGCTCGGCGGCGCCGTCAAAGACGCGCTTGGTCGTCTTGGTCCATAGATCGAGATAGCCCTTGGCCAGCTCGGCTTGGGCTTTCATCATCAGATCGGGCTGATTTGCGATCTGGCCCCAGACTTCCTTGAATTCGGGTGCCGAATGGAATGGATCGGCCTGCGGCATCACCGCATCGCCTTCGAGCGCCTTCTGCATCACATTCGACATCAGCTTCTGAGATTGCAGCGAGGCCTGCATCAAATTGCGCGAAACCGTGTCGAGCGCGTCCAGCTCGGCCGCCGTCATATTGGCCCAGGGATGGATGGGATCGCTCTTGTCGTCGCTGCCGGACCCGTTGGACATGCCGATTCCTTGTGTTCGAATGGTGACTCAGGAGATGATGAGCGTATAGAAAGCCATACACGCGTCCAGCGTCAGGAGATAGCATGACTTCGCCCCTTCGCTTGGCAGTTCTGCCCGTTTTGACATTGTGCTTCGCTGCATGCCTCACAGTCGGGGCATGTACCGCCTTCGAACCGCTGGCCGATCAAAGCTCGACACCCGACTGGGTCCGCGAACGTATGGTCAATGATGTTGAGGGCCGAGAGGCGCCGCGAACCGTGCCTGCTTATGGTCCGACGGCTCTGGAATCGGCTCAGCTCGACAGCAACGCGCGGGCGGTGATGCTGCTGCGTGCGCTCCAGAATGCCGAAATCGCTGTGATTGAGGCCGAGGGCGGGGGCGATGTCGATGAATTCGTCGCCGACGGCCGGGCCCGGACCACTCCGCCGGAGTGATCCCGCGACATGTTTTACGATAATTCGATGCGCCGCGACGAGCGGACGCGCCAAAGGAGACGAGAATATGAGTGATACGCGCGCCTTGAGCAGCCTGGCCTTGATGGCGGTCAATGCCGCCGAATCGGCGGCGATTGCCGCTTCGGCCTGGATTGGACGCGGTGAAAAAGAATCGGCTGACCAAGCGGCAGTCGACGCATTGCGCAATGGGCTCAACGCGATGCCGATGCGCGGCCGTATCGTGATCGGCGAGGGCGAGCGCGACGAGGCACCGATGCTGTTTATCGGCGAAGAGGTCGGCACCGGCGAGGGGCCGGAGATCGATATCGCTCTCGACCCTCTGGAGGGCACGACGCTGACGGCTTGGGGCATGAATAATGCGCTGGTCGTGGTCTCCTTCAGCCCGCGCGGTGGTCTGCTCAACGCGCCCGATACTTATATGGACAAGATCGCGATCGGCCCGGGCATGCCGACCGGCGTGATCGATATCGATGCATCGCCCCAGGATAATGTGATCAATCTGGCCCGCGCCAAAGGCGTGTCGCCCTCGGAAATTACCGTCTGCGTGCTCGAGCGCGAGCGGCATCAATACATTGTCGATGGGGTCAAGGCCGTTGGCGGCCGCGTGCGCCTGATCAGTGATGGCGATGTTGCCGGCATCATGGGCGCAGCGGGGCTCGGCACAGGCGTTGATATGTATATCGGTCGCGGCGGCGCGCCTGAGGGCGTGCTTGCGGCATCGGCGCTGCGCTGTATTGGCGGCCAGATGCAGGCCCGGCTCTTCTTCCGCACCGATGATGAGCGCGAACGCGCCCGTCGCATCGGCGTCACCGATCTCGACCGCAAATATGATCTCGACGGGCTGGCCTCCGGCCATTGCCTGTTCGTCGCCGCAGGCGTCACCGAGGGCGATCTGGTCAATGGCGTGCGCCGCGCGGACGGCCTGGTTCATACCCACACACTGGTACTGGATTCCGCGGACCTCTCGGTTCGCCGGGTTCGCAGCGCCCGGCCGGAGGACTGATCCCGCAAGGGTCCGGTCAGGATCATATGGCAATCGACGCGGATCGTCCGACACAGCCAGAGCCCGCCGCTCTCGAGGCGGCCTTCCTTGGTGTCGAACGCTCGCTGACGGGCCGGCGCTGGATTGCGCGCGCAGCGGGCGAGGCCGAGATTGTCGCTATTGCGCGACAGCAACAGATTTCCGACAGCCTGGCCCGGGTTCTGGCCGGGCGGGGTGTCGCGCCAGCCGAGGCGGCGCAATTTTTGCGCCCACGCTTGAAGGACAGCTTTCCCGACCCGGCCAGTTTTCAGGACATGGACAAGGCCGCTGGCCTCGTCTGGGACGCGCTCGATGCGGGCCAGTCGATTTCGGTTTTCGCCGATTATGATGTCGATGGCGCGACGTCATCGGCGCAGCTGCGCCGCTGGATGCGGGCGGTCGGCTATGAGGCCGGGCTCTACGTGCCCGACCGGGTCGCCGAAGGGTATGGGCCCAGCGATGCCGCTTTCGACCTCCTGCGCGAGCGGGGCGCCGATCTGGTGATCACGGTCGATTGCGGCGCCACGTCCAACGGCCCCTTGCAGCATGCCCGCGATATCGGCCTCGACGTGATCGTAATCGACCACCATCTGATGGATGGCGAATTGCCGCCGACGGCCGCCCTGGTCAATCCCAACCGGCCTGACGACACCTCCGGCTGCGGCCATCTGGCTGCGGCCGGCGTCACATTCGTATTTCTCGCGGCCCTGAACCGGGAAGGGCGCCGCCGTGGCCGTTTCGAGGACGCGCCCGAGCCGGATCTGATGCAATGGCTCGATCTCGCTGCGCTGGGCACCATCTGTGATGTTGTTTCGCTGACCGGGATTAATCGCGCGCTGACGGCCCAGGGCCTCAAGGCTATGGCAAGCTGGCACAATCCGGGCCTGCGGCAGCTTGCGCTCGTCGCGGGCATCAAGGACGACACAGCGAGCACCTATCATGCCGGCTTCCTGCTCGGGCCGCGTATCAATGCCGGCGGCCGCGTGGGCCGCTCGGATCTCGGCGCCCGCCTGTTGGCCAGTGATGATGAGGCGGAAGCCGGGACGATCGCCGCCGAACTCGATGCCCTCAATACCGAACGTCGCGCCATTGAGGCCGAGGTGATGGAAGAGGCGCTGGCCCAGATCGAACGTCAGGGCCAGGACCGCGCCATACTTGTCGCCTCTGGCGAGGGCTGGCATGCCGGCGTGATCGGCGTCGTCGCCGGCCGCGTCAAGGAACGTTATGGCAAGCCGGTGATCATTATCGGCCTGGATACCGGCGTTTCACCGGTGCTCGGAAAGGGGTCGGGGCGTTCCGTCGCCGGGGTCAATCTTGGCGGCGCCATCTCGGCCGCGCGCCAGGCCGGCCTGCTGATCTCCGGCGGTGGTCACGCCATGGCCGGCGGGCTGACGGTCAATGCCGAGCGCATCCACGAGTTGGTCGCCTTTCTCGATGAGCGGCTGGCGCCTGAATTGGCCCAGGCCACCGATGCCATGGCCCTGCGCCTTGACGGGCTGTTGGCGGCCCAGGGCGTGTCGCCGGAACTGGCCGGCAGCTTCGAAGCGGCGAGCCCGTTTGGCCAAGGCAATTCGGAACCGCGATTCGCCCTGGCTGACCTGCGTGTCAGTTTTGCCCAGCGTGTCGGCAAGGATCATGTCCGATTCACTCTGGTTGATAGCGGCGGCGCGGCGCTGCAAGGCATCTCATTTCGCTCCGCCGACGGGCCGGTTGGCGAGGCCCTGCTGGCTGCCGACGAGCGCCGCTGGCACGTCGCAGGCCGTATCAAGCTGGACCAGTGGAATGGCCGCAATCGCGCCCAGTTCCAGCTTGAGGACATGGCAGCAGCCATTCGCTGAAGATTTTTCACATCAGTGGCTTGCCACAAGGCCCGGGCTTACGTATTAGACGGCCCTCATCGCGTTGGGCCCTTCGTCTATCGGTTAGGACGCTAGGTTTTCAACCTGGAAAGAGGGGTTCAACTCCCCTAGGGCCTACCACGCGATCTTCCACCCGATTATGGCTGTCAATTTCCCCTTCCGGGGGCGGGCCGGGGCGGTGATACTGGCCTTTCGCAAATCGGCCCGATCCTGGCCGTCACGCAGGAGAGCGGGGCATGGCCCATCTTTCAACCAAGACCTATGGCAATGATCGCGGACTGTCCTGTTGCTCGCGGCAATGGGCGGCGACAAGCGATTGCAACCTGCTGCACGGCTATTCCTTCGGCTTCCATTTCGTTTTTGCGGCTGAACAGCTCGATGCGCGTGGCTGGGTGCTCGATTTCGGTCGCGGTGGTTTCGGCCCGATTCGCGATTGGCTGCACGAGATGTTCGACCACACCCTGCTGGTCGCGAGCGATGACCCGGAACGCCCGGCGCTTGAAGCGCTTGGCGCTCGCGGTATTGCGCGTGTGCGCATCGTTGAAGGCACCAGCTGCGAGCGCATGGCCGAGCTGACCTTCCAGCGCGCCGATGCCATCGTGCGCGAGGCGACCAAGGGGCGGTGTTGGGTCGAATCGGTAGAATGCTCCGAGCATGGCGCCAATAGCGCGATTTATCGCAGCCATGCCGCGATCAGCCGCTTGGCCGAATGCGACCGCTTGCAGGCTGATATTCAGGCCGATATCCGGGCCAAGATCCAGGATTGATTCGTAGGTCGGCAGTCAAATACCGTCACAGATCAAGGTCTGTGACAGCGGAATCCGGTCAATTTGCACAGTTTTCCACACAAAAAACTCGCGTATTACGCGAAAAGCAGTTCACCCGTTTGCGACAGAAAAGACGCTTTTTGTTGCGGGTTTTGCCGCGCCCCGACACAAAATGTAGTGGGTAAGGTGTGATGATCAGATTACAATGGCAAGATATTGCGGATCGCTTATGCAACCATTTGTTCGATTAAACTTCTCTTAATGAATGAATTTGTGTAAATTCGTTCATGTAGGGTTGTTGAAGCGAGTGATGTAATGGTTTTTGCGAACGACGTTTTTGAAGAGACCGAAGTCGTCCGCCTTGAGGGGCGCATCAAATGGTATGACCCGGCGCGCGGCTATGGCTTCATCGATGCCAGCGACGGATCCGGCGATATACTTCTGCATGCCAGCTGTTTGCGTCGCTACGCCCACGGGCCGGCACTACCCGATGCGATGGTGGTTTGCCACGCGGTCAAGGGCGAAAAGGGTCGCCAGGCGGTCGAAATTCTCGAAATGAGCGGTGGCGATGACGAGGCCGAGATTCGCCCGCGGCGGTTTCATCCGCACACGGTGGTCAATACGCCGTTCCATGAGGCCGTGGTCAAATGGTTCGACGCGCTGCGCGGCTATGGTTTTGTGACCTGCGACGACGTCGATGGTGATATTTTTCTGCACGCTGCGACGCTGCGTCGGGCCGGGCTGGAGGATGTGCAGCCGGGTGAAATGCTCCATATCCGTTGCGTTGAGGGCCCCAAGGGGGCACTGGCGGCAGAAATCCGTGCCGGAGCGGCCGGATAATTCACGTGAATTCACCTTGCGCGGAACGGCGCGGCGCGATTGCGCCGCGTCGCGCGCTTGGCTAGCTTGCTGCCATGAAAACACTGATCCTGATCTCCGCCCTGATCTTCGCCGCGCCCGCTTGGGCGCAGGACGAAGCCCTTCCGCCCGCCGGCACCGAACTTGCGCCGGCGACCGCCGAAACGCAGGCTGCGGTGCAGCTGCCGCCGATCACATTTGGCGGGCCGGAAACCCTCATCATCGATACCGGCGAGGCGCAACACGCCTTCAATGCCGAAATTGCGACAAGCCAGGAACAATTGGCACGGGGCCTGATGGGCCGCGAGGTGCTCGATCCCGACGCGGCGATGCTGTTCGTTTACATGCCGCCACGCCGCGCTTCGATGTGGATGGAAAACACCCTGGTCAGCCTCGACATGCTGTTCATCGATGAGGGTGGCACAGTGGTCAAACTGATCGCCTACGCCCAGCCGGGCTCGCATCGCAGCCTCGAATCGGATTTCGACGTCGCTGCTGTGCTGGAAATTGCCGGCGGCCGCGCTGCCGAACTGGGGATTCGCCCGGGCGCCATTTTGCGCGATGAGGCCTTCGGTTCGCTCGAAGACGAGCCGGCAGCTGTCGAAGCGCCTGAAACCACGCTTGAAGACGACGCTGCTGCACCGGAATCGCCCTCAGACGCTCAGTAGACTTGCCTAACTGCAAAAGCGCTTTCATAAGGGCGCTCTCGGGGCGTAGCGCAGCCTGGTAGCGCATCTGGTTTGGGACCAGAGGGTCGCAAGTTCGAATCTTGCCGCCCCGACCATTTACAAGGCCCGCAACAGGCAGGGCCGCAGCATGATGGGGACGCCGCATGTTTGCGAAGATTTACCAGCCCGCCCGCAATGCGATGCAATCGGGCCGCGCGCTCTCCAAACACTGGTTGCTCGAATTCACGCCTGAAATGGCCGACCGCCCTGATCCGTTGATGGGCTGGACCTCCAGCACAGATATGCGCGCCCAGATCCGTCTCACCTTCGAGACCAAGGAAGAGGCCGTCGCCTATGCCCGCCACCAGGGCATTCCCTACCAGGTCACGACGCCTCAGAAGGCCAAGCGCTACATCAAATCCTATTCCGACAATTTCGCCACCAGCCGCAAACAGCCCTGGTCGCACTGAGGCCTGGCCATGATTTGCGGATAGCCCGTGAATAAAGGCGGCAGAACAGGTGCTTGCGAGGCCGCCGCGTATTGCGAACCCGCCCACCAGCCCGTATCAATGAAATTCAAGGCCCCGTAGCTCAACTGGATAGAGCACCCGCCTTCTAAGCGGGATGTTGCGTGTTCGAGCCACGCCGGGGTCACCATTTCCAATAACCTCTGCGGCGCGCGCGCCCTGATTGGACTGCCGGTGTTGTGCCGGGGCCAGCCTGAGGGATGGAGTGAGCGCCTTCTTGTCTTTCCTAGCTTACTTGGTAATCTGCCTGAGGTTGCAAGGAGTAATCCTCGATGCTTGGGTCAGCATTGTATTTCCCCCATATGGATATCGACGACCCTGTTTGGTTGCGGTCGGCAATTCTGTTTTGGGATGAAATTCAGACTATTGCACCAACGGCGATTGAGGAGCCTTATCAAAACGAGGACGCACGTATTTGTCACGCAGAGGGATATCTGCGTCCGTTGAGGTGTGACCTTCATCCCACTTTGATTGATGATCTTGGGCGAAGAATCCTGCGCTCATCCGATTTGAACAATGGTGGTTACCAACCATATAACGCGATCCGCAACTCGGTTTTTCGTGCGGTGCGATATGGTAATTCGATTGGCGAGGAGGTTGAGGATGCGCTTCAGCAGACCGGTGTCTTTTCCAATAAGATGTCCCCGGCTCTTCGAGAGTTTGCGTTAAGATTTGGGCTGGCGACGATCCATTCTGGCAAAATGCCGTACCATATTAGGGACATGTTCCAAGACCTTGAAATAGGTTCGCTACACCGTCAAAAGTTACCACGCATCTTCGAGCGATTTTATCGGCAAAGCGAACGGTTCGATGCTGCCGACAACGAATGGTTGCTGGTCGATAGCCGCTTCGCAAACGCCTATATGTCCGCACTGGCTGCCGATCTATCGCAGAAACTTGATCTCTCGCCGCTCACTTCGAATGAGACCGCGCAGGGAATGGCGTTCCGATTCATGTTCGATGATGTTGTGGATTCGTCGCCGACCAATGCCACAGGTGCGATGCTTGGTGTCGTAATGCGGGCGTTGCGAGTGGATGCATCGGTGCCTGTTTTGAAACTCCTAAGGTTCCGAGAAAGTCGACGCGACCAATACCTCGATTTCGCGGGGAAATTAGGCGAGTTGACGGAACAGCTCCGTACTGACGATGATGCCGGCGGCGAAGCGTTATTTGAGAAGGCGCAGGCCGCTTACAAGACCGGGATTGAACCCAGTCTGCGTGCGTTGAAACGGGAATTGGATCAACAATCGATCTCGACCGTTTGGGAAGGAGCTTATCGGGCGATCACAATATCGGTGCCGTCCGCAGGCGCCCTCGCATACTTCACCGGATTGAGCGGCCCAGCTTTGTTGGGTGCTGGGGCGGCGCTCGCGGCGGCTGACATTGGAGTTCGAGGATACCTCGCTCAACGAAGGGCCCGAGCCACTAATCCATTCTCCTATCTTCACGACATCACCGAAAACTTCGGATTGCCGGCGTTCACAGAGGCGTAGAGGCCTTGGGATTCGAGTCTGGAATTTGGATGGGCTAACATCGCTATCTAGGTCATCTTCTTTTTGAGATGTCAGCCTTACACTAGGTTCTTTGCGACAGGACCATGTCCCCGATTCACCCCGCCGCTGCAAAACCCTTCTCCAGATCCGCGATCAGATCTTCCCGGGCTTCCAGGCCGACCGAGAAGCGCAGCAGGGCGCCGTCATGCTTGTGGGCGGTCTTGGTGCGTTTGAGTTGCGGGTCGCAATGGATGGCGAGGCTTTCATAGCCGCCCCAGGAGAAGCCGAGGCCGAAAATCTCCAGAGCATCGAGGAAGCGTTCGCTCTTGCCCACGTCCCAACCGGGAAACTCGACCGCGAACAGGCCGCAGCCGCCGGTGAAGTCGCGGCTGAAGATGGCATGATCGGGATGGTCGGTGCGGACCGGGTGGCGGATGGCGCCAACTTCCGGCCGTGCGGCGAGCCAGTCGGCGAGGATGAGGCTGGTCGCTTCGCTGCGCTGCATCCGCAGCGCCATGGTGCGAAAGCCGCGCAGGGCCAGATAGGCATCGTCGGGCGCGGTATGGATGCCGAAGGCGCGCTCGGTGGTCTGCAGCCGCTTGGCCATCGCCTCATCGCGCGCGATCACGGCTCCCATCAACAGATCGGAATGGCCGCCGACATATTTGGTCAGCGATTGGGCCGCGAGATCGACGCCCAGCGCCAGCGGTTTCATCGTCAGCCCGGCTGACCAGGTATCGTCGATGATCGTGGCGACGCCTTTATCGCGGGCGACCTTTGTGATCGCGGGAATGTCCTGCAATTCCATCGTCAGCGAGCCGGGCGATTCCAGCAGGATGGCTTGCGTGTCGCCGGTGATCAGATCGCTGATTTCAGCGCCCATCCGCGGCGCGAAGAAGCGCGCCGTGACGCCGAAGCGCGGCAGGGTGTTGAGCAGGAAATTGCGCACCGGGCCGTAAATGCAATCGGCCGCCAGCACGGTGCCACCAGCTTCAACGACCGTCATGATGGCGAGCGTATTGGCGAGCAGACCGGACGAGGTGAGGGCACAGCCGGCGCCGCCCTGTAGTCCGCTCAGTGCCTCGCGCAGGGCGTTCTGGGTTTCCAGGCCGACACGGCCGTAATGCGGCATGCCCAGCGGGAAATCATAGAGCTGGCCCGCCGAAGGCGCCAGGATGGTCGAGCCACGCTCGACGCCCGGATTGACCAGACCGCGGCTGTCGTGCGGACGCCCGAGACGGGTGAGACGGGTCTCGTCCTTCATCGCGGCCGGCGCCCGCCGCCCTTGACGATCGGTGTATCGGTGCGCGAGCCCCATTCCGCCCAAGAGCCGTCATAGACCGCCGATGTGCGGCCATAGCGTTCCAGCGCCAGGGCGAGAATGCAGGCGGTGACGCCCGAGCCGCAGCTGGCGATCAGCGGCAGGTCCGGATCAAGCTGGAGATCCTCGGCGAGCTCCTCGTCGATTTCGAGCAGCCTGTTGTCATCGTCGAACAGGCTCTCATAAGGCAGGCTGGTGGAGCCGGGAATATGGCCGCTACGCATGCCGGCGCGGCGTTCTGGCTCCAGACCGGCAAAACGGCTCACCGAACGCGCATCGAGGATCTGGTGCGAGGCGTTGCGGCTGGCGATTTTGACGTCGGTGACGGTGGCCACCAATTCGCGCCGATAGCGCGGGGTGTAGACACCCGGTTCCTCGGCCTCAGTGCCGGGCTGGTCCTCGATCGGGCCGCCGGCTTCGATCCAGGCTGGCAGGCCGCCCGCCATGACACGGACATTGTCATGCCCCATCACCCGGAAGGTCCACCAGACGCGCGGCGAGCTGAACAGGCCGATGCGATCATAGACGATCAGCTCGCTATCATTGCCGATCCCGAGGGTTTCGACATGGCGTGCGAACACGTCCGGCTCCGGCAGCATGTGCGGCAGGGAGGAGCGCTTGTCCTTGACGGTATCGATATCGAAGGCCAGCGCGCCGGGAATATAGCCCTCGCACTCGACCATTGGGCCGCCATCATAGGTCCAGCTGGCATCGATGAAGATTGTACCGGGCTGGCCCAGACGGGTCAGAGCCTCGGTGGCGGAGATGAGCGGGTCGGTCATGTGTCAAGCCATGCGGTCACTGTGAGCCCCTTTTCGCGCGGAGAAACTGGAATATCGAGCCTGGAATGGAAGCTGAAATCGTTATCACACGGCGAATGCGCCACAGTCCGACGCTTCCCGGTGGGAAGGCGGCGGGGGGAATGGCGGAGAATCGGCGTGTGACCGGTCAGGTCATTGGCAGATCGGCTTGCGGTCACGGCTTGGCTCATCACGCCACATTAGCACGCGATATTCCTTTCGTCGCCCATCCAGCGGTAGAAGGCGCTGAGGATGGTGCGTTGCGTCGGTCGAATGCTGGGACTGTGCCGTTCAGGCGATGTCCGGGGTGTCTTTCAGGCTGCGATAGGCGGCCAGCGCTTCGTCACGGCCGCGCGCAAGCTCACGCACCGGCAGGGGATAGCTTTCCCCCGGCGTGAACCCGGACTGCTGGCGCGCCGCCTCCGGCATCTGCCATGGCGCATGGATCCAGCGTGGAGGCAATCCCGCCAGCTCTGGTACCCATTGGCGAACATAGTCCCCGTCCGAATCGAAGCGCTCGCCCTGGCGCACTGGATTGAAGATCCGGAAATAGGGCGCGGCGTCGGCACCCGAACCGGCGACCCACTGCCAGCTGGCGGCATTCACGGCGCGATCCGCATCGACCAGCGTGCGCTCGAACCAGGCCATGCCTTCCCGCCAGTCACAGCGTAAATGCTTGACCAGGAAGGAGGCGCACACCATCCGCACCCGGTTATGCATCCAGCCTGTTTCCCATAATTGCCGCATGCCGGCATCGACCAGCGGGATGCCGGTCTGCCCGCGCGTCCACGCGGCAAATCCCGACGCATCGTTACGCCAGGCGAACTGATCAAAGCGGGCGTTGAAATTCGCGGTTCTGAGATGGTTGAAATGATGCAGCAGGTAATAGGCGAATTCCCGCCAGCCAATCTCGGCGAGGAAGCGCTCGCTGGCCTGGATATCGGCACCGGTCGCCAGCCGCGCCTGGACGCTGTGCCAGACCTGACGCGGCGAGATTTCGCCAAAGCCAAGATGCGGTGAGAGCTTTGAGGTGCCTGGCTGGTCAGGCCGGTCGCGGCCTTTTGCATAACCGTTGAGGCCGTGATCGAGGAAGTGTTCCAATCGGTCAGCCGCACCGGCCTCTCCGGGCTTCCATTCGGCGTGGAAGCCGGCCGCCCAATCAGGTTTTGCCGGACGTAGCTGCCAGTCGGCAAGCTGATCGCCAGCGGGCAGATCAGTGGCCAGACGCAAGTGCTGCGGAGCGGGCAGGGCTGGACCGGGTGCCAGTCTCTGCAGCGCCGTGCGCCAGAAGGCACCGAATACTTTGTAAGGTGTGCCGGCCCCGGTGAGCAGGGCGGTGGGATCGATCAGCGTTGTGCCGGCCACTATTTGGGTCAGGATATTGTCTTCCTGTAGCCGTGCGGCGATTGCGTGGTCGCGGTGATCAATGGCAGGTTCGCCAGATCGGTTCCAGAACGCTTCGGCGATGTGGTGCTTGCGCGCCAGTTCAGGGACCAACGAGGCCGGATCGCCGCGCAGCAGGGTGAGCTGGCCGCCACGGGCGTCTATGTCACGCGCCAAGCCTTCCAGAGAGCCGTGCAGCCACCAGTCCGCCGCCGGTCCCGGCGAGGCGCCAAGGTCGTGGTCGCGCTGGTCGATGAAGACCAGAACCAGTGGCCGGTCGCTCTGTATGGCCGCATGCAGGGCCGGATTGTCGGCGAGGCGCAGGTCGCGGCGAAACCAGACGAGCGCGGCGCCGGTGGCGGAAATGGTTGCCATGAAAGCCCTGTGATCAGATAACGGGTTGAATTGGGTACGCGGCACACCAGATATCGGATCAGTCGCGCATGCCAGAAATGAAATATTGACCGGACCGGCGCCATTCAGCCGCTTCTAACGGTTCGGTCCTTTCAAGAGGAATTTTTCGTGAGCCAGCTCAATGCCGTCATCTCTCTTGCCAGACCCGGTCGCGCTCCGATCGAGATCGGCAATGCCCGCAAGCTCACCATTATTGCCGGGCCCTGCCAGTTGGAGAGCCGTCAGCACGGGCTGGAAGTGGCGGCGGAATTGCGCGCCATCTCCGACCGGCTCGATATCGGCCTGATCTACAAGACTTCCTTCGACAAGGCCAACCGGACCAGCGTCAACAGTCAGCGCGGCATGGGGCTCGAAGCCTCGTTGCCGGTGTTTGCCGAGATTCGCGAAAGCATTGGCCTGCCGGTCCTGACCGATATCCACACCGCCGAACATGCGGCCATCGCCGCCCAAGCAGTTGATGTGTTGCAGATCCCGGCCTTCCTGTGCCGTCAGACCGACCTTCTGGTCGCCGCCGCCAAGACCGGCAAGGTGATCAATGTCAAAAAAGGCCAATTTCTCGCGCCGTGGGACATGAAGAATGTGCTCGAAAAGATTGCCGGCGCCGGCAACCCAAATGTGATGGCCTGCGAGCGCGGTGTCAGCTTCGGTTATAATACGCTGGTCAGCGATATGCGGTCCTTGCCGATCATGGCCAGTTTTGGCGCCCCGGTCGTGTTTGACGCGACTCACTCCGTGCAACAGCCCGGCGGGCAGGGCGCGACATCGGGCGGTCAGCGCGAATTCGTGCCGACCCTGGCGCGTGCTGCGGTTGCCATCGGCGTCGCCGCCGTTTTCATGGAAACCCATCCCGACCCGGACAATGCGCCATCTGACGGGCCGAACATGGTGCCGCTGAGCGAGTTTGAAGACCTGCTGAAAACCCTGCTGGAATTCGACGCCATCGCCAAGCGGGTTTAGATTTTCGCTGTTAGAAACGCCGCTGGCCCGGGATCGCCACAACCGGCGCATCGTCGATCTCTTCCGGTGCGTCGAAGGCCGGCGCCCATTGGCGTTCGTCCTGTAGGATGGCGGCGAGATTGAAGCTGCGACGGGCGACGTCGAAGCGCAAATCCTCATAGAAGAGATTGAAGGGGGGCAGGCGGTAATCCTCCACCAGGCGATGCGGCCGGTGCAGGGCGCGCGAACGCGGCTGCTCGAAGAACAGGACGCCATCGGCGCATTGGGCGCCGGTCTGATTGGGAATCGGCGCCGGCACGGCATCGGGATCGAGCCCCTCGGCGGCGACCCCGCCGCGATGTTGCCGCGCCGAGGCATATTCATTGGTCACTGCCGACAAGAGCGGATTGACGCATAACAGACCGCGTCCATCGACGAAATCGAGCCTGCCGTCGGGCGTCCAGCTCATGGCGCGTTCGGTGATGACATGGATCCGACCCTCTTCCGACGCCATCGCGGAGGTGAAGCTGTAGACGCAACGTACAGCCTCTGGTGTGGCGCAGGGCGGGATTGTCTGCAGCGGTCCGGCAAACAGGTCGAGCGGCAAGGGTGATTCGATCACATAGGCCGCCACCAGCCGGTCGCGAAGGGCTTCGTCGGTGGCAAAACGGTCCAACAGCAGGCCGAGCACATCCAGTCCGCCTTGGCCGTAGCCGGCCAGGATGATCGGGCGGGTGTCGCCGATCTGGGCGGCGAAGGCGTCGAAAGCGCGCTGGATATCGTCATAGGCAAAGCGGCGCGCGCGCAGACTGTCCTCGCGATTATTCATGAAGGCGTAGAGGGAGGCCTGCCGGTAGCGCGGCGCATAAAGGGCGCCCGCCTTGGCGAACGGTCCGGCATAATTGGGCAGTATCACCTCGGTCACCGCATCGACCGTGCTAGGCTTGTCGAGCTGGCCATTCCAGTTGGAGCCACCGGAATAGGTCGTCGGGTGGACAAAGAAGACGGCTGGTTCGTCCTCATCGCCAAAGACATCCCGGACATACCAGCCATCGGCGCTGGCATAGTCGGCCCCGGCCGGCGGCGTGTAGGTCTGGAACGGCACGCCAGGATCCTGAAATGTGCGATAGACTTGGTCACGAAACACCCAAGCAGCCAGAAGCAGCACGACCAACAAGGCAATGCCGACGGCGGGAACCGCGTGCCGGACGACAGGGTTTGAACTCACAATCGCTCCATCGAAACCTGGTCCCATCATCTCCGCCTCACTCCGAGTGTGCAACCGGTTGGCGCGGTCGGGGGGTTCACGTATTGTAACCCGGCCGGGGGGCAGAGTGGCCCGACGCGTGGATCGCGCAGACAGGATGCAGGCACACAATGTTTCGATGGCTTCGCAATAGCTTTCTGACCGGAATCGCCATCGCGACCCCGCTTGGCGTCACACTTTTTCTGATCATCAGCTTCGTCGGTTTCGTCGACAATGTCGTCAAACCGCTAATTCCGGCACGCTATAATCCGGAAAGCTATTTGCCCGGCGATTTCACCATTCCCGGCCTGGGTGTCGTGATTGCTGTCGTGTTGCTGACTTTCGTTGGCGCGCTGGCCGCCAATCTGTTCGGCCGCACCCTGATCTCGATGGGTGAGCGACTGGTCGATGGCGTACCGCTGGTGCGCCATGTCTATGGTGCGCTGAAACAGATCGTCGAGACCGTCTTTTCCGGCAAAGCCAACTCCTTCAAGGAAGTCGTGTTGATCGAATATCCAATGAAGGGGCTGTATGTCGTCGCCTTCGTATCGGCGGAAGGGCGCGGGTCGCTGGAGGCGGCGATTGGTGATGATGTCGTTGGCCTGTTCGTTCCAACGACGCCCAATCCGACCTCGGGCTTCCTGCTCTACACTCCGCGCGCCAACACCATCCCAATCGATATGACGGTGGAGGAGGCGGCCAAGCTGATCATTTCCTTCGGCATGGTCACTTCGGACCGGTTGCCCAAAACCGTCCGTGACACGCTGCCGCCGGAAGTCGCCGGTGCGCCCGATCCTGCCGTTTAGCCTGATTTAAGCAGGCGGATGCCACGATCCTGTTCGAACAGGTAGAGCAGGACGCGTAACGCCTCGCCGCGAGGGGTCGTCAATTCGGCATCGCGGTGGACCGCCAGCTTGGCGGTATCATTCGCCAGGGCGATCAGATGGCCGTGTGCCTCCAGCTTCGCTAGCGCGAAATCGGGCAAGCCGCTCTGGCGCAAGCCCAGCGGATCGCCGGCGCCGCGCAGGCGCCAATCCTCCTCGGCGATGACGAAGCCGTCATCCGTTTCGCGCATCATTTCCAGCCGCGCCTTGGCCGTCTCGCCGATCGGGCCCTTATAGAGCAGCAGGCAGGAGGAGGGCTTTTCGCCGCGCCCGACCCGGCCACGGAGCTGGTGCAATTGTGCCAGGCCAAAGCGCTCGGCATGCTCGATAATCATCACTGTCGCATCGGGCGCATCAACGCCGACCTCGATCACGGTGGTGGCGACGAGCACATCCATCTTGCCTTCGCGAAAAGCGGTCGCGACGCTTTCCTTTTCGGTGGCTTTCATGCGGCCATGGATCAGTCCGACCCGCTCATCGCCGAACGCGGCGCGCAAATGCCGCCAGCGGTCCTCGGCGGCTGAAAGCTCGGAAACCTCCGATTCCTCCACCAGCGGACAAACCCAATAAACCCGGTCGCCCTTGGATATCGCGCGGCGTACGCCTTCAATCACATCGTCGAGCCGCTCCATCGGCACCAGACGCGTATCGGGCGGAATGCGGCCGGCGGGCTTCTCATCGAGCTTGGACACATCGAGATCGCCATGGACGGCCAGAGCCAGCGTGCGCGGGATCGGGGTGGCGGTCATCACCAGCGTGTCGGGGCGATGGCCCTTGGCGGTGAGCCGCATCCGGTCGGAGACACCAAAGCGATGCTGCTCGTCAATCACGACCAGGGCGAGATCGGCAAACTCGACCCCGTCCTGGAACAGCGCATGCGTGCCGCAGATGACATCGACGGCGCCGGTGCGCATTTGTTCGAGGATCTCAGCGCGGCCCTTGCCCTTGTCGCGCCCGGTGAGGATGGCGACGCTCATCCCGGCCGGCTCCAGCAGTTCAGCCAGAGTCTTGGCGTGCTGCCGTGCGAGAATTTCGGTCGGCGCCATGATCGCCGTCTGACAACCGGATTCGGCGGCCTTGGCGGCGGCGAGGGCGGCGACGAATGTTTTGCCGGCCCCGACATCGCCATGCAGCATCCGGGTCATGCGCGAGGGCAAGGCCATGTCGGCGCGGATTTCCTCATAGGCGCGGGCCTGGGCTCCGGTCGGCTTGAAGGGGGCATTGGTCAGAACGGCACCGGTCTTGGTCCCGTCGCCATCGAGGCTGCGTCCTGGCTGCGCCTTGCGGCGCGCCCGCGCCAATTGCAGCGCCAGCTGGTGGGCGAGCAATTCATCGAAGGCCAGTCGTTCGCGGGCCGGATGCAAGGGCTCCAGTTCGGCGGCGGTTTGCGGGTGATGCGCCTCGTCCATCGCGCCTTTGAAGTCCGGCCAGGTGTGCTCGATGCACAGCGCCTCATCCTGCCATTCTGGGATGACGGGCAGCAGGCTGAGCGCGCCGGCGGCAGCCTTGCGCATCACCTTCGCGGTCAGGCCGGCGGTGAGGGGATAGACCGGTTCGAGCAGGGCCGTGTCGGCGGCCTCCTCCTCGCTCATGATCAGATCGGGATGCACCATCTGGATTTCCGAGCCGAAACGTTCGGCCCGGCCGGAAACGATCCGGGTCTCGCCAACCGGCAGGAGTTTTTCGAGATATTCGCGGCGGGCGTGGAAATAGACCAGATGCAAAAAGGCCGTGCCGTCAAACAGCCGCACCTTGTAGGGCTTGCCCTGGCGTGAGCTGGGAAAATGTTCCTCGATCTTGGCGGTCAGGGTGACGATCTGCCCGTCAGGCGCTTCGGCGATGGAGGTGGTCTGGCTACGGTCAACCAAGCCGGTGGGCAGCTGGAACAGCACATCCTTGACGCGCGGCCCGGCGGCCTTGGACAGCAGCGCGGCCAGTCTCGGGCCGATACCGGGCAGAACGATCACGTCCTGGAACAGGGGGAAGAGAATCTCGGGTCGCATCGTTTTGCACTCTATCGCCAAGTTCTGCATCTGCCACTGGTCGACGCGGCTTCATTCCCGGACTATATCCGCCACCATGACCGAAACACTCGAGAACCGCCGCAAGAAACTTCGCATCCGGGCCTGGCGGCGTGGCTTTAAGGAAGCTGATCTGATCCTTGGCCGCTATGCCGACCAAGCGCTTGAAACGATGTCACAAACCGATATCGCCGATTTCGACACACTGCTCGACCAGCTCGATGCCGATATCTATAGCTGGGTCATCGGCAGTGCGCCAACACCGCCGGCGTTTGATACGCCTGTCATGACTGCCCTCAAGCGTTTCCGTGTTGATCGCGACGCCGCCTTTGGCGACGGCCCCAAGCGCTGAAGCCCCACCAGAAGTGAAAACTGGCTAGATGTCCGAAATTGAGATGATCGCCCGGGTTCAGGGCACCGCCACTGTTTGCGGCGCGCCGGAAGGTCTGGATGCGCTGGTTTTTGCCGATACGGCGCGGCTGCGGCGCGGCGTCAATGTCTTCATTGCGCGCGATGACAGCCGCGCGGCCGCCTTCGTCGCGGAACTGCAATTCTTCGCGCCGGGCCTGGAAATCCTGCGCCTGCCGGCTTGGGACTGTCAGCCCTATGACCGCATTTCGCCATCGCCGCGTGTGGCGGCACGCCGGGCGGCAACCCTGGCGCGGCTCGCCTCCGGCGATCTGCCGGAAACCTGTCTGATCGTCACCACGGTCAATGCGATGGCCCAGCGCTGTCCGCCGAAGGATGTGCTGGCGCTGGCCGGGATCATCGCCCGGCCAGGCAATCGTGTTGATGTCGAGGTACTCAAACAGCATTTCACCATCAACGGGTATGCCCGCGCCGCTACCGTGACCGAGCCTGGCGATTATGCCGTGCGCGGCGGGGTGATTGATGTCTATCCGCCGGGTGCACCGGAACCGGTACGGCTGGATTTCTTCGGCGATACGTTGGAATCGATCCGCTCCTTCGATCCGGAGACCCAGCGCTCCTTGCGGCAATTGCAGAGCATCGAGTTCAACCCGGTCAGCGAAGTTCTGCTCGACGAAGCCAGCATCTCGCACTTCCGCGCCGCTTTCGTGCGCAGTTTTGGCGCTGCCAAGGGTGGCGATCCGATCTATGAAGCCGTCAGCGCGGGGGCCCGGCCAGCCGGGGTCGAACACTGGCTGCCGCTGTTTCATGATCAGCTGGCAACGGCGTTCGATTATCTGCCCGACACGGCCCTGATCGCGATTGACCATCTCGCCGATGATGCCTTTGCCGAGCGCGCCAAACAGGTCACCGATTATTTCGATGCCCGCCAAGAGGCGAGCCAGTCCTCCCACCAGTCCAGCCTGTCAGCGCCGACCTATCGCGCTTTGCCGCCCAGCCAGCTCTATTTCGCCAAGGCAGAGTGGGCCAAGACCTTGGCCGGCCGCGCCGTGCGCCGCTTTACCGCGTTTAATGAGGCTGGGCCTCAAACGATCGATGTTGGCGGCAAGCAGGGCCGGATCTTTACCGCCGAGCGGGCCGCCGAAAACACCAATGTATTCGATGCCGCCGCCCGGCATGTCCAAGCACTGGTCAAATCGGGCAAGCGCGTCGTGCTCGCTTCATGGAGCGCTGGCGCGTCGGATCGTCTTGCTTCGGTGCTGGGCGATCATGGTGTCGGCAAGATCATCGCGGTCGAGCATTGGGATGAGGTCGCCAAGGCCCCGCCAAAAGCTGTGCTGCGAGCGATCCTGCCGGTTGAGCGCGGCTTCGAGACCGAGACCATCGCCATCCTCTCCGAGCAGGACATTCTCGGTGACCGGCTGGCGCGGCCACGCCGGCGGCGCAAATCCTCCGACATCATCGTCGAGGCGGGGGCGCTATCGCCGGGCGATCTGGTGATCCATGCCGATCACGGGCTGGGTCGCTTCATCGGGCTGAAAACCCTGCCGGTGCAGGACGCACCGCATGATTGCCTCGAGCTGGAATATTCCGGCGCTTCGAAACTCTACCTGCCGGTCGAGAATATCGAGCTGCTGTCGCGCTATGGCGCTGATAGCGACACGGCCCAGCTCGACAAGCTCGGCGGCGTCGCCTGGCAGGCGCGCAAGGCGAAAGCCAAGAAGCGCCTGCGTGACATGGCCGATCAGTTGATCAAGATTGCCGCCAAACGCCTGGCCCGTACTGCCGATCCGATCACGCCGGAACATGGCCCTTGGGACGAGTTTTGTACCGCCTTCCCGTTTGCCGAGACCGATGATCAGCTCAATGCGGTCGAGGATGTGCTCGGTGATCTGGCGCGCGGACGGCCGATGGACCGGCTGATCTGCGGCGATGTCGGTTTCGGCAAAACCGAGGTCGCACTGCGCGCCGCCTTCGTGGTCGCGATGAGCGGGCGTCAGGTGGCGGTGGTGGCCCCGACCACGCTGCTGGTGCGCCAGCACTTCAAGACCTTCACCGACCGTTTTCGCGGCTGGCCGGTCAAGGTGCGGCAATTATCGCGCCTCGTCGGCACCAAACAGGCCAATGCGACCAAGGACGAGCTGCGCGACGGCAAGGTCGAGATCGTGATCGGCACGCATGCGCTGTTGGCCAAGACCGTCAAATTCTCCGATCTCGGCCTGCTGATCGTCGATGAGGAGCAGCATTTCGGGGTCAAGCACAAGGAAAGGCTCAAGGAATTGCGCGCCGACGTGCACGTCCTGACGCTGACGGCGACCCCGATTCCGCGCACGCTGCAGCTCGCTTTGACCGGTATTCGCGATCTCTCGATCATCGCGACACCGCCGGTCGACCGCCTCGCGGTGCGCACCTATATCGCCCCCTTCGACACAGTTTCGATCCGCGAAGCCCTGCTGCGCGAGAAATATCGCGGCGGCCAAGCCTTCTTCGTGGTGCCGCGGATCAGCGATCTGGAGGAGATCATCATCTTCCTGCGCGAATCCGTGCCCGAAGTCTCCTTTGTGGCGGCGCATGGCCAGATGGCGGCGACGCAGCTGGAGGATATCATGACGGCCTTCTATGAAGGCCAGTATGACGTCCTGCTCTCAACCACGATCATCGAGTCCGGGATTGATATCCCGACGGCCAACACGCTGATCGTTCACCGGGCTGACCGTTTCGGCCTGTCACAGCTCTACCAGCTGCGTGGACGCGTTGGACGCTCCAAGACCCGCGCCTACGCCTATATGACGACACCGGCCCATCAGAAGCTCTCAGACGGGGCCGAGAAGCGACTCAAAGTCCTCCACTCCCTCGACGCGCTCGGAGCCGGCTTTACCCTAGCCTCGCACGATCTCGATCTGCGTGGCGGTGGCAATCTGCTCGGCGAGGAACAGTCCGGCCATATCAAGGATGTCGGGGTAGAGCTCTACCAGTCCATGCTCGAGGAGGCGGTGGCCTCCTTGCGCGAAGGTGGTGAGGAGCATGAGGAGGGCGAGTGGACGCCTCAGATCAATGCCGGCGGGGCCGTTCTGATCCCGGATTATTATGTCGCCGACCTCGATGTCCGGCTGCAGCTCTATCGCCGCCTGGCCTCGCTCGACAGCAAGACGGATCGCGAGAGTTTTGCTGCCGAATTGATTGATCGTTTCGGTGACTTGCCGTCAGAAGTTGAGACTCTGCTTCGGGTCGTCGCGGTCAAGACGCTCTGCAAACGCGCTGGCGTTGAGAAGGTTGATGCGGGGCCAAAGGGCGCCGTGATCCATTTCCGGGCAGACAAATTCATCGATCCGATGAGCCTGGTCGAGCACATCTCCAAGAATCAGGGCCTGTTCAAGGTTCGCCCTGACCACAAGCTGGTACTGCGGGCCGAATGGGATGCGCCGGATGACCGATTGCGTGCGGTAGAGCGCGCACTGGCACCGCTCGCCGATATGGCTGTGCGGGCGCGCAAACTGGCTGAAACGGCAGCTTAGGCGTTCGCCGCCATCGGATCATTGCGGTGAAGTTGGCGCACCGTGCGTTCGATCAGTGCTTCGGCGGTTTCGTCAGGTTGAACCTCGACCGAGACTGACAATATGCCGAGCCGGAAGGGTTGCAGCGGGTTTTCGCTTTCAAAAGCGGTGCATTCGGCAATCGCCGCGACCCGGGCCGCAACGCAGTCGACGCCGGCCGGATCGGTGAAGGGCAGAATGGCCAGAAATGTATCGGAATCGATCCGTGCGGCGGCATCCTCGGTGCGCAGTAAATGGCGCAGCATCGCGGCAAATTGCCGGATCGCCTTTTCGGTCGAGGCCGCATCGGGCTGGTCCACGCCCAGTGGCGCCACCGCTTTGAGGGCCAGCACGGTGAGCGAGATCTCGTCGCGGGCTGCGGCGTGAATCAAATCCTGCAGGTGTGAGGTGATGAAGCCGGCATGAAACAGGCCCGTCTCGATGTCGAGCGTGCGCGGTTCGCGGCAGCCTTCCAGTGCCGACTTGGCGCGGCGGCGACGCCGGCGTTCCGCCGCCAGGGCGAGGATGCGGTCACGCATTTCCACGTCACTCGTGCGCGGTGAAATTATGTCGGAGACGCCGCGGGCATAGGCCTCTTCGGCGTTCTGGCTGCCGTCTTCGCTGTCGAGCAGCAGGACTGGCGTGTGATAGAGCCGCGCATTGCGCCGCATTGCCGAGGAGATGGTGAAGGCTGTGTCGCGCTTGCCTGCGGCATTGAGTACGACGGCGTCGAACGGCCGTTCATGCAGATAATCGAAGGCGGAATAGGATGAAAACGCGCCAATCACCTCGGCATCGGCATCCTTGAGGATATGCTGCAAGGCCATGAAGCGCGGCGAGGCATCGCCAACATAAAGCACGCAAGGCGTGGGATCGACCGGGTCGAGATTGCGGCCTCGATCCCCATAGAGCGCGGTGACAGCGGTGCGTCGCTTGGCGACTTCCTCCATCGCATGCAGGCGCGAGAGGGCGCGGGCCCGCGCAGCGATCTGGACCGGCAAGGTCGGCTCGCGAATCCAGGAATCTACCGAGTCATTGGCGGCCAGGGCATCAGGATGGACAACGATCACTGGCCGGCGGCCTGGCGCGAAGCGTTGAACCGCGCTCAGCCCGTCTTCGACATCGCGGTTGGATTCGGCCAGTATGATGCTGCAGGCCCAAGCGCGTGGCTGGCGCGCCGGCGGTGAATCGGCGCGAACGACACGGGCGTGCAAGCCATAGGATTCGAGCTCGCGGCCCAGACCGTCCACACGGTCGGTCATCGCGAATAACAGGACATTCAGTTCGCGCCCCATGCGTCCCCCTGCCGCAGACACCGATGATTTGGTGTTTCTTGAGTTTGTCACAAGTGCCACGCTTTCAAAACCGACGATTCGCAAGGAAGCCCCATGAAAGCGCAAGGACCTCTAAAAGGCGTTAAAGTGCTGGAATTTGTTGGGCTCGGCCCGGCCCCGTTCTGCGCAATGATGTTGGCCGATATGGGCGCCGATGTGGTGCGGATCGACCGGCCTGGCGCGCATGGCGGTGGTGCCGCGGAAGTGCTGGCGCGCGGCCGACGTTCGATTTCGCTGAATATGAAGGATGCCGGTGATCTGACAATCTGCCGTGATCTGATCGCCAAGGCCGAAATTCTGATCGAAGGCTTTCGTCCCGGCGTGATGGAGCGGCTCGGGCTTGGACCCGATGCCGCCTTCGCGCTCAATCCGGCCCTCGTCTATGGCCGCATGACGGGGTGGGGCCAGACCGGCCCGCTCGCGCAGGCGGCCGGGCATGACATCAATTACATCGCCCTGACAGGGGCGCTCGACGCTATCGGCACGCCTGACACACCAGTCCCACCGCTCAATCTGGTCGGTGATTTCGGTGGCGGTGCGATGTATCTCGCCTTCGGCGTCCTGGCTGGTCTGCTGCACGCCCGTGCCAGCGGCGAGGGCCAGGTTGTCGACGCCGCCATCGTTGACGGAGCCACATCGCTGATGGCCTCGCAGCACCAGCTCGCGGCGATGGGCCTGTGGCATACACGGCGCGGCGAAAACCTGCTTGATGGCGGCGCGCCCTTCTATGGCGTCTATCGCTGCAGCGACGACAAGCATGTCTCGATCGGGCCGCTGGAGCCGCAATTTTATGCGTTGATGCTGGAGCTGCTCAAAATCGACCCGGCCACGATGCCAGCCAGCTGGACCGGTGACGGCTGGGAGGCGGCGAGGGCGCGATTGGCGGAAATCTTTCTGGGCCGGACGCGCGATGAGTGGTGTGCCTTGCTGGAAGGGACGGATATCTGTTTCGCGCCGGTGCTCAATTACGAGGAATCACCGCTGCATCCCCACATGGCGGAACGCGGCGTCTATACCAAGATCGACGGCGTGCGGCAGGCGGCGCCCGCACCACGCTTTTCGCGTACCCCGGGCGCGATCCAGGGCGCGGCGCCGAAGCCCGGCGCTGATCGCGAGGCTGTGCTCGCAGATTGGAAGGTAAGCGGTTGAAACAGGTGTGTATTTGAGCCGCCACGAAGATGACTGAATGCGTTCATACCGGGTTCAGCGCCCAAATTGCATCCTCATCCTCGAGATCAGCGGACACTCTTGTCCCTCGCAAGTCCGCTTCTCTTCGTAGCAATACGAATGCCCCGAGACGCCGGTCGCCCCCAACGACCGGCGTCTCACTTTTTGGGCCGCTCTATCGCGATAAGCAGTGACCGGTTTTTGGGGTGACCGTTTTTGTCGCCTTCGCAAGCCATGATGATTTCCAACGAGCCAATCGGATGGAGATCAATCATGGCAATCGCAATCAATGCCTATGTCGAGGGCGCCGGCGGCGCGCTGCGCTCAATGGCCCCGCACCGTTTTCGCGACGGCTATTTCCGCATGCAACAGCCCGGCGATGATATCAGCTGCCTGCACGTGGAAGACCTGCGTTCGGTCTGCCGCTATCTGCACAAGGGCTATCGCTTGGCCATGAGTGCTGCCGACGGCCATTCCATGCCATCCTGGTTGCCTGCCGATCTGGTGCGCATCGCGATACGCTGACGGCCTAGAGAAGACCGGGTCAGGGAAAGCCGGGAAAGTCATCGCGCCGGTGGTTGGCGACTAAAGCGGTGAGGGCGGGCGGGGCCAGCACTTCGACCTGGTCGCCCCAGGCATAGAGATGCCAGCACATTTCCAGATAGCCGCAGGCGAAGAAGCGCACGATCAGCGAGCCGTCATCGAGCACCTCGCTGGTCTGGTCGGGATGGAAACGGAAACGCGCTGCGTGCGGCGCGGCGCGGGCGGTGAATTTCCAGACGACCTCGCCAAACTCGGCCTCGTTCTGGAACACGCCAAAGGCGCGTCGGGCATAGGCCTCCAGGTCGAAGGTTTCCGGGCGGCCAAACCAGTCTTCGGTAACGTCGGCGCGTTCGATGTCTTCGACGCGATAATGACGCAATTGGCCGTCGGGCTTGGATGGATCGCGAGCAACCAGATAGCGGCGCGCGCCCAGCAATAGTCCATAGGGCTCGACCCGGCGCTGCGTCGCGGCCGCGTCCTGACGGCCGCGATAGAGAATATCGAGTGCGAAGGGGCCCTTGAGCGCTTCGGCAATCGCGGCGTCGACAACTGGGTCGTTGGCGGGGCGCGGGCCGGGACGGGCGGCATGACCCATCGCCTCGAGCAGGGCCTCTTCATCGGCTTCGAGCCGGGCATGGCGCTTGTCCGGAGTGAGGATCTTGATGGTTTCGCGCAAGGAGCGCAGCCGCCCGGCCTCCGACGGCAGGCCCTGATGTTCCAGCGTGGTGCATGCCAGTTCCAGCGTCGCGATTTCGTCCGGCGTTGGTGCGAAGAATTCGGCCACCCGCCGGCGCGGCACGCGCCAGCGCTTGCGACCGTCCGAATCGACATAGTCCTCAGTGTCCGGGAAAGCTTGCCCAAGGGCGTCGGTCATGCGCTGGGCCGTGCGGCGGACGACGCCAAATTCGGTCTCGATCTCACTCAGCGTGATGCCGACATGACCGCTGGCCATGCGCGCCAGGCGCAACAGATCGACGGCTTTGCCGAATGACATGATCTCTCCTCACTGCAAGGGTGCGCAAAACGCGATCTTGGCGTATTAGGCACCGATACCCTGTTAATCGGACCTATTCCTGCCACCATGCTGAAATCAATCAAGCGCTTGTTAAAAACCAAGATCGTTCTGCCGGTCTGGCTGGAGATCGTTATCGCGGCGGTCAGCCGTTCCATGGCGCGTGATGTGATGCTGTTTGCCGGCGGTGTGTCTTTCTTTGGCATGCTGGCGCTGTTCCCGACGATTGCGCTGGGAATCTCGATTTATGGCCTGGCCTTCTCTACCGCCGAGGCCGAAGCCCAGATCGGTCGTTTCGCCGAGATCATGCCCGATGGCGCGCAGGTCTTTGTGATGGGTCAGATCGGCCGGATTACCGAAGCGCCGATCACGGCGCTGTCGTTCAATGGTGCCGTTGCGCTGCTGATCGCCCTGTTTGCGGCCGCACGCGGCGCCAAGGCCCTGATCGCCGGTCTCAATCACCTCGCCGAAGATCGCGATATCCGCAATGTGATCCATTTCAACTTTCTCGCCATCACCTCGCTGCTGATCGGTGGCGCCTTGGTCACGGCGGCGAATTTGGCGGTGTTGGTGATCCCGGTTTTCATGCGGCAGCTGTTCGAAGCGCTCGGGTTGGAGCCGCTGGATATCCGTTCGGTTATCAATGAATGGTCGGCGACAGGCTTCACGATGTTCGCGGCGCTGACGCTGCTTTACCACATGACGATGCGGCGGCGCGAGCATGCGGTCGCCTGGGTTCCGTCATTGATTGCGGCGGCGGTGTCGTGCGGGCTATGGCTGGGTCTGTCCAAGGGGTTTTCCATCTATGTCAGCCGTGTGCTGGATTTCGGCATTTATGGCTCGATGGGCGCGCTTGTCGTCTTTCTGCTGTGGATTTACTGGTCGGCCTATGCCGTATTTTTCGGGGGGGCGCTGGCCATCGAGATCGATGCGCGGCGTCCTGCCATTCCCGAACCCGAGGCAAGCCCCTAGTATTATGCTGCGCCTGCGATATAAACATGAACCGAGTATCAACTTACGACCGAGGTCCGCATGAAAAAAGTATTTCCCGATGCCAAGGCCGCCCTGGACGGTCTGGTCTTTGATGGAATGACGGTGATGTCTGGAGGCTTTGGGCTCTGCGGTATTCCGGAAAATTCGATTGCTGCGCTGCACGCGACCGGAGTCAAGGATCTGACGGTGATCTCGAATAATTGTGGTGTCGATGGCTTCGGTCTCGGCGTCTTGCTTGATGCCAAGCAGATCAAGAAAATGGTCTCGTCCTATGTCGGTGAGAACAAGGAATTCGAACGGCAATATCTCGCCGGAGAGCTTGAGCTGGAATTCAACCCGCAAGGCACGCTGGCCGAACGCATCCGCGCCGGTGGTGCCGGCATTCCCGGCTTCTACACCAAGACCGGCGTTGGCACGCTGATCGCCGAGGGCAAGGAAGCGCGCCAGTTCAATGGCGAGACCTATATCCTGGAAACCGGGCTGACCGCTGATGTCTCCATCATCAAGGCCTGGAAGGCGGATCCGCAAGGCAATCTGATCTTCCGCAAGACGGCGCGCAATTTCAACCCGATGATGGCGACCGCCGGCAAGGTGACCATCGCCGAGGTTGAGGAAATCGTCGAGCTGGGTTCATTTGATCCCGACCACATCCACACGCCGGGCATTTTCGTCCAGCGCCTGTTTGTCGGCTCGTTTGAAAAGCGGATCGAACAGCGCACCGTTCGCCAGAGGGAGACAGCATAATGGCCTGGTCACGTGACGAGATGGCGCGGCGCGCCGCGCTTGAGCTGGAAGATGGTTTCTACGTCAATCTCGGGATCGGCATCCCGACCCTGGTTGCCAACTATATCCCCGAAAATATCGACGTCACCCTGCAGTCGGAAAACGGCATGCTGGGCATGGGGCCTTTCCCCTTTGACGACGAGGTCGATGCCGATCTGATCAATGCCGGCAAGCAGACGATCACCGAGCTGCGCCGCACGAGCTATTTTTCCTCGGCCGACAGTTTCGCGATGATCCGTGGCGGCCATATCGACCTGTCGATCCTGGGCGCGATGGAAGTGTCGGAAAGCGGCGATATCGCCAATTGGATGATCCCGGGAAAGCTCGTCAAGGGCATGGGCGGGGCGATGGATCTGGTTGCCGGCGTCAAGCGCGTCGTCGTGATCATGGACCACGCCAACAAGGCCGGGCAATCCAAACTGCTCAAGGCGTGTTCGCTGCCGCTGACCGGCCAAGCCTGCGTCGATCGCATCATCACCACGCTCGGCGTGTTCGATGTCACACCCGACGGCCTGGTGCTGATCGAACTGGCACCGGAGGTGTCGTTGGATCTGGTCGCACAGCAGACCGAGGCCAAATACTCCGTCTCCGACACGCTTCTCAAGCACGAAGCGGCTTGACCTTTCCTTGAGTTAAGGCGGTTCACCAGAGCGTGAGCCGCCTTAGCAAGGTTTAATTTCACGATCAAAAGGCTGTGATATGAGGTAGGTGCGAGGGAGACGCACATGCCACTTACACGCCTGTCACTGAATAATCCGGCTGCCGTTTTCGTCGGCATTGCCCTGATCGTCCTGCTCGGTCTGGTCGCCCTGACGCGCCTGCCCATCCAGCTCTTTCCCGATACGCAGCAGCCGCAGGTCAATATCTCGACTTTCTGGCGCTCCGCCTCGCCGGAGGAGATGGAATCGGAAATTATCGAGCCGCAGGAACAGGTTCTCGCCGGCCTGGCCGGCATGGAAGAGATGCGCGTCTTTGCCGGCGAGGGCGCCGCTTTCATCAATCTGACATTCGCGCTTGAAACCGACATGACGCAGACGGCGATCGAGATTTCCAATCGCCTGTCGCAATTGCCGCCTCTCCCGCGCGACGCCGTCGGGCCGAATATCGGCAGTTTCGGCGGTGATGCCCAGCAAAGCCTGATCTGGTTCTTCGTTCAGGCACTGCCGGGCAATCCCAATACGATCAGCGATTATTCAAGCTTGGTGGAAGACCAGATCGTGCCGCGTCTGGAATCGATCCAGGGCGTTGCCAGTGTCCAGATTGGCTGGGGCCAGCGGCCGCAGGAATTACAGATCACGGTTGATCCCTACCGCGCCGCCGCGCTGGGCGTGACGCTGCCGGAAATCTCCGCCGCCATCGCCAATAATCAGAATGTCTCTGGCGGCAATGCGGAAATCGGACGGCGCTCCTACCAGATGCGCTTCGAGGGGGAATTCCAGCCTGGCGAGATGGACCAGCTGGTCATCGTCTGGCGTGATGGCAATCCGGTACGCTTGGGTGATGTCGCCACGGTCGAGATCGCCTATGGCGAGCGCACGGATTTCACCTATCAAAACGGCAATCCGGCGATGGGGATTGAGGTGCGCCGTCAGGCCGGGGCCAATGTGCTCGCCGCGCTCGATGCCGTGAAAGCCGAAGTCGCCGATATCAATGCCAATGTCCTCGCCCAGCAACAGCTGGTGATGGCGCCATCCTTCGACGCATCCGTCTTCATCATGCGGGCGATCGATTTGTTGCGCACCAATCTTCTGCTCGGAATCGGGCTTGCGATTTTCGGGCTCTGGCTGTTCTTGCGGCGACCGCGGGCAACCTTGATCATCTCGCTCGCCATTCCGGTTTCGCTGCTGTCGACGCTGATCGTCCTCTTCCTGTTCAACCGCTCCCTGAACGTCATCTCGCTGGCCGGCCTGGCTTTCGCCACGGGCATGGTGATGGATGCCGCCATTATCGTGTTGGAAAACATCATCCGGCGCCGGGAGAGGGGTGAAGATCCCGACACCGCTTCCGAAAAGGGCGCGACCCAGGTCTGGGGTGCATTGCTCGCCTCCACCATCACGACGGTGGCGATCTTCCTGCCGATTATCTTCATCCGCGATGTCGAGGGTCAGCTTTTCGCGGACCTTGCGATCACCATCGCCGTCGGTGTCGCGATTTCGATGATCGTCGCCGTGACCATCCTGCCGGTGGCCGCCAAATACTGGATCCGCGACCGCAAGACGCCGACCCGGCAGCGGATGCTGAATAGGGTCGCGGATAGCGTGCTGTTTGTCAGCGATTCTCCGAAACGACGCCTCGTCATCATTGTCGGCCTGATTGTTATCCCGCTGGCCTTGACCTGGTTCATCCGTCCGCAAATGGATTATCTGCCGCCCGTCAAGCGCGATGCAGTCGATGCATTCTTCATCTTCCCCCCCGGCTCCAATATGGACTGGGTCGAGAGCGAAGTGGCCGCCACGATTATTGAACGTCTGGCGCCCTATATGTCCGGTGAACGCGAGCCGGCGCTGCGCAATTATTATTTCGGGACCTTCCCCGGTGGCGGTGGCGCAACGGCCGGCATCCGCGTCATTGACCAGAGCCGGGTCGGTGAGCTGGAACGCATTGTGCGCGAGGAGATTATCACCGGGATTCCCGACGTGATCGGTTTTGCCCAACAGGGCGATTTGTTCGGTGGCTTCGCCCAAGGCGGCAATATCCAGATCAATGTCCAGTCCTCCGACGCGCTGGCCCAAGGGCGCGCGGTTGAGGCCGGTCTGAGCATTCTTCGGACCCGCTTTCCCGGCGTGAATATCAATTCCAATCCGCCGACCGAGGCCAATCAGCCGCGCCTGACCATGATCCCCGATGATCGCCGCATCCAGGAAGCCGGTTGGGCCCGCCGCAACATGGCCGGCATGATCGCCATGCTCGGCGATGGCCAGTTCATCGGTGAGTATTTCGATGGCGATAGCCGCATGAATGTGATCCTGCGCGCAGTCGGTTGGGACACGCCCGACCAGCTCGCCGGCCTGCCGATCGCGACACCTTCCGGTGCAGTCGTCCCGCTGGGCGATTTGATGGAGGTGCGTGAGGAAGTGGGGCCGGGCAGTATCCAGCGCCTCAACCGTCGCCGCACCATCACCATCAATGTCAATCAGCCCGAGGGTCAGTCGCTCGAGGAAATCCTCACGGTGATCCAGAATGAGGTCGAGCCGGCCATTCGCGCGGCCTTGCCCGATGATGGTTCCATCACCTATGGCGGCAGTGCCGATAGTCTCGAGCGCGCCAAACGCACCATGGCGACCAATATGGCGATGGCGCTGGTCATCCTCTTCCTGATCCTGGCCGGGATGTTCCGCTCGCTGCGCGATGCCGCTCTGGTTCTTGTCTCTCTGCCGTTGGCCGGGGTCGGCGGTGTGGTCATGCTGCAGATTCTCAATATCTGGGTCACCCAGCCGCTCGACCTGCTCACGATGATGGGCTTTGTCATTCTGCTTGGCTTGGTGATCAACAACGCCATTCTGCTCGTCGACCAGACCCGCCAAGCCGAACGTGAGGGCATGACGCGCCGTGATGCCGTGGATCAGGCCTTGCGCATGCGCCTGCGGCCGATCTTCATGAGCACGATGACCAGCCTGTTGGGCATGCTGCCGCTCCTGCTGGTGCCCGGCGTCGGCAGTGCGATCTATCGCGGACTCGCCGCGGCAATCGTTGGCGGCATGAGCGTCAGCCTGATCTTCACCCTGATCCTGATTCCGTGCCTGCTCAGGCTTGGCGAGAGCCGTCAGCAAGCCCGTATCGCCCAACCCGCCCTGGCTCCGGCCGAATAGACCGAGCCACAAGGACACCATCTTATGTCGATCTCCATTCAATCCCGCGCGGCGCTTGTCGGCCTTGCCCTGACCGTCTTCGCTTCAATGCCCGCTCATGCCCAGACCTCCCCGCCGCCAGCGGTCGTGCGCAGTGCGACCATTGTCGAACGGGACATGGCGCGCACCATCACCACGCCCGCCAGTGTCGTGGCCCGCAATGATGCCCGTATCGCGGCAGAGGCCTCCGGCCGCATCACCTTCATTGCCGAAGCGGGCGACACGGTCGAGGCCGGTGGTCTGATCGCGCAGATGGATGATCGTCAGGCCCACATTGCCCTGGACGAGGCGAGGGCACGTCAGGCCCGCGCTGCGGCGAACAGCGAATATCAAGCGGCCGAAGCGACGCGTTTTGAAAGCCTGGCGCGCAATGGCACCGTGCCGCCAACGCGCCTGCGTGAGGTGGAATTGGCCCGCGATCTGGCGGTGCAGGATGTCCGCGAGGCGCGTTCCGCCGTGTCGCGCGCCGAGTTGGAGCTGGAACGCACCCGGATCCTCGCCCCCTTTGCTGGCCGCGTCGTGGAACGCCTGATCCAGGCCGGCGAACTCTCCGCGCCGGGCCGCGATATAGCCCGGCTGGTGGATATTGATCACAAGGAAGCGGTTGCCCAGGCACCCGTTGCCATTGCGCCCTATCTCAGCCTTGGCCAGCAGGTCGTGCTGACGATGGGCGAGGGCCTCAGCACCAGCGCGCCGATCCGCGCCATCATCCCGGTTGGCGATGCGGTGTCGCGCACTTTTGAAGTCCGCATTGATCTGGCCGGCTCAGACTGGATTGTCGGATCAGCAGCGCGCGCCGCTTTTCCCGCCGAAACCCCACGCACGCAATTGGCCGCGCCCTATGACGCGGTGATCCTTCGCGCCAACGGTGCGTTTGTGTTCACGGTAGATGCCGAGAATATCGCGCATCAGATCCCGGTCATCGCCGGAGTGCGCGATAATGGCTATATCGCCATTTCCGGCGCCATCGAGGTTGGCGAGCGAGTTGTTGTCTCCGGTGCCGAAACGCTCTCCGACGGGCGCGAAGTTCAGGAACTGGGGGAAGACGCCTGATCCGGCCTCAGCACTCGACCACATTGACCGCGAGACCGCCCTGGCAGGTCTCCTTGTATTTTCCTGCATGTCGACGCCGGTTCGGCGCATGCTCTCGATACCCTGGTCGAGTGAGACCTTCATGTCCGCCGAGGTCGTCCCCATGGCCGCGCTGAGCGTCCTGGCTCCGTCCAAAGGGTTCGCACGCCAGAGACAAGATGCTAAACTCGGCAAACATCTCCGGTCAGCGAGGGGTGATATTCGCCCGACCGGAGCGCGAAGCGCCAACCGGGTGAGGCAAAAGCAAATGATCAGGGCTTTCGGTGTATTCCTCTGCTGGGCAATGGTCGCGGCCCCGGCTTCGGCCCAAAACGCCGACCTCGGACGCCTTCTAGCGGCGCCGATCAGGATCGAGCGGGCAACACCGGTGACCGCGGTGCCGCTCGAGCCTCGGGGAAACATCCTCTTCGTGCAAGCCTCAGCGAACGGCGAGACTTCCGAATTCATCCTCGATACTGGATCTCCGACCGTCCTGTCGCGCGAATTCGCCGAATCCCTGGGCTTGGAAGTAGTGGCGCAAAATACCGGGCGTGATGCCAACGGCACGGAGATCACGATGGATTTCGCCATCCTCGACACGCTGACCCTTGGCACGGCCGTGTTTCACGACGTTCCAGTCCTGATCCATGATTTCAGCGGCCTGGATATGGGCGCCTGTCTGGTGAGTGCGGGCATACTGGGCTCCGAACTCTTTCCTGGCAGCGCTTGGCGGGTCGATACCGAAGCCCGGCAATTGACCTTCGCGGCAAGCCTCGATGAGATGGCTCCGATCAACCCGGTCGTGACCACCCACCTCTATGATTTTGGCTATCCGCACGCGCCGATCATCGATTATTCGGTCGGAGATGTGTCAGACAAGGCTTTGTTTGATACAGGTAATTCGGCGTGGGTGACGCTGTTCAGCGAGGTGGCCGAGACGGCCTCAGTTCAGCAGGAAATCCCGCGCGACACGATTGTCAACGGAACCGGATTTGAGGGCGAATCCGCCGGCGGGCGGGGTGAAGCCGGTGCCTTGACCTGGTTCACCCTGCAGAACTTCCGTTTAGGTCACGACTCGCTCGGCGCGGTCCGCGCAACGTCGCGCGCTGTTCCCCCCACGCTGGTGGGTTACGGGGTGCTTTCCTCCTATGTCGCGACGATGGATTATCCAGGCGAGCAATTCCTGCTCGAGGTGCGAAATGTGCCCGCGTCGGCCCGCGAGGAGCCCGGCTACTCGCTCGCCCTCATTGGTGACCAGGTAGAGGTGGTCCAGCTTTTCGATGGGTCAGCGCCCGCCAATGCGGGCCTGAGACTGGGCGATCAGGTCACCGCGCTGTCGGGGCAATCCATGATCGTAACCGAGGAGAATCCGAAATGCAGCGTCGCGAACTATCTGATTGAAAGCTTCGACGGGTCGCAGGCGGCAGACTTGACCGTGGTACGCGACGGAATCACCAGCACCATCAGCATTCCACAACATTGACCGCGAGACCGCCCTGGCTGGTCTCCTTGTATTTTTCCTGCATGTCGACGCCGGTCTGACGCATTGTCTCGATCACCTGGTCGAGTGAGACTTTCATGTCAGCCGAGGTCGCCCTCAGTGCCAGGCGTGCCGCATCGATCGCCTTGATGGCGCCGATCGCATTGCGCTCGATACAGGGAATTTGCACCAGTCCGCCGACCGGATCGCAAGTCAGGCCGAGATTATGCTCCATGCCGATCTCGGCCGCATCCTCGATCTGGGCGTTATTGGCACCCATCGCTGCAGCCAGCGCCCCGGCGGCCATTGAACAGGCAACGCCAACCTCGCCCTGACAGCCCGCTTCAGCGCCGGAAATCGAGGCATTTTTCTTGTAGAGCGCACCGATTGCCGCCGCCGTGAGGAAGAAACGCTGCAGCGCTTCATGGTCGGAGGGATTGCGGTGATAGCGGTCGAAATAGCGTGCCACGGCAGGGATGATACCGGCAGCACCATTGGTGGGTGCGGTGACGACGCGGCCGCCGGCGGCGTTTTCCTCATTGACCGCCATCGCCCACAGATTGATCCAGTCCATCGCGACCAGCGGATCATCGGCCGGGTCAGTCTGTTCGCCGATCAAATCACGATAGAGTTTCGGCGCGCGGCGCTTGACCTTCAGCCCGCCGGGCAGGATGCCGTCTTCGCGCAAGCCACGATCGATGCAGGACTCCATGGTGCGCCAGATCGTCTCAATCCCGGCATGCACCTCGGCTTCGGTGCGAAAGGCGCATTCATTGGCCAGCATGATGCGGAAGATGGAGAGGTTTTCGCGCTCGCCAATCACCAGCAATTCCGCGGCGGAGTCGAACGGGTAGGGCTCGCCTTCCTTGACGTCGGCGGCGGAATTGCGGCCAGCCTCGTGCTCGTCAATCACGAAGCCACCGCCGATCGAATACCAGATTTCCTCGAGCAGGACGGTCTCATCGTTTGCCAAGGCTCGGAACTTCATGGCGTTGGAGTGGAAGGGCAGGCGGATATCGCCGCGAAACTGCAGATCGCGCCGCTCTGAAAACTCGATATTTCGGCCGCCGGGCAAATTGAGCCGATGTTCGCTGCGGATCCGCTCCAGCCGCGCCGGAATCTCAGCCGGATCGACCTGAGACGGATCGCAGCCCTCAAGCCCGAGCAGGATCGCCTTGTCGGTGCCGTGGCCAAGCCCTGTCAGGGCGAGCGAGCCATAAAGCTCGGCCTCAAGACGTGCAATCGCCGCCTCGCCATTGCGCTCGATCACGCGTTCAACGAATTGCCGCGCTGCCAGCATCGGCCCGACCGTGTGGGAACTGGACGGTCCGACGCCGATTTTGAACAGGTCGAAAACACCAAAATGCATGAGAAATAAGCCCGATGGGCACGGCGAGCCCTGGCGTCAGCCGAGACCGCGATCGCGCGTGAATGCGTTGAAACAGATAATGGTCTGGGTATCTTTGATGCCGGGGATGGTTTGGACTTTCTCGTTCACGAAACGACCGATATCGCCATCATCCTCGATCCCGAAATGTGCCAGCAAATCAAACGCGCCAGAGATGGAATGCACCATCGGCGCTTCATCGAGCTTGTCGACCAGCGAGGCGGCAACATCATAGGTGTGCCCCAACTCGCATTTGATGAAGACGTAGAATTGGCGCATAGCGGACTTCCTTCCCAATCATCGGATTCGCAGCGAGCCTAATACCAAGCTAGCGAAGTCTGAAACGTTGAATCTTCCCGGTCTGGGTCTTGGGCAGTGCGGTCAAAAATTCAATCGCCCGTGGGTATTTATAGGGGGCGATGGCGGCTTTGACGTGATCCTGCAATGCTTTCACCAGTTCCGGCCCGCCGTCTTGCCCCTCGACCAAGACGATGAAGGCCTTGACGATGGTGCCGCGCTCAACATCTGCCGCTCCGACAACCGCGCACTCCAGCACCGCCTCGTGTTGAAGTAAGGCCTGCTCGACCTCTGGTCCGGCGATATTATAGCCGGAGGAGACGATCAGATCGTCGGCGCGAGAGACATACCAGAAATAGCCTTCGCCATCGCGGCGATAGAGATCGCCGGTAATGTTCCAGCCGTTCTGGACATAGGTTTTCTGGCGTTTGTCGTCGAGATAAAGACAGCCCGTCGGGCCCTTGACCGCCAATCGTCCGATCTCGCCGTCCGTCACCGGGTTGCCATCGTCGCCGACCACCCGCGCCTGATAGCCCGGCACAGGCTTGCCCGTCGCGCCGGGCCGGACATCGGCGCCAGCGGCGGAAATGAAGATATGGATCATCTCCGTCGCCCCGATGCCGTCGATCAGGCGGATACCGCTCAACGCGTGGAAGGCGTCCGATGTTGCTGCCGGCAAGTGCTCGCCAGCCGAAACACCCTTGCGCAGGCTGGAGAGGTCGAAACGCTCCCACAAGCCCATCAACGCCCGATATCCGGTCGGCGCGGTGAACAGTGTGGTGACGCCGAAGCGCTCGATTGTCTCGCACAGCGCTTCAAAACCGGGCCGGTCGGGCAGGGCCGCCGCGAGGCCTGCACGGGCGGGGAACACGACGCATGCGCCCAGCCCGAAGGTGAAGGCGAAGGGCGGTGTTCCGAGATAAATCTCGTCAGGGTCGGGGTTCAGCACGCTGGCTGCGAAGGTGTCGGCCATTGCCAGAACGCTGGAGTGAAAATGGGCGCATGCCTTTGGCTCGCCGGTCGTGCCCGAGGTGAAGGCGAGCAAAGCGATATCGTCGCGCGCCGTGTTGGCGGCTTGGAAATTGACTGGCTTGGTCGCCATGGCGTCCGCAAGATCGCCCCCAGGCCCCCAGCAGGCGATGCGGTCGAGGACAGGCTCCTGCACCGCCGCTTCGCGCACCGCAGCCACCGGCGCGGCATCACACAGGGCGTGGCTGACCTGGCCCTTGGCGATCACCTTGGCGATCTCGCCGGCGCGCAGCATCGGCATGGTCATCACCGCGACACCGCCCGCCAGGATGACGCCATACCAGCTGGCGATCAGCTCGATTGAATTGGCACCGTGCAGCAGGACGCGATTGCCTGGCACCAGACCCATATCCGTCACCAGAACATGGGCGATCCGGCTCGCGTCTGCGCGCAAGTCTGACCAGCTGATATTTCGCGCTGCCGAATAAATGGCGGTCTTGTCGCCAAGCCCGTTTTCAATATTGGCATCAAGCAGTTCAGCGGCGCAGTTCAAGCGATCCGAATAGGTCAGTTGCGGCAGGTCGAAGCGGAAATCGGGCCAGTCGGCGGCGGCGGGCAAATGCTCGCGGGTGAAGGCATCGACATGGCCGCTGGTCTGCATCGTCATGACGTCCTCCCCGACGTGTCCGACTTATAAAGCTCAGATTTAAAGCGGTATCACCGCTGTGGTCTCAATCTCGATTTTGGCACCCGGCTCGATCAGGCCGGCAACGATCACAAAGGCCATCGTTGGATAATTGCGCCCCATCAAGGCCTTCCAGCTTGCGCCAATGGCAGCGCTGGCCGCGTTATACTCGTCCCGGCTGGTGATAAAACCGGTCATGCGCACGATATGCTCTGGTCCGGCACCGGCTTCGGCCAGCACGGCGAGCGTGTTCTCGAGCACTTTGTGGAACTGGGCCGCGAAGTCATCCGAGACGATGACGCCCTGCTCGTCCCAGCCGATTTGTCCGGCGACATAGATCTGGCGGCCGGTGACGGCGATGCCGTTGGAATAGCCTTTCGGACGCGGCCAGCCGGGTGGCAGCAGGATCTGCATCACTTGACCTCTTCGAAAGTGAGCATTCTGGCCCGCATGACCTCCGGAATCCGCACCGGAACATGCTTGTCCATATCGATATAGACCAGCACCAGATCGGCGCGGATCCGGACCACATCCTCGTGCCAGGCCTCGATTTTCAGCTTGAATGAGCTCCGTCCGACCTCGGTGACCACCAGTTTGAAAGCCAGTTCGTCGTCAAGCCGGCTCGGGGCTTTGAAATCGACCTCGATATGCGCCAGCGGTATGGCGTGATTGCCCTGCACGATCATGGCGTCGAAACCATGCTCCAGACCGGTCTCGAACCAGTCTTCGACGCAGGCATTGATCATCTCGAAATAGCGCGGATAGAAAACAATCCCCGCCGCATCGACATCAGCAAAGCGGACGCGGCGATCAACCCGAAATACCATTATTTCCACTCCGATAGATGCTGACGGGCGATGACGAGTTTTTGCACTTCCGACGCGCCCTCATAAATCCGCAAGGCCCGGATTTCGCGGTAGAGCGCCTCCGGCACTGAGCCCTTGGTAACGCCGAGGCCGCCGAATATTTGTACCGCCGTATCGATGGCCTTCTGGGCCGCTTCGGTGGCGTAGAGCTTGGCCATGGCGGCTTCGCGAGTGATGCGGGTGGCACCCGTGTCCTTGGTCCAGGCGGCGCGATAGATTAAAAGCGCGCAGGCATCGATATCGAGCGCCATTTCCGCCAATTGCGTCTGCACGCCCTGCTGATCGGCCAGCGTCGCCCCGAACAGTTTGCGCGTCGTGGCGCGGCCTGTCGCCTCGTCCAGGGCGCGGCGGGCAAAGCCCAGTGAGGCTGCGCCAACAGTGGAGCGGAACACATCCAGCGTCGCCATCGCGATCTTGAAACCCGATCCCGATGCGCCGATCAGGCTTTCCGCCGGCAAATGGCAATCCTCGAACACCAGGCGGGCGAGGGGATGCGGCGCGATGGTCTCGATCCGCTCGGCAATTTTGAGGCCGGGCGTGTTGGCGTCGAGGATGAAAGCGCTGAGGCCACGCGCGCCTGTCGCCTCGCCGGTACGGGCGAAGACGACGTAGAAATCGGCGATCCCGCCATTGGAAATGAAAGTTTTTTCTCCGTCGAGCCGCCAACCATCGCCATCGGGTGTGGCCGTGGTCGCGATGGCGGCGACGTCGGAGCCGGCCTCGGGCTCGGTCAGGGCAAAGGCGGCACAAAGCTCGCCACTGGCAACGCCGGGCAGCCAGGCCTGCTTCTGCATCTCTGTGCCGAATAGCGAGATCGCGCCCGAGCCCAAGCCCTGCATCGCAAACACGAAATCGGCCAGACCGCAGCGATAGGCGAGGTGTTCGCGTATCAGACAGAGCGAGCGAACATCCAGCGTCTCGGTGACGCCGCCATAGGCAGCGGGCACGCAATAGCGCGTGAGCCCAGCTTGTCCGAGTTGCGTCCGGATGGTCAGGCAATCCGCATCGACATCGCCATGGTCGGCAAAGCCGTGATCGCCGAATTGTGCCTTGGCCCAGCTGCCCGCCCGCGCCGCCAGCTCGCGATGGGCATCATCGAGGAAGGGCCAGTCGAGATAGGTCCGGTCGGCCATTCAATTGCCCTCGAAGACGGGTTTTTGCTTGGCGACGAAGGCCGTGTAAGCGCGCTCGAAATCCTTGGTCTGCATGCAGATTGCCTGCGCTTGGGCTTCGGCCTCGATCGCCGTGTGCAGGCTCATATCCCATTCGGCGTTTAGCTGGTTCTTGGTCATCGCATTGCCGAAATTTGGGCCCGCGGAGATCCGGGCCGCCCAGTCATTGGCGGCCGTCATCAGTGAATCTGCGGGAGTGATGCGATTGTAAAAGCCCCATTTTTCGCCTTCTTCAGCCGACATGGAACGGCCAAGATAAAGAAGTTCCGAGGCGCGGCCCTGGCCGATGAGGCGCGGTAGCATGGCGCAGGCGCCCATATCACAGCCGGCCAAACCTACCCGGTTGAACAGGAAGGCGCATTTGGCTTCCGGTGTCGCGATGCGCAGATCCGACGCCATCGCCATGATCGCGCCGGCGCCGACACAAACGCCGTCAATCGCGGCGATAATCGGTTGTGGGCAATCGCGCATGGCTTTGACCAGATCACCGGTCATGCGCGTGAAATCGAGCAGTTCCGGCATTTCCATCCCGACCAGTGGCCCAATGATTTCATGCACATCGCCGCCGGAGCAGAAATTGCCACCGGCCCCGGTGATGATGATGGCCTTCACCGATTTGACGTAGACGAGGGCGCGGAACATGTCGCGCAGCTCGGCATAACTCTCGAAAGTCAGCGGGTTTTTGCGTTCGGGCCGGTTGAAGGTGACCGTGCCAATCCCGTCGGCGAAGGACCAGAGATAATGCGTTGGTCTATAGGTCTTCGGGTCCATCAAGATTGATCCCTGTATTGCCGGCCGGCGCGAGGCGTGGCCATTCCCGTTCCACCCGTGATTCCGGGGTGATGACCCCAAGACCTACGACGCCGTACGCGTAGCGTCCACTGCTGGGCTCGCACCTGTCACGCTGTCGCAGAAACGGATTGGCCTCGGGCGGTGATTTGGTAGAGACTGGGTCTGCCCGTCTTTTCAAGCTGTAAGGTCATCATGAACGCTCCCATCACGATCTCCCGCCTGTTCACCGACAAATCCGAGCTTGGCCACACTGAGCTGAGAAACCATCAGCAAGGCGCGCTGCAGGACGGCGAGATATTGGTTGAAATCAAGAGCTTTTCGCTGACGACGAACAATATCACCTATGCCGCCTTTGGCGATGCGATGCAGTATTGGAACTTCTTCCCGACCGGGGAAAAGGGCTTTGGGCATATGCCGGTCTGGGGCTTTGCCGATGTGGTGGCGTCCAATACCCGCGGGATTGCTGTTGGGGAACGGTTTTATGGTTATTACCCTATCGCCAGTCATCTGGTGATGCGCCCCGGCCGGATTTCGCCGCGCGGCTTCTTCGATATTGCCGATCACCGGCTCAATCTGGTCTCGGCCTATAACCAATACAGCCGCTGCAGCGAAGACCCCGTCTACCGGCCCGAACGCGAGGCTTTGCAGGCGCTGTTCCGGCCGCTTTTCGTTACCGCCTTCATGCTGGCCGATTATCTCGAGGATAATGACTGGTTCGGGGCCGAGCAATTGCTGCTTTCCAGCGCCTCGAGCAAGACGGCCTACGGGACCGCTTTTTGCCTGCTGAGTGAGGACCGGGTGAAGCTGACGGCGCTGACATCGACGCGCAATGAGGCATTTGTGCAGGGGCTGGGCTGTTACGAGACAACGGCGCTGTATGACGGGATCGAAGGGCTCGATGCCTCATTGGCGACGGTCTATGTGGATTTTGCCGGCGATGCCGGCTTGCGGGCCCGAATCCACCATCATTTTGGATCGTCGCTGATGCATGATTGCGTTGTCGGCGCGGCCCATAATGCGCCGCACAGCAAGCCGGTCGACATGCCGGGGCCGGCCCCGAAATTCTTCTTCGCGCCGGACCAGATCGCCAAGCGCAACAAGGATTGGGGGCCTGACGCCTTCAATGCCCGCTTCAATACGGCGCAGGAAGCGTTTTTCGAACAGGTCGGTTCGGCCGATCCGGCCTGGATGACGGTCAAGACCGGGCATGGTTTCGAGGCGGCGCAGGCGGTGATCGCGACGCTGGTCAAATCTGGCGGCGATCCAGCGATTGGTCACATGATCGAGCTGGATTGAGGTGAGCGCGATTGGGTGTCGTGTCCGAGTGAGAGTGCGGCGGTCAATTTGGGTGGTCGTATGACGCTAGCGTTCATGGGTTACCAGGATATCGAGAAAACGTTCGGGTGAACTGGAGCCCAAGACACGGTCACGCAACCGGTCCATCTCTCTGAAATCCGGTTCAAAATATCGGTTTAAGGCTCGCATGACGATATTATCGTATCGTTCGTTTCCTTGTTCGAGCAGGGCCTGCGCCTGAGGCGCGCCAAATTCCTCGCCAGTCAATAGTTCGAGGTAGATCGGTATGTCTCGCCGGAATTCGGTGACCTGGTTCAGGCTTCCATAGGGTGGGTAGATGCTCTGAATCAGCATCAGAAAATCTGCACTGCATCCTGATGGCGTGTTCGCTGCGGGCTCGGCGAATTGCCAACCTGAACCATGTGCCAGGATGCCAATCGCGTCGTACTCTTGTGGGTATTCCCGACGAATATCCTCGATGATGGACGCACAACCATCCCTTATTTCCGCACCATTACCGGCGGGCACGAAAACGTCGACATTCTGGCTGGCATGCGTGTACGCACGCCAATCCAACCCGACGCTCTGGCTGGCCTCGGGCTTGTTCTGGCTTATAATCAGGGCGAGATGGTTCACGGGTTCACGCGGCAGTGGTGGCTCTGCGGAGCCTGAGGGGACAGGTAATAACGCACCCTCAGGTATATCATGCCTTTGGCATTCGACCCCGGACCGGGACGGTCGGCCGAGGACGCGGACGCGTGCCTCGTCAACGGCCTCCTGATTGCTTCCCTCCACGGATAATGGGCGCACAAATGAACTCGATGGTTCGGAATTCTCGGTCGGCTCTGCAGCCGGGCGCGCTGTGATCCGGAAGAAATCCACCATTTCGCCGTCAGAACTCACGCGCAGATGAACGAGTTGCCGATCATATTTCTGGTTGCGGGGCCTCAGGCACGGCTCAAGAATATCGCGAAAGCTGGCATCTTCCACATCCACCAAAATGAAGCGCCGGCCATCCAGAAAGTGCTCCAGCGCCAGGAAATGGAATCTCGCGCTGACCGGGTAGTCAAGATAGACATCGTATTGATCAAACGCGGCCCTCAGAAGGGGCGCTCGGTCCAATGTGCCTTTATCGCCCGCAGCGAGCGCGACCCTGTCGAGTGGTGGTGACGCGCGGCTGGCACAGCTGAGTGGCGAATCATCCGACGCGAGGCAATCGACGCTGATGACGGCACTGGTCGGCGGGTTGCGGATGTTGGCTGGAATTCGGGCATACTGGTGCCGACGATGCATTGTGGTCGATTGTAAATCAGGCCCGAGGAGAACGAGTTGATTCGTTCCTTGAGCCCATTCCACCTGAGTGAAATAGCAGGCCTCAGGAAGTCCCTGTGCCTGCAAGTGACCCATTGGCAGGAAAAAAATTATTACCGCGAATAATCTCATAATTGCCCAACCAGCTACCTCAGCGCTGCAGTCTGACCTGATGCAAGCTCGTAGTGCAATTTTGAGTTACAGTTCTCCCACAACTCCAATCGGTACCGTACTGACTGTGGAATCCACCCGATGTAACATCCGGAACAGAGGGGGCCGTGCGATCGTCAGCCGGAGATCCGAGGGCCGGTAGGACCACGCGCTGAGTGACGACACCTGGAGCCCGACACTGCCGGATACCCGAACCAGGCCACCCGGCATGATGCACGACCCGCCCACACCGACGGCGGCCTCTGGCTGAAAACCGCTGTTATGGTTAAATTGCGCCACCGGAAATCGTAATCGCTTGTCCTGACACAGATTTACTCAGCGGCGAACACAGCCAGGTGACGGCTTCGGCGACTTCATCGGCTTGGATCAGACGGCCTTGCGGATTGGTCTTGGTCAGCTCGGCCAACGCGTCTTCACGCGAACGGCCGGTCTTGGCCATGATATTGGCGACCGAATTATCGACGATGGCGGTCTCGACATAGCCGGGGCAGACCGCGTTCACGGTGACCGCCGTCTTGGCATATTCCAGCGACAGCGATTTGGTCAGACCGACCACGGCGTGTTTTGAGGCGACATAGGGCGCGATATAGGCGCCGCCGCGCAGGCCGGCAATCGAGGCGATATTGACGATGCGGCCATAGGGCGCTTTGACCATCCCGCCCATCACCGCCTGGGTGCAGCGCACCAGACCTTCAACATTGACCGCCTGGATATGCTGCCATTCCTCCATTGAGGTGCGGTGGAAGGCGCCCGCGCCGACAATGCCGGCATTATTGACCAGGATATCGATCGCACCGCCTGCGCTCGCCTTGGCGAACGCCGCCTCGACACTGGCGGCATCGGTGACGTCGAGCTGGATCGCTTCGGCACCGGGGATGGATTTGGCGGCCGATTGCAGCCGCACCAGATCGCGACCCATGATAACCACGTGGGCACCCTCGGCAGCGAGGCTCTTGGCGCAGGCGAGGCCGATGCCGGTGCCGCCGCCGGTGATAACGGCGCGATGTCCTGTCAGCTTGCTCATGCTTGGGGTGTCCCTTCGGCAGCACGCGCGAGATTGCGCGTCAATTGTTCAAAACCGGCCTGATATTGCGGCGGTACATGTACGCCATGATAACCCAGTTCGGCCGCCGCGCGCAGCGTCCACATCGGATCGATCAGATGCGGACGCGCCAGAGCGACCAGATCGGCGCGGCCGGCGGCGAGGATCGAATTGACGTGATCGGTCTCATAGATATTGCCGACGGCCATGGTGGCGCAGCCGAGTTCATTGCGGATCTGGTCGGAAAACGGCGTCTGGAACATGCGGCCATAGACTGGCCGCGCCAGCGGCGAAGTCTGCCCGGCCGAGACATCGATCAGATCGGCACCGGCATCACGGAAGGCCTGGGCAATCGCAACGCTATCGGCCTCTGACAGGCCATCATCGCCAAGCCAGTCGGTGGCCGAGAGCCGCACCGCCATCGGACGGTCGGCCGGCCAAGCGGCGCGCATGGCGGCGAAGACTTCGAGCGGGAAGCGCAACCGGTTCTCGACCGATCCGCCATACTCGTCGCTGCGATGATTGGAGATAGGAGTGAGAAAGCTGGAGAGCAGATAGCCATGGGCGCAATGCAGCTCGACCATGTCGAAGCCGGCATCGAGCGCGCGATGGGTCGCGGCGACAAAATCTGCCAGCACCGCATCCATATCCTTGCGGCTCATCGCCTGCGGTGTCTGATTTTCTTCGCTCCAGGCAAGGGCTGAGGGGGCGAGCAGGGGCCAATTGCCCTGGTCCAACGGTACGTCATAGCCCTCCCAACCAATTCGGGTGGAACCCTTGCGGCCGGCATGGGAGAGCTGGATCGCCATTTTGGCGCGGCTTTGCGTATGGGCGAAATCAGTGATGGCGCGCCAGGCGGCAACGTGCGCGTCGTTATAGAGGCCGGTACAGCCTGGTGAGATGCGGGCATTGCGGCTGACATCGGTCATTTCGCTATAGACGAGGCCGGCGCCGCCCAAGGCCCGGGCACCATAATGGGCGCTGTGGAAAGGGCCGGGCAGGCCATCCTCGGCGGAATACATGCACATCGGCGAGACGACGACGCGGTTCTCCAGCCGCATGCCGCGCAGCTCGAACGGCGCAAACATCGGCGGACGCGCATCGGATTTGGTGCCGCGCGTGGCCTTGCCGGTAAACCAGCTCTCGACGCTGGACAGCCAGTCGGGGTCGCGCAGGCGCAGATTCTCATGGCTGATGCGTTGCGAGCGGGTCAGCAGGGAATAGGCGAACTGCTTGGGCTCGAAGCCGAGATAGCGGCCCAGATGTTCAAACCATTCGGTCGAATTGCGCGCCGCGCTTTGCAGTTTGAGCACTTCGACGGTGCGCACCGCTTGATAATCCTTCAAGCCTTCTGCCACCGGCTGATCGGTGCTGGTGAGGACATCGGCGAGCATGATTGCGTCCTCGATTGCCAGCTTGGTGCCGGAACCGATCGAGAAATGCGCCGTATGGGCGGCATCCCCGAGCAGAACGATATTGTCATGCACCCAGCTTTCACACAGCACGCGCGGGAAATTCAGCCAGGCCGAGCCGCGCAAATGCCGCGCATTCGACATCAGCTCATGGCCATCAAGCCAAGGCGCAAACAGGGCCTCACTGGCCCGGCTGCACTCATCCTGGTCCATCTCGCCGAAGCCCAAAGCGTCCCAGGTTTCCGGTGCACATTCGACGATGAAGGTCGAGGTATTGTCGTCAAACCGGTAGGCATGGGCCCAGACCCAGCCATGCTCGGTTTCGACAAAGATAAAGGTGAAGGCGTCGAACACCTTATTGGTGCCAAGCCAGACGAATTTATTGCGGCGCACCTCGATATCCGGTTTGAAACTGTCGGCGAACCGGGTGCGGATCTTGGAATTCAGCCCGTCCGAAGCGACGATCATGTCGGCGTCGCTAAAGCGTGACAGATCATCACCGATCTCGGTCTCGAAATGCAGGCCGACGCCAAGCTCGGCGGCACGTTCGTGGAGTATGTTCAAAAGCTTCAGGCGGCCAATGCCGCAAAATCCATGGCCGGTCGAGGTCTCGGTAACACCCTCGATGATGACATCGATATCATCCCAATGGGCCAAGCTGGCACCGATGGCGCGGGCGCTGACCGGATCATTGCGGCCGAGATTTTCCATCGTCTGGTCGGAGAAGACGACGCCCCAGCCAAAGGTATCGCCGGGCCTGTTGCGCTCATAGACATCGATGACGCAATCGGGATCGCGCAATTTCATCGAGATCGCGAAATAGAGACCGGCGGGGCCGCCGCCAATACAGGCAATTTTCATGTTCGCAGCCCTCTTTGGCCCGGTTCAGGTGACGGCGGAACGGGTCGCGAAACGGGTCTCGCGCCACTCGGCGGTTTGCATGATCTCCACCAGCGCTTCGATCGCCAGCCAGACATCCTCATAGCGGGTATAGAGCGGCGTCAAGCCGAAGCGCAAAATATCGGGCGCCCGGAAATCGCCGATCACGCCGCGCGCGATCAGCGCCTGCATGATGGAATAGCCCTGCGCGTGGCGGATCGAGACCTGACTGCCGCGTCGCTCCGCATCGCGCGGGCTGGCGAGTTCAAACCCGGTCAGGCGCGCTTCGCTCAAGGCGATGAAGAGATCGCCCAGCGCCTGCGATTTCGCCCGGATGGCCGCCATATCCGCCTCAAGCATCAAATCTAGGCCGCATTCCAGCGCCGCCATGCCAAGAATCCCGGGTGTGCCGCACTGGAAGCGGTCAATCCCGGCGCCCGGTTCATAGGCATCCTTGAAGGCGAAGGGATCGGCATGACCGAGCCAGCCTGACAGGGCCGGGAAGACTTGGTCGTGATGGCGTTCGGCGCAGAAGATGAAGGCCGGGGCACCGGGGCCGCCATTGAGATATTTATAGCCACAGCCGATGGCGAAATCGGCGTCGCAGCCATTGAGATCGACGGGCAGGGCGCCAGCGCTATGGCTGAGATCCCAGATCACCAGGGCTCCGGCCTCATGGGCGGCGCGTGTCAGGGCGGCCATGTCGTGCAGGCGGCCGGTCTTGTAATGGGTCTGGGTCAGCAGCAGCACGGCGACCTGATCGTCGAGCGCGGCGGGGATATCAGCAGCGGGCAGGAGTTTGGGCTCGATACGGCCGCCGCTGAGCTTGGCCAAGCCCTGCATCATATAGGCGTCGGTCGGGAAATTGCCCGTCTCCGACAGGATGGTTGTCCGGTCGGGCCGCAATTGAATCGCCGCGCTCAGGGCCTTGAAAACATTGATCGAGGTGGAATCGGCGGCAACGACTTCGTGTGGCTTGGCACCGATCAGACGGGCAATCTTGCCGCCGAGCCGCCGCGGCGCCTCGATCCAATGATTCTTGTTCCAGGAGCGGATCAGATCCTGCCCCCATTCGCGGCTGACCACATCGGCGATCCGCGCGGCTGTCGCCTTGGGCAGGGCTCCGAGTGAATTGCCGTCGAGATAGATCACGCCTTCGGGCAGTTCGAAGCGGCCGCGAAAGCTGAGTAGCGGATCGTTCGCGTCCATCTTGCGGATTGTTTCGAGGTCCATCAGCTCAACTCTCGCAATACGGCCCGCACCGGCGCGGCATCGGCACCGGCTATTTTTAACGGCAGGGCGATCAATTCATAGCGCCCATCGGGCACACCGTCGAAAACGAGGCCTTCGAGGATGCGCATATCATGGCGTTGCACGGCGTGATGCGCATCCATCGTCTTGGAGGTCTGCGGGTCGAGCGAGGCGGCGTCGACACCGATCAGGCGGCAACCGGCCTTCGCCAAGCGTTCGATCACATCGCTATGCAGGGCGCGGAAATTATCGTCCCAGGCATCATGCGGGAAGGCCTGATATGTACGGATCAGCACGCGCTGCTCGCCTTCAATCAGCGGCCAGTCGAGATCGTCAATCATGACATGCTCGCCGGTCCAGCCCGCAGTGACGAGCCGGCAGGGACCGAGATAGGGCGTCAGGTCAACGCTGGCGGCGTCGATCCCGGCGGTGTCGTAATGCGAGGGCGCATCGGCATGGGCGCCGCTATGGGTGGAGAGCGTCAGGCGAGAGACCTTGACGGGGCAGCCCGGCCCGATGGCCCAGGTCTCGTCAATCGCAAACGCGGTATCGCCGGGCCAGACCGGCAGGCCCGGGCGCAAGGTTTGCGAGATGTCCCAGATTTTCGCCATCAGTTGTTTTGCCATGATGCCCTAGAGCGAGGTTCGAACGGTCCAGATCTCCGGGAAAAACCGCAGATCGAGTGCCTTGACGAGATAACCGACGCCGGCCGAACCGCCAGTGCCACGGCGATAACCGATAATGCGTTCGACGGTCTTCATATGGTTGAAGCGCCATTGCTGGAATTTATGTTCGAGATCGACCAGTTTCTCGCCGAGCTCATAGGCTTCCCAATGGGTCTTGCTGTCGCGATAGATCTCGCGCCAGACATTCTCGACCTCTGCGGACGGCTCATAGGGCTGGGTCCAGTCGCGGTCGACCTTGTCGGCGGGGATGGCATAGCCGCGACGCGCCAGCAGCCGCAGCGTCTCATCCCACAGGCTCGGCGCTTCGAGCGCACCGGTCACCATGGCCCAAGCCTCGGGGTTGGATTTGTGGACCCGCGCCAGCTCGGCATTCTTGTTGCCCAACCGGAATTCCATCGTGCGATACTGATAGGACTGAAAGCCCGAGCTCTGGCCGAGACTGTCGCGGAAGGCGAGGTAATCGGCCGGCGTCATCGTCGCCAGCACATCCCAAGCGGCGATCAATTGCTCTTGGACACGGGCGACGCGGGTAAACATTTTCAGTGCCGGCCCGATCTCGTCCTTGCGCAAATGCGCCACGGCTCCGGCGGTCTCGTGCAGGATCAGCTTCATCCAAATTTCCCCGACCTGGTGGATCAGGATGAAGAGCATTTCGTCATGCTCGCCCGAGAGCGGGTGTTGTGAGGCCAATAGCGTGTCGAGGCCGAGATAACCGGCATAGGTCATCTTGTCCTTCATATCCCAGTGAATGCCCTCATCGGAGACGTCGACACTGGAAGAAAACTTGTCAGCCATGATCGTCCTTTGATCCCAGGATTGCAGGGATATTGCTGCGACTCGCGCGCCGGTCTGGTGCCACAGGTGTAGGGGATAAGCCGGGCCGGGGGCAACAGCGCCCGACCGGCGTCCGATTGCCGCGCCCGCCCTGCCGCACCGACCTGCCAGCCCTTCTTGTCAGCTCTGGCTCGCCTGCCTAGCGTCTTTCGGCGCGGGGGAGATGACAGACGATGATGGACGGGGTCACCGAGCAGACGGTCTGGGACGTGATAGGGCTCTATCTGCAGCTGGGCTATCAGCACATCCTGCCCAAGGGGTTGGATCATATCCTGTTCGTGCTGGCGCTATTCTTCGCCTCATCGCGGCTGAAGCCGCTCTCGCTGCAAATCTCCGCCTTCACCCTGGCCCATACGCTGACGCTGGGCCTCGCCGTGCTGGGCCTGATCACCCTGTCACCACGCATCGTCGAGCCGATGATCGCGCTCTCCATCGCCTTCGTCGCGGTGGAGAACCTGGTGTTCAAGGACATGCAGCGCTGGCGGCCACTGGTGGTGTTCGGCTTCGGGCTGTTTCATGGTCTCGGTTTCGCCGGCGTGCTGGTCGATCTCGGCCTGCCGCATGATCAATTGCTGCCGAGCCTGCTCAGCTTCAATCTCGGCGTCGAGGCCGGCCAGTTGACCATCGTTTTGGCACTCTGGTTCGCGCTGCACCGGTTTCGCGACGCGAACTGGTATCCATGGCTGGCGAAGGGCGCTTCGGCACTGATAGCGGTAATTGCGCTCTGGTGGGTGGTGGAGCGGGTGTTTCTGGTGGGGTAGCGGGGCTGGGACTCTAGCGAAACGGATTTCGGATTGTCAGCCGGCCGATGACCTGTCCATGCTGCAAGTCCTCGGTCAGCAGGATCGTCGCGCCGCAGCGGATTGCGACCGCGACGATCAGGCAGGCATACCATGAAAACCGATGTGATTGGGCGATCGCGAGGGCAAGCTCGATGTCGATCTCGCCGACCTGTTCAACGGCGCAGGCCTCCCGGAATGTGCCCAGCAGAAACCGGATTTCTGACCAGCCGAGACCGCTGCGCCTGCGCGCGACATTGACGAACTCGCTCAGGACCTGCGTAGAAATGGATCGGTTGTACCCAGAATTGTGCAGCAGGGTCGACGCGATTTCGGCCTTCCGCGCATCGGTCGAGACCAGATAGACCAAGACATTGGTATCGAGGAATACCCGCTCAATCCGGGCCGGGGCATTCATCGCTCATTGGCTTCGTCGCGGTCAAACTTGAACCCTTCGGGCAAGCTGTCGCGAAAGCCGCGGATGATTTCCAGCCGCTCGTCGAGTGTGGGCTTACGGCCGATCTCGAACGCGCGCAGCCCCGCGATGTTGATTTCGACCTCGTCGCCAGCTTTCAGGTCGAGTGCCTCCACGACGGCAGCGGGCAGTCGCACGGCGAGGCTATTGCCCCATTTGGATACTTGCATGATTGTCGCCTCCAGCGGGCTTGATATACATAATTGGCAATGTATATCATGAACTGGTGAGCCGTCGAAGCCCCAAACAAAAAAGGCGGCCCGAGGGCCGCCTTTTCCATCATCCACGCGTTGGGATTTATTCCCAACCGCAGCTGCTGCCCTGGTTTTCTTCTTCCAGGTAATCCATCAGCGGCTGGAAGTAGGCGATGATCGCCGAGCCGTCCATTTCGCGGGTGCCGGTGAAGGCTTCCAGCGCGTCGGGCCAAGGGTGCGAGGCGCCCATTTCGAGCATCTCGTTGAAACGCCGGCCGACTTCCTCATTGCCGTAAATCGTGCAGCGATTGAGCGGGCCTTCCCAGCCGGCCATGTCGCAAGCGGCCTGCTGGAACTGGAATTGCAGGATATAGCTCAGGAAATAGCGCAGATAGGGCACATTGTTGGCGATGTGGTATTTCGCGCCCGGATCGAAGGCGTCGGCGGGGCGTTCCACCGGCGGCATGATGCCTTGGTACTGCTCGCGCAATTCCCACCAGGCGGTGTTGTACTGCTCCGGCGTGATCTCACCGCGGAAGACGCGCCAGCGCCACTGATCCATCATCACCGCGAAGGGCAGGAAGGCGATCTTGTCGAGCGCCAGATTCATCATCAGGCCGATATCGGCGGACTCGTCCGGGACCTGGTCTTGGTCGAGCAGGCCGATCTGGACCAGATAATCCGGCGTCACCGACAGAGCGACGAAATCGCCAATCGCTTCGTGGAAGCCGTCATGGGCGCCATTGCGGAACAGCATGTCCTGGCCGCGATAGGCGCGCTGGTAGAAATTGTGACCCAGCTCATGATGCACGGTGCGGAAATCTTCCGCATTCACGTGGGTACACATCTTGATCCGGATATCTTCCTCATTGTCGAGATCCCAGGCCGAGGCGTGGCAGACGACATCGCGATCGCGCGGACGCGTGATCAGGGAACGTTCCCAGAAGGTTTCCGGCAGCGGATCGAGCCCGAGCGAGGTGTAGAAGCGTTCGCCCGTCTCCACCATCTGGCGCGGCGTATAGTCATGCTCTTCGAGCAATTGCGTCAGATCATAGCCGGGGCCATCGCCGGACTGGATACCGACGATATCATTGATCGGCGACCAGCCCTGGGCCCACATATTGCCGAGCAAATCGGCGCGGATCGGGCCGGTTGTTGCCTGGACATCATCGCCATAGGTCTCGTTGAGCCCGTTGCGAACATAGCAGTGGAGCTGTTCATACAGCGGCTCGACCTGGCCCCAGAGGCGCTCAACCTCGGCTTCCATCTCGTCGGCTGGCATGTCGTAATTGGACAGCCACATCTCGGCGAGATCGGAGAAGCCCAGTTCGCGCGCGCCGGCATTGGCGATCTCCACCATCTCGGCATAATCTTGGCTCATCTGGGCCGGATTGATCGCGGCACGCCAGTCATTCCAGATCGTGGCCAGCACTTCGGGATCGCGCTCGGTGCCCATCATCACTTCCAGCTCGTCGAGCGAGACCGGCGTGTCGTCAAACATGATCGTGCCGGTAGAATAGGCCGAACTCATCCGCGTCGTGATTTCCGCGAGACGTTGGGCATAATCGCCGCCGGCGGGGGTTGGCAGGGTGATGCCGGCAGTCAGCATCGTCATCTTGCGACGCATATCGAGTGGCAGATCGGTATCGGCGAAGCGGGCGGTCTCGCCAGCTTGGCGAACGGACAAATCGGTGGCTTCCGCGCTCATCCGGCTGACCAGATACTCGGTGTCGGAGGTGATGAAATTCGCATAGACCCAAGCGGTGTGGGCGGCGAACTCACCGAAATCGCCGATCTCGGCCTCGGTTGAGGCGAGGAATGTCGCGGCATCGTCGACCGAACCGGCCGCTGGAGCGGCGGTTTCAGTCGAGGCAACTTCACCGCTAACGGACTGATCGTCCTGCATATTGCCATAGGCGTAGAACCCGCCGGCCGCCAACAAGGCACCAAAGGCTACACCAGCCAGAAGTTTGGTCATGGTTCAATTCTCCCCTCATTTGCGGCGCACCGCGCCAAATTGCGCCTATCCTCGCTTTCTGGCCCGTGCCGTCAAGCGCGCTGATGTCGCTCGCCTGCGCACCTCGACGGGCGCTCGTGAGGTATATCTCGACTCATGGAGCGCCGGAATGCACTAATTGGGGCGGAAATGACGTTGAGGGGCGGCCATGTTCGATCGGTTGAAGCAGCTTGAAGTGCTGCGCAAGAGTGTGGAGACTCAAGGCTGGGCGCTGGCACACCAGATGTTTCCGGCCGAGGTCGCGGCGGCAATGCTGTTTCAGTTCCAGCGTGGGCTGGGCAATACCCCCGAGACCTATACCGGAATCTGGGGCAAGGGCCCATTCACCAAGGAATTCTGTTTCGAATCCTACGCTTACCATTACCCCTTCCATGCCGGCCTGCTGTGGTCGCTGACGCCCTATATGCAAGCGTTGACGGGCAAGGAGTTATTGCCAACGACCTCGTATTTCCGCGTTTACCGCAAGGGCGATCACTGTGCCCTGCATGTCGATCGGCCGGCGGCTGAATACGCGATCTCGCTGACGCTGGGTTATTCGGACGATATCCCCTGGCCGCTCTGGGTCAGCCAGGAAGCGGTCAAGCCGAACGCCTCAGCGGCGGCGAAGGGGGGAATATTGCCGGACGGCACGCAGATGAGCATGTTGCGGATTCCGATGCAGCCCGGTGATGCGGTGATTTATGACGGCGTCAATCGGCTGCATGGCCGGCACGATCCGAACCCGAATGAATGGTCGGCGCATCTCTTCTATGATTTCGTTGACCGCAATGGCCCCTATGCCGACCACGCGTTTGATCGGCGCAATGAATTCGTGCAGCCGAGCGACTTCCATTTCCCACCCGACGGCGCGCCAGCCGCGAAGGCCAAGACCCAGAAAAAGGTGAGGAAATAGCGGCTTGAGGCCTTTGACATTGGCAAGGCTACCTAACGCGGAGCCTTGCCTCGCTTGGCAGCCTGGATGACGATTTCCAACCCGTTGAGAAAGGCCGAGCGATCCTTGGGCCCGAAGGGCTTGGCGCCGCCGGTCTGCATCCCGGTTTCGCGCAGATCGGTCATCAGATTGCGCGTTGCCAGAACCGAGCCGATATTATCGGGCGTGAAAGCCTTGCCGCGATGATCGACCGCCAGCGCGCCGGCCTTGAGGCAGCGATCAGCGAGGGGAATATCGGTGGTGATGCAGACATCACCCGGGCCGATTTCGTCGGCAATCCAGTTATCGGCCGCATCGGTGCCCTGATCGACAATCACCAGCCGCGCCCAGTTGGAATTGGGCCGACGGATGCCCCCATCGCAAACGAACAGCATCTCGATCTCATGCCGTTCGCCGACGCGAAGCACTTCATCCTTCACCGGGCAGGCATCGGCATCGACGTAGAGCTTCACCGTAACTGACCCACCAGCGCCAGCATCGCTTCCAGATTGGCAGCGCCGAGCTTGCGGCAGCGCTCCGGCGACCAGCCATGGACGGGGTCGGGCAGATCGGCATTGTCCTTGAACGGCATCTCCAGCGTCATCGCCAGACAGCCAAATTCATTGGCGAGGTAGTTGGTGCAAATCGACAGATCGGCGGTGCCGGCGGCATCGACATCATAGCCGTGCTTGGTCTGGAAATCCGGGCTGACGCTGGCGAGCGCTGCCTTGTAGGCGTTGAGATTGGCTTGGCCGCGTTCATCGAAATTCGGAGCGCCCTCGCCACCGGCGATGAAATTATACGGCAGGGCCTCGTCGCCATGGACATCGAGGGCGAGATCAATACCGGTCAGGCGCATGCGTTTGAGAACATGAAACACTTCCGGCGAATTTTCCAGGCTCGCCTTGTCCCATTCGCGGTTGAGATTGACGCCCTTGGCATTGGTGCGCAGATGACCGCGCTTGGAGCCATCGGGATTCATGTTCGGCACGATGTGAAACACCGCCTTGGAGCGCAGTTTGCGGGCGACCGGATCATCGGGGTCGAGCAGGCGGTCGAGAAAGCCTTCCATCCACCATTCCGCCATCGTCTCACCGGGATGCTGGCGCGCGGTAACCCAGATCGTGCGCTTCTTCTTCGACGGTTCGCCGACTCGGATGCAATCCATCGTCTGGCCGTCCAGCGTCTCACCAAGCACTTCCAGCGTAACGCCTTCACAGCTTTGCACTGCGGCGATCAGGTCCAGGTGACGCTCCATCGAGAACGGTGCGAAATAGGCAAACCAGGTCGTGTCGAGTTCCGGTGTGTGCTGCAGCGTCAAAACGCCCTTGGCGTAGCTCGTCTCGATCCGGAACCAGTTCTCGCGGTCATAGGAGGCGCAGGCCTGATAGCCCGGCCAGCCCTCAAGATAGGCCGCGCCGCCAGCATTGGTGATCCGCATCACCAGATCCTCATTGCAGGCTCCGGAGACCTTGAAATGGAACCATTGATAGAAGTCCGAGCCGTTATCTTTGCGGATTTCCAGTTCGATATTTTCCGGGTCGCGCAATTTCTTGACGACGATATTACCGCTGTCGAAACAATCAGAGATGTTCAGGGTCATGTAATTTTCCTAGTGTGACCAGCGCAGTGGCTAGTCGATTTGCTCGTACCGGATATGAACTCCGCGATAGTTTGCCTTTGGACCAAATAGTTGGCCGGCGCGGTGGCGCACCATCAATTCCTGTCCATCCCAACTTAATTCGACGTGATCGCCTTCGAACGCAACGATGCGGTCGCGGGAATAGTCAGTTTGTTCGCCGTCTGCCTCGATAACGACCCAGCTTGTGTCTGCAACCGTCGCCCCACAGCCGACCGAGAGCGATGTCGCGGTCAGCTCGTCGGTCAGGGCGACACGATCAACAATTTCATACTCACATGCACCTGTGAGCGGATCCGTACAGCCGCTTGTCGCCAACGCCAAACATCCAAGCACTACAAGCGAACCCCTGACGATCTCGCCGTTGTTGAAACGGTTGGTCACGTGCGGAAACATTGGCGCGCTATCCGGGACAAGGGGTGAGTCTTCATCCGTCTCTTACCCGTCAATCGGTATTGAGGCCAGATCGACGACATCAAGGCTGAGCTGACGGGCGAGGGTGGCGAGGCGCTTGTCGGCGGTGAGGAGAGGGTATTGGTAGGATTGCGCGGTCGCCAGATAGACACAGTCATAGACCGGGTGGTCCAGCTCCGCCGCAAGGCGCTGCGCAAGGATGATCAGTCTGAAATCATCGACGATGGACAGCTGGCGGTTCAGTTCGCGAATGGCATCCTGTGCCTGCGCGAGCGATGTGTCTCCACGTCTGACGTATTTCCAGAGTGCATTCGCTGTCTCCGTGAGGATCAGCCGCGGCGCGATGAACTCATGAGCTTCCACCGCCGCTGCCGCCTGCTCGTGACCCGGGACCAGAATAAAGAGCCTTGTGGCGACGCTGGCATCGAGGATGAACACGCTCAACGCTCGCGATCCTCACGGATAAGGTCCGTTGGATCGAGAGCCGAGGGTCGTGAGCTGTCCCGCATCCCTTTCGCGAAGGCCAGGAAAGCCTCTTTGTCCGAGGTGACCTTCGTGGTCAGCAGATCGCGCAGATATTGCTCCAACGACGTGCTGGCCGCTTCGGCATTGAGCTTCAGCCGGGCGATGACCTCGTCATCGAGATTGCGGATGAGAATCTGGCCCATGACGTGTTCCGTGTTAGCAGGTTGCTATCATAACTTAAAACTGGGTCCGGCGACAAGCCGTTTGCGGCTCGATCACCCCTACAGGAACAGCAAGGAGCGAAGTGCATAGGCCGTGATCGCGACGGCTCCCGACCCGGCCAGACAAAGTCCAAAGAACCATAGAAGCTTGTGCGCCAGCGGCCGGTCCTCGCCGGGTTCGGACGGTGGCGCGGGGGTGAAGAGGTCAGGCATGACCATAACCATCGCCTGGCTTCACCTTGCCCCAGAACACCGCGTAGACATAAGCGGTATAGCCAAGGATCACCGGCAACATCACCACAGCGCCAACCAGCAGGAAGCCCAGCGCATTATCGTGCGCGGCGGTTTGCTCGACCGTGAAGGCGAAGGGCACCAGCCAAGGAAACAGGCTGACGGCGAGGCCGAGATAACCCGACAGGAAAATTCCGGCCGCCAGCAGACTCGGCCGCCAATCCGGCGCCTTGCCGGCTCCGATCAGCAGATCGCGTGCCAGCCATAGCGTCAAGGCCAGTCCCGACAGTGGGATGAGGCCGAGTGGCAGGAGGGAGCCGAACTCGAAATGCGTCATCGAAAATCCCCAACGCATCGTGACTCGCGGATCGATCGACAGTGTCGCCAGGCTGATCGCGGCAAAACCGATCGCGACGCCGATCAGGGCAAGCGCGGCCCAGCGGCGCGCCTTGGCCTGCAATTCGGCCTCGGTCTTGAGCACAAGCCAGCAGGCGCCGAGCAGGACATAGCCGGCGACGACAGCGAAGCCGACCATCAGCGAGAAAGGGGTCAGCCAGTCAAACGGGCCGCCGGCGAAGGCGCGGCCTTCCACCGTGACGCCCTGGACGAAGCCGCCGAGGATCAGACCCTGGGACAAGGCGGCGATGAAGGAGCCGGTATAGAAGGCACCGTTCCAGAACAATCGGGTTGGCTGCCGCACCGCCTTGTGACGAAACTCGAAGGCGACGCCTCGAAAGATCAACGCCATGAGCATGAAGAAGACGGGCAGATAGAAGGCCGGCATCAGGATCGAGTAGGCGAGCGGGAAGGCGGCAAACAAGCCGCCGCCACCCAGCACCAGCCAGGTCTCATTGCCGTCCCAGACCGGCTCGACCGTCGCCGTCATCAAATTGCGTTCATCATCGCTGCCGGCCAGGGCTGCCAGCATGCCGATGCCCAAATCCATGCCATCGAGCAGGACATACATCATGATGGCGATGGCGATCAGGACGGACCAGATCAACGGCAGGTCGAGGTGAGACAGGTCCATGTTTCGCTCCTATCCGTTCGCTGCAGGGCCGGCGGATGACTGCGCCGGATCGGTCACCGCACCGAGCGGCGAGCCTGGTGCGCGACGCTCGCCCGGCCCCGTGTCCGGTGGACGGTCATCGAATCCCCGTGTCGCGATACGGGCCATGTAGAGGGCGCCGGCTGTGAAAATGATCGCGTAGACGGTGATGAACACAATCAGCGAGAAGGCGACCTGGCCGGCCTCGACCGGCGAAACGCTGTCGGCCGTCCGCAGCATGCCGTAGACGGTCCAAGGCTGACGCCCGACCTCGGCGACGATCCAGCCGGTTATGACAGCGACAAAGCCCAGACTCCCGCCCGGTATCGCCAGCCAATGAAACAGGCCAGGCTGATCGATCCGTTTGCGCGCCCACAGGACAACGCCCCATACGCCAAGGGCAAGCAGGAGCAGGCCGGACCCGACCATAATGCGGAAGCCCCAGAAGACCAGCCAGAGCGGCGGACGTTCATCCTCAGCAAAGCTGGACAGCGCCCGCAAGGGGGCGTCGGTATTGAACAGGAAAGGGCTGGTGCCCGGAATGGTGATTTCACTGCGGCCGCAGGCATTATCCGCCGGCCAGGCCAGCAGGACAGTGCCCTGGACGTCGCGTGTCTCGCACCAGCCCTCCATCGCGGCGACCTTGGCGGGTTGATATTCATGCGCGATCTCGCCTGACCAGTGACCGGCCAAGATCTGCAGCGGCATCAGCACAGCGAGCGTGCCGGCCGCCATCCGCATCTGCCAGCGCGTTGGCTCACTCTTCTGCCCGTGCAGGGTCTGCCAAGCGCCGGCAGCCAGCACGACGGCGGCGGTTGTGATGAAGGCGGCCAGCATCATATGGATATAACGCGCCGGGAAGCTGGGGTTGAAGATGACCTCCATCCAGCTGGTGGCGAAGAAATTGCCGGTTACCGGGTCGATCTCGAAGCCCTGCGGCGTTTGCATCCAGGAATTGGCTGACAATATCCAGAACGCAGAAATCGAGGTGCCGATCGCCACGATGATGGTGGCCGCAAAATGCAATTTGCGTCCGACCTTGTTCCAGCCAAACAACATGACGCCGAGAAAACTGGCCTCGAGGAAGAAGGCCGTCAGGACTTCATAGCCCAGCAGCGGCCCGAGCACGCTACCAGTGCGGTCGGAGAAGACGCTCCAATTGGTACCGAACTGGTAGGACATCACCACACCGGTCACCACGCCCATGGCGAAGGCGAGGGCGAAGATCTTGATCCAGTGGAGATAGAGCTGTTTGAACACTTCGCGGCCGGTCTTCAGCCACAGGCCTTCGCAAACCGCGAGAAAGGCGGCGAGCCCGATGGTGAAGGCGGGGAAGAGGATGTGAAACGCAATGACGAAGCCAAATTGCATCCGGGACAACAGGAGGGCGTCGAATTCCATAGCCAGTGTCTTTCGTAGCGCAATAATTCATATCAACCACGCATCGACGACGCTGCAAACGCGACGCAAGGTCGCGCGACATGCTCGCCGGGGCAATCCTGAATTGCCCCCGAATTGGGCCGCACGGCGGATTTTCCGCGATCAATATACCACAACATCACGAAGGCTCTTGCCGGCATCTGGCAGGCCGACCCGGTGGGGCTTGCACATCTACGGTTCCGGTAACGAGCCGGGTTTCGGCCTGATCGGCAATCACGGCGTATGTCTGTCTGTTCGGGCTGCCCTCGCAGCGTGCTCACGCCATGGTTACGGGATCAAATTGCGCCGGTCGAGTAGAAGTCTATTTCACGCGGCCGCCCCTTGCGGTTAGGCTGGCATCAATCGGGGAGGGCTCTCATGGCCAAAACAATTCAACGCTTCGTGCTGATCATCCTGCCGCTCTTTGTCGCAGTGATTTTTCTCGACTCGCTGCGTTACAAATTTACCGATGCGCCGGAGACGCAGGTGATCTTTGGCCTACTCGATGGTTGGGCTGCAAGTTGGGGCGCTGCGGGCCTGTTCGGGCATACCGGCCTGTTCAGCCAATACGTTATTGGATCGGCGGAACTCATTGCTTCAACGTCCCTATTGATCGGATTTATACCCGAATTGCGACGCCTTCAGGTGATCGGCGCCGCTCTGGGTTTGGCGGTGATGACGGGGGCGATTTCCTTCCATCTCTTCACCCCTTTGGGGATCGATCCCAACCAGGATGGCGGCGGGCTCTTCATGGCAGCGTGCGGCGTGTGGCTGTCCTGCATCGTTCTGCTGGCGCTCAAACGTCAGGAGGCGCTGGCAATCGGTTGCGGCCTCATCCGGCTCCTGATCCAGACGCCGGCCCGATAGGCCAGCAGCAGCGCCAATATCCCGCCATGGATCCAGGGTCCGATCTGGTTGCCCTTCACCATGAATCCGTAGTGCAGACAGGCGATTACGCCGAGCGGGTAGACGCTGTAATGCAGCTTCTGCCACAGCTTGGCCCCCAGTCGACGCACCATGGAATTGAATGAGGTCAGCGCCAGCGGCACGATCAGGACGAAAGCCGTCATGCCCAGGGTGATATAGATCCGCTTGACGACATCGCGCCATAGCCCGGCCCACATGCCGGTCAGGCTCATCCCGGCGGCGAGATAGAGATCGAGGCCGAGATAGGCGCCCAAATGCGCGGCCGCATACCAGAAGGCGGCGAGGCCGATGCGGCGGCGGACCTTCATGATCGGCAGCCAGCGCGTCAGATCGCGAAATGGCGTGACGGCCAGTGATATCAACAGGATACGTAAGGCGGTATCGCCGAGAAAACGGTGGGTTTTCTCGATCGGGTTGAAGCCGAGATCATTAGGCGCGCCGCTCAGCAGCAGCGACCATTGCCAGATCAGCCACAGGCCGGGCAGGGCCAAAGCCCAGAAAGTCAGCGGTTTGAGCCAATGCCTGCCGAAGGCCCGCAGGACTGCGCTTTTGGCCATGCTCAATGGTTCTCGATCAGATCCATGCCGGCATAAAGTCCGGCGACTTCAGCACTATAGCCATTGAACATCTCGGTGTCGCGGCGAGCAAATGGGCCCGCTCCGATGACGCGTTCCGAGGCCTGGCTCCAACGTGGATGGGCGCGGTTTGGATTGACGTTGGAATAAAATCCGTATTCGCGCGGCGCCGAGCGCTTCCACGAGGTGTCGGGCTCATCCGAGACGAAGCGGATTTTGACAATGGATTTCGCGGACTTATAGCCATATTTCCACGGCACGACGATACGGATCGGGGCGCCATTCTGGTTTGGCAGGACTTCGCCATAAAGCCCGACCGCGACGAAGGCGAGCTCATTCATCGCCTCATCCATGCGCAGGCCTTCCCTGTAAGGCCAATCGAGAACACGGGTCCGGGTGCCGCGCATTTCGCCGGCGTCCTGATAAGTGATGAACTGGACATAGCGCGCATCGGATGTCGGCTCGAATTGGCGCAATACATCGGCGAGCGGAACCCCGATCCAGGGGATCACCATCGACCAAGCCTCGACGCAGCGCAGCCGGTAGATGCGCTCCTCAAGTGCCGAAAAATCAACGACATCTTCCAGCGCGAACGTGCCGGTGCGGGCGGCGTGGCCCTCGATTTCAATCGACCACGGATCGGTCGTCATCGCGCTGGCATAGCGGGCCGGATCGGATTTGTCGGTGCCGAATTCGTAGAAATTATTATACCCGGTCACCGCCTCGTAAGGAGTTGATTCATCAGCGACATTATATTCGGTCGGGCGGAAGGGGAGTGCACCGGAGAGCGGGCGGCCCGTATGGCTCGCTTGGGCGGTGGCTTCTTCGGCCGCCGAGCAGCCGGCCAGACCTGCCAAGCCAAGCGCTCCAGCGCTCGCCATGATCTGGCGGCGATTGAGAAAATCGGCTTTTGCGGTGACCTCGCGCTCGGGCAATTGCCAGCGGTGGGGTTTTCTGATCAGCATCGGATTCCTCGGCTCTTGGCGCTTGTTGGAATTGAGGATAGTGGAGTTTGCGCCAAACGCATCCCCGCCGCACGCCATCGTGATCGATCAATGATTGCCCGGCATCCGCTCAATGCCTGCCCGGCTATCGCTGAGTGTTCATTACCTGCCTCTATACGATCACTCCGTCAGACTGGATCACTCATGACCGCCAAAACCGATCTGCCGAAGCCTGGCGCAGGCGATTTGCGCTGGCGTTTCGATTGCCGCGACGGCGAGGCCGTGATCGAAGTGCGGCTGGCCGGACGCGCCGATCTGGACGCGATCGATGAGATCGAGATCGACAGCTTCATCGCCGACCGGTTCGAACGCCGCAATCTGCGCCGCATGCTCAACGCCGGAAAAACGCTCTTTTTGCTGGCGCGGATTGGCGGCGAGGCGGCGGGCTACCTGGCGTTGGCTTTTCGTCGCGGCAGCGGGATTTCGCGCATCTACTCCATCGCCGTCGCCCCGCAGCATCGCGGATCGGGCGTCGCGCGGGCCATGCTCGACGCGGCGCTCGATCTGACAGGGCGGCGCGGCTGCCGCCAAGTGCATCTGGAAGTGCGCAAATCCAACACCAAGGCGATCAACTTGTATCAACGTGCAGGATTTCGCTTGCGGGGCACGCGCGAAGCCTATTACGAGGACAGGGAAGCGGCGTTGCTATTTGAAGCCGACGCGCCGCACAGCCCAGGAGAGCGATAGCTCGTGAGCGACTGGCTCATTCTCGTTGAACATGCTGGCGATCTCGGCCAGCACGAAACGCCCCACAAGGTCATGCGCACCCGCGATTATATCGTCAACGCGCAGCTCTTCACCGGCCGACGGCCGAACATCATCAATCTGGCGCGCAGCTATAGCTATCAATCGAACGGCTATTACGCGTCCCTGTTGGCGGAGGCGCGCGGTCACCGCATCGTGCCGACGGCGCAATCGGTCGTCGAGCTCAGCCGCAAGGGGCTCTATGCCCAGGCCCTGCCCGATCTCAATGTCGCTCTGCTGAAGGATCTCGGTGGCGCCGCCTCGGAGGACAAGCATTTGCTGGTCTCCTTCGGCCATTGCCAGAACAAGGCACTGGCGAAGTTTTCCAAACTTCTGTTCGATTGGTTTCGTGCCCCGGTGCTCGATGTGACGCTGGCTTCATCGGGAAAGGAAATCAAACAGATACGCGCCATCTCGCCGCACACGCTCAAAAATGAGGACCGGCAATTCTTCCTCGATTGCCTCGGCCAATACACCCGCCGCCAATGGGTCGCGCCGAAGGAACGCACGGCGCCGCGCTGGTCGCTGGCCATTCTGACCGATCCAAAGGAAGAATTCCCGCCTTCCAGCAAATCTTCGGTTCAACGCCTCGCCAGTGTGGCCGCCAAAATGGGCGTCGAGGTTGATTTGATCGGGCCGAATGATCTCGCCAGCTTGGCCGAATACGACGCGCTCTTTATCCGCACCACCACGGCGATCGATAATTTCACCTACCGTTTCGCGCGCCGCGCCGAGCAGGAAGGCATGCCGGTGATCGATGATTGCCGCTCGATGATCCGCTGCACCAACAAGGTCTTCCTCAAAGAGCTGATGGAGCAGGGCGGTGTGCCGGCGCCGAAAACCGAAATCCTCGACGCTACCACCCCGCTGACCGGCCTGTTTGACCGCTTGGGCTCGACCGTCGTGCTCAAGGCCCCCGACGGCTCCTTCAGCCGTCAGGTCCACAAGGTCACCACCGAGGCCGAACTCGTCAGCCGCGCCAAACAGCTCTTCGCCGACACCGCCCTGATCATCGCCCAGGAATTCATGCCCACGGACTATGACTGGCGCATCGGCGTGCTCGATGGCGAGCCGCTTTTTGCCTGCAAATACAAGATGGCGCGCGGCCACTGGCAAATCATCAAGCACGAAGCCGACGGCAAATACACCGAGGGCGGTTTCGAAACCCTCGCCATCAGCGACGCCCCGCCCGAAGTCATCGAGATTGCCCGCAAAGCCGCCAGCCTGATCGGTCACGGCCTCTACGGCATCGATATGAAGCAAAACGAGAAGGGGATTTTCGTCATCGAAATCAACGACAACCCCAATCTCGAAACCGAAGTCGAAGGCGCGGTGCTGAAAGACGAACTCTGGCGCGCGATCATCCGCTGGTTCTCCATGCGGCTGGAGCGGCGGATGCACGCGGTGAAGGTTAAGGGGTAGGGGGCGAGGGGTTCAACACGGGCTTCGTCCGGCGCACATCTTCCATCAAGGAAGAGGTGGGTGTTTGATCTGACCGACCTCGCTTGTCTCCCTCCTCTTCCTGGATGGAAGAGGTGGCCGCGAAGCGGCCGGAGCTGGTGACGGACTCGCAATGCCCTCTCAGGGCTCTGTTGAACGAATAGGGTCACATACCGGCCCCACAATGCGCTGCGCGCTACCGGGGGAGGCTTGTTGGGGCCCGGGACACGTACCGGCGTCCAGCCGGTACGTGTCCCGACTTGTGTTGAGACGCCGCTACAGCACACCCACACCACCCAAATTCCCCCGGATTCAGTCCGGGGTCTGCCGGAGGGAAATCCAGCCAAGCTTGCCAGCGATGGCAGGCCCCGGAATTCGCTTCGCTCCTCCGGGGGAAGGTGGGTTATGGATTAGGAAGTTGAGCATCCGACACGCCCCCGACCAACAAACCGCTATGTGCGGCGTCGCAAATCCTGTATGGCCGCTTTTGCGCAGCTGATAGGGTGCGTTCACGCAACAGGAACTGCATCCATGGCCAGTCAGAAATCGCGCTCTTCACTCAATATCCGCTATGCCCGTATCGCGGATATTCCGGCGATCATTGCGTTGGTCGACAAGGTTTATCCCGAGCAGGAGACCTATATCACTGCGATGGTGCAGGGGCAGATCACCAATTTCCCTGAGGGCCAGGTGCTGGTGGAATATGATGGCGAGATTGTTGGCTATTGCGCCAGCTTCATCATCGACGAAGCCTCGGCGCTGGAGCCGCATACCTGGACCGGGATCACCGGATCCGGCTATGCCTCGCGCCATAATTCCAAAGGCGAGTGGCTGTATGGGATGGAGGTCTGTGTCGATCCGGACCGGCGCCGGCTGCGGATCGGGCAAAGGCTTTATGATGCGCGCCGCGAATTGTGCGAACGCCTCGAGCTGAAGGGGATTGTGTTTGGCGGCCGGATGCCGGGCTGGAAACGACGCCGCAAGGCCTATCCCGACCCAGGCGATTACCTGCAGGCTGTGGCGACGCAGAAAATCTCTGATCCGGTGATCCGCTTCCATATGCGGCTTGGTTTTGAGCCGATTGGCGTGCTGAAGGATTACCTGCCGATCGATGACGCCTCGGGCGGCTATGCCAGCCATATGGTCTGGAACAACCCTTATGCGGCGGTCCACACCAAGAGCGCCTACGCCCCACCGGGCGCCAAGGAAGACGTGCGCGTGGCCACCGTACAATTCCAGCAGCGCAAGGTGCACTCGTTCGAAGAATTCATGAGCAATGTGGAATATTTCGTCGACGTCACGGCGGATTATCGCTGCGATTTCGTCGTCTTCCCCGAACTGTTCACCCTGCAATTACTCGGTTTTGCCGAGACCCGGCTGACACCGTCACAATCGATTGAAAAGCTGACCGAATACACGCCGCAATTCGTTGACGCGATGCGCAATCTGGCGATCAGCTATAATATCAATATCGTTGGCGGCTCACACCCGACGCGCACCGAACGCGGCGATATCCAGAATGTCGCCTATGTCTTCCTGCGCGATGGCTCGGTGCACCAGCAGGAGAAGATCCATCCCACCCCGTCAGAGCAGATGTGGTGGGGCATCAAGGGCGGCAATTCCATCGCCACGATCCAGACCGATTGCGGTCCGATCGGCATTCTGATCTGCTATGACAGCGAATTCCCCGAACTGGCGCGCCAGCTGGTCGATGCCGGCGCGAAACTCCTGTTCGTGCCCTTCTGCACCGATAACCGCCAAGGCTATATGCGGGTGCGCTATTGCAGCCAGGCGCGGGCGATTGAAAACCAGTGCTATGTCGTGATGTCCGGCAATGTCGGAAACCTGCCTGGTGTGGAAAACATGGACATTCAATACGCCCAGTCCTGCATTCTCACCCCGTGCGATTTCCGCTTCGCGCGCGACGGGATCGCGGCGGAATGCTCGGAGAATGTCGAAACCGTCGCCATCGCCGATCTCAATCTGAATGATCTCGACTGGGTGCGCCAAGAGGGCACGGTGCGCAATCTGCGCGACCGGCGCTTCGATCTCTATTCGATCAAATGGACCGGCAAGACCCGGATCCAGCCGCGATGATCGAGGGGGCCTGCCATTGCGGCGCCGTGCGCTGGACGCTGACGGTGGAGCCGGAATGGCTGACCCGGTGCAATTGCTCCTCCTGCCGTCGAACCAACGGGCTGTGGGCCTATGGCGATCGCTCGGACATCACGCTGGAATATCCGCAAGACGGCGTCGTGAAATATGTCTGGGGCGATAAATGCCTCGCGCTTGTCTCGTGCAAGACGTGCGGCAACACGACCCATTGGGAAGGGCGCGATCCTGAGGCCAGCACCCGCATGGCGGTCAATGTGAACATGGCCGATCCGGCCGGGATTGCGCGCTATCGCATCCGTCATTTCGACGGTGCCGACAGCTGGGCCTTTCTGGACTAGACTTTCGCCTGGCGCGCGGGGCTCAGACCGGTTCGATCACGTCGGCCCAATCGGGATTCTTGAGCGCTTGCGAGGCCAGGAAAGGGCATTGCGGGTAAATCGTGAAGCCATGCTCGCGCGCTTCGGCCACGACATGGCGGGCCAGGGCAACGCCGAGACCGGTGCCGCGCAGGGCGTCGGGCACGCCGACATGGTCGACCCGGATCCGGTGTTCGCCGACGCGTTTGAAACTCAGCTCACCGGTCTCCGGCCTTTCCTCGATATGGGCGAGATAGCGACCGCGATCTCCTTGATCTTCAAGGGTGAATGTGATGCTGGGAGTCTGGGTCATCGCTGTGTCCTTAACTTGTCGGTACCCTTGCGGGCGTACCCGCCTGATGCCCCGTCAATCCTAAACCGTATCAGAGCTGACCCAGCTCGCAGCGGCGAGCACCAGCTGGTCGCCGGACGAACGCGGGGCGGCGACGACAAACCACAGCGTCGTCGCCAATATCACAGCCGAAAATATCAATCCTGCCCACCGCATCGGGGCCTCCATCATCACTGACCTCCAGATGGTGTGGGAGATGGGCCGAAATAAGGTCCGCGCTGGAAAAAGACTTGCGCCGGGAGGGCAGGAACGGGGGGCGCTTGTCACCCCACCGCGATCGGCCCAGACTTGGGGGCGAGAACAAGAGGACGGGCCGCCCCGATGCGTCATTTCAGACTATGGATTATTGCCGCGCTGGTCGGGTTACTGGCGCTGTTTGCCTTGCAGAATATCGCCGAGGTTGAATTGACGGTATTGTTCTGGAGCTTTCACACCAGCCGGATTGTCGTGATCGGGGCGAGCTTCTTGCTCGGCGGCGTGGTGGGTTGGTTGCTCAAGGCCTTCTGGCATCCCGGCGGCGGGCGCTGACGGCTCAGATTGCAGCGACCGCTGAGGCGAGCAGGTCGCGCACTTCGCCAGCGACGGCGTGGAGCTTGGGATTCTCGATCGCCGACATTGAGGCGACCGGGTCGATGGCGCTGACTTCGATCCCGCTTTCGAGCTGACGGATAATGACATTGCAGGGCAGCATGGCCCCGACGCGCGGCTCCAGCTGCATGGCCTGGTGTGCCATGTGGGGATTACAGGCACCCAGAATACGGTAGGCCGGGATGTCGGCATCGATTTTCTTCTTCAAGACAGCCTGGACATCGATCTCGGTCAGGACGCCGAAGCCTTTTTCACCGAGCGCCTTGCGGGTGCGGCTATCGATATCGGCAAAATCGGCGCCGGAAAAACTGCGGTTGATCGTGTAAGCCATGGCTCAATCTTTCAAGACAGTGGGGGGAGATGGGCAAGCCTAGCATGTCTGCGATCCTTGTGCGCCGGTGGCGCGCCGGGTTCAGCCGAGGCAATTGGTCGCGTCCGGCTTGTGCGCCGGCGCCAATGCGTGACAATGGCATCATCACTCACCCTCGCCGAGGTGCGCATGTCCCGCGATCCCTATGAAGTTCTTGGCCTCACCAAGGCCGCCACAGCTGACGAGATCAAGAAGGCCTATCGCAAAATCGTCCGCACCAGCCATCCCGACCTCAATCCTGATGACGCCGGTGCCCAGGACCGTTTCATCGAGGCAACCGCCGCGCATGACCTACTCAAGGATCCCGCCTTGCGGGCCCGCTTCGACAAGGGCGAGATTGATGCCAGCGGCGCAGAACGCCAGGCGGAGCGGCCCTTCTATCGCGACTATGCGCAGCAGCCCGGCAATCCGTATGGGCCGGGTCGCGGTTCGGCGGAATTCGACGCGTCTGACCTGTTCGAGGAGATTTTGCGCCAGCGGGGTCAGGGTAGAACCCATGGTCGGGCTCAGGACCAGGGCGATGCGGGGGGCTGGGCCTTCAATGCGCCCGGACCGGACCGGCGCTATCAGCTTGAGCTTGATTTTCTTGAAGCCGCCAAGGGAACACAAAAACGCATCACCCTGCCGGGCGGCCAGAGCCTCGACGTCAAAATCCCTTCCGGAACCAGCGATGGTCAGACCATCCGCCTGCGTGGCAAGGGCGGTGAGGGGATGGGTGAGGGGCCCGATGGCGACGCGCTGGTGACGCTGAGCGTGCGGCCGCACAAGCTGTTTCGACGCGAGGGTGATGATATCCTGATCACCTTGCCGATCTCGATCGATGAAGCCGCGCTCGGTGGCAAGGTCGAAACGCCGACGATTGACGGTGTCGTCGCCCTGACCATTCCCAAGGGCGCCAGTAGCGGCCAGCTGCTGCGCCTGCGTGGCCGCGGCGTGCAACCGCCGGGCAAGAAGCCGCGCGGCGATCAGCGGGTCGAACTGCGTATCGTGATGCCGCCGAAGATCGACGAGGCGCTACACGACTTCATGACAAGCTGGCGCGCCACCCATGGCTATAATCCGCGCAAGGAGATGATGTCATGAGTGATAATCTGACCGCCGACGAAATCCTCGCGACGATTTCGGTGCTGACCCCGGATCGGCTGACGACCTATATCGAGATCGGCATCATCATCCCGGTTCAGGGCGAGGCAGGGCCTCTGTTTGCGCCGATTGATTGCGCCCGCCTGCAGCTGATTTGCGAACTGCAACAGAGCCATGAACTCGCCGATGACGCGCTGGAAATGGTGATGTCGCTGGTCGATCAACTCCACGGTGCCCGCGCCGATCTGCAGGCTCTGGGTGCTGCCGTTGACCAACAGCCGGCCGAAGTGCGTGAGCGTGTGCTGGCCGCCTGGCGGGCCGCGCGCGGTGGATAATTTGAGCGTCAGCCTGATTCCGGTCGGCAGCGATGGATAGGCTTGCGAGACCGGTGTTGGCGCGGCAAAGGCCGGTCTCGCAAGCCTATCCTGTCATTCGGGTTGCAAGATTGGCCATAATCCAGATCGTTCCGGCCACCATTAGCAAGACCAGCAGGGTGGCAAAAAGAATCAAGTGCAAATCCTCGCGTTTCTGCCGGCTCAGGTCGATGTGAAGAAAAAAGCGAAGCTGGACCACGACCTGAAGGAGCGCACAGATTGCGATCACGTAAATGGCCGTCTGACGCGAAACGGAGGGCAGCGCGACGGCCAGGAAGGGCAGGAGTGTCAGGACCAGGGCTAGAACGAAGCCTGTTAGATAGTCCCGCCGTTCGGCCTTGTAATCGGGCAGGTGATCCATCAGGCAAGCCCCCACAGATAGACAACAGAGAATATTCCGATCCAGATGATATCAAGAAAGTGCCAGAACAGGCCCAGGCGCAGAAGTCGTGTCTTGACCATTGGAACAAGTCCGATGACGTGGATCTGGATCAACATGATGACAAGCCAGATAATTCCGGCGGTCACATGCAGGCCATGCAGGGGCACGAGCCCGAAAAAAGCTGACAGGAAACCGCTGCGATCCGGTCCGGCACCAGCGGCCAACATTTTGGCAAAATCCCGCAATTCAAACGACAAGAAGCCCAACCCCAGTACCAGTGTCACGCACAGCCACACCGTCAGATTCCGTTTTCCCTGCTCGTGTCGCAAGGAGAGGGAGGCCATGCCAAACGTCAAAGTGCTGGTCAGAAGTAGAAGGGTCTGGATAAGGGCACTGTTGATGTCAAACAGCTCAACCGGTCCCGGCCCGCCAGCCATGGCGCCTGGATTCAACGTGGTGACATAGGTTGCGAACATCAGCCCAAAGATGATCAGGTCGCTCATCAGGAAGACCCAGAAACCGAAAACCAGCGATTCTGCGCCCTCATGAGCGGACCCGTGATGATCACCCAAATTCAGTCCGGGATATTTATTTTCGACACGGCTCATGCGGACTCCTCCGGGGTCTCAACAGCCGCGAGCCCCCGGTTTTCAAGGGTCGTTTCGACATCTCTTGTGATTGCCGGTGACTGCGCGATCTGGGCCAGCCAATCTGTGCAGTCCGCCTCTATCTCCGCTGCGGGGATCGTTCGGTGGGGGTCGGAAATGAATGATCTCGCGATCAACGCCCCCAGCATCACGACCAGTGACAGCACCGCAAGCCACCACATGTACCAGACCAGAGCAAACCCCAGGGCAGTGCCGCCAATCAGGAAGACCATTCCCACGGAAGTGTTTCGCGGCACCTGAATGTCCACATAGCGCTTCGGCGGCTCAAAGGCTGTCCCATTCGCCTTCGCCCAGGCGAACTGATCCCGCTCCGACACCTGCGGAATGACCGCGAAATTATAGTCCGGGGGCGGCGACGAGGTCGCCCATTCCAGTGTGCGCCCATTCCAGGGGTCACCCAGAGGAACCGCCAGGGTGTGGCGTTTCCGAATGCTGACCCACAACTGAATTAGCAAGGACGCCAGCGCGCAGAGGATCAGGGCGGCCCCGATGACAGCAATCAATGTGAGCGGTGAAAAACTCGGGTCCTGATAGCTAACAGACCGACGCGGAAGCCCCATGATTCCAAGCACGTAAAGCGGGAAGAACGTCACGGCGAAACCGACAATCCACAAGGTCGCGGAGACATAGCCCCAGCCCTCGTGCAGTCGGAATCCGAAAGCCTTGGGAAACCAGTAGTGATAGCCCGCAAGCAAGCCGAACAGAACACCAGGGATCAGCACATTATGGAAGTGCGCGACGAGAAACACAGAGTTATGGACCTGATAATCGATCGATGGATTGGCCAGGATCACGCCTGTCAAACCGCCGATCACGAACAGGATCAAAAAGCCGGTCGAATAGACAATCGGAACAGAAAACCGGATCCGTCCCCGGAACATGGTCGCCATCCAGTCATACACCTTCACCCCGGTTGGAACCGCGATGAACATTGTTGCAATGCCAAAGGCAATATTGACGTTTGCGCCTTGGCCCATTGTGAAGAAATGGTGCAGCCAAACCGTGAAGCTGAGCACGGCAATGGCCATGGTCGCGTAGACCAGCGAGTTGTAGCCATAGAGGCGCTTGCCCGAATAGGTCGAGATTACCTCTGAAAAAATGCCATAGGCGGGCAGAACCAGCAGATAGACCTCGGGATGACCAAACAACCAGAACAGGTTGGCATAATTCATCAGATTGCCACCAAGGTCACTGGTGAAGAAGTGGAAGTCGAGATAGCGATCCAGAGCAAGCATCAGGGTGGCCACGGTCAGGGGCGGCATCGCGAAAATCAGAATGATGGCCGTGCACAAAACAGTCCATGTAAACAGCGGCATCCGGAGCAGGGTCATTCCAGGCGCGCGTTCCTTGTAGATCGTGACGGCAAAATTGATCCCCGACAAGGTCGACCCGATGCCGGCGATGGCGACCGACCAGATCCAATAGTCCGGGCCTGGGCCGGGATTGAACACTTTGCCGGTATAGGGCGGATATGCCGTCCATCCTCCCGTCGAGAATTGCCCCACCACGAGCGAGATCATGATCAATGCCGCGCCGGCAGCCGTCAGGCCAAGGCTGATTTGATTCATCGCCGGAAAAGACATGTCCCGCGCACCGATCTGAAGCGGCATAATGTAATTGATGAAGCCCGTTACGAACGGCATCGCGACGAAAAAAATCATGATGGTGCCATGGGTGCTGAACAATTCGGCGAAGTGGTCTGGCGCGAGAAAACCACCCCCCAACCCAGCCGCCTGCTGAGTTCGCATCAATGCGCCCTCAATTACCCCGCGAGCCATCATGACAAGGGCCAGCACGATATACATGATGCCGATCCGCTTATGATCCACACTGGTCAGCCAGTCCCGCCACAGCGGACGCCACCAGCCAAACCGGGTCAGGATGATCACGGCGAACAGCGCCCCCACGACCGCCACTCCGGCGGCGGCCGCACCGATCAATTCGCTGGTGCTCGGGTTTTGATAGGCTTGAACGAAAGGCAGAGATTGCCAGTTCAATCGCCCGAATAGCCAATGGGGTCCTGTCATTCTTGCAGCCCCTGACGCGGTGCCGGCACTGGGGCATCGAAGCCGGGTGCGCCGGGTTGTTCATGCGCCCGAACCGGGTGCCCCGTTCGATAGCGATCCACAATTTGCGCGAAAAACCCGTCAGGAATTGTCGCGAAGAACAATGCCGTTTGCGGCATGTTTGAGTTTCCCAGTGCCGCGCGGGCCTCGGCCTGGGTCGAGCGCACACTTAACGTCTGGTAGGTCTGGACGTTCAAGGGGACCCCCGTCGATCTTACCTGATCGACCCAGGCCTCGAAATCTGCGTCGCTCATTGCGACGGCGTCAAATTTCTGCTGCGCAAAACCGGTCCCGTTGAATTGCATGTTTTCCCCCTGGAACCGGCCGGGGCCATTGGCGTCGAGGTAGAGTGCGGTTTCCATACCGGGCATCACATATATTTGCCCGGCCAGAGCGCTGACCGTAAAGGATTGCATGACCGTGTCGGATGTCAGGGTCAATCCGACCTGCACCTCGGACGGGAACGCCATCTCCCCCATGGTTGCAATCCCCAGATCCGGATAGATAAACAGCCATTTCCAATCGAGCCCGACGACCTGAACACGCAATGTTGCGTCAGAGGTGCTGACCGGGCGGTATGGGTCAAGCCTCCTGACGCTCAGGGAAAGCTGAATTGAAAGCGCGATGACGATCGCGATAGGCACGCCCCACATCAACATGTCGAGAAAGCCGGAATATTCCCATTCAGGCGAGTATTTGGCTTTCTTGTTCCGGTATCTGTACCGCCACAGCATCAGCGGCACGAGAACAAGCACCGGCAATACGGCGATCATGGTCAATAGCGTGACCCGAATCAGGTGCGCTTTTTGTTCAACCGCTACCGGCCCTTGCGGGGTCCAGAACGATGACTGGGCAAAGCCTGCATCAGGCAGGACCGCCAGCAAGACCATCGCCGCGACAAGGGTCATACCCAGGTGACACGATGAAGGCTTGATCATCCCAATTCCTTCGATGTCGCAGTGCCGATACGGCCCCGTCGCCCAAGCAATAACTACGAGGCTAACATACGCTAACATGTTGCTGGCAAGGTTTTCGTCGGGAAATTGCCCAACGCCAGGCCCATGTTGAAACGCTGGAACTTGGGCTTGGGGTGTTTTCTAACGCGATTCCAGCCGCGCTTCGATCTGCTGCAGAAACGGCCGGACGCCGCTCTCATAATTCAGTCGTGTCGCCCAGCCTGGGCAATCCAGGCTGCCGGCGCGGCCGTAATCATCTGTGCTGGTGCTGCGGATCAGCGCCGTGGTGGCGCCAACCCCGCCGCGTGCCTCGCGGGCAACGGCCTGTTCGACATCGGCGAGATAGGCTTCCAGCGCTACCCGATCGCCATCGCCGCGATCCAAGGCCGCATACAGGGTGCGGACATAGGCGGCGTAATTGGTGTAATTGGCGGCGATATTGTCGGGATTGCCGTGTACGAGCCCGTCGGGGATATGGCCGGTGATGGGGTTATAGGCGACCGATCCGGGGCGGTTCTGGTTGACGCCCCAGACATGGGCATAGCTGTCGCCCAGCGCATGGACCAGAAAACCCAGCTTCCAGTGATCGCCCGGCCGTGCCGGATCGGCCCAGACGCGCGATTGTTCGGAGATCATTTGCGCCAGCACGCGTTGGCGATGCGCGACATCGTCGGTGCCGCCGCCATGCAGCGAGTGCAGGACGGCGGAAAGCAGATGGGCGCGTTCAAATTGCAGGGCGAGCAGGCGTGCCGAGCCGCTCGGCGCCGAATAGGCGGCCGCGAAATCATCGGGGGCTTGGGTGTAGAACGCCAATTCGGCCGCTGCCGCCGCATCCCAGCCGGCATGCCTCGCGACGATATAGGCCGTGTCGAGATGGCCATCATCCTTGTATTTGAGCTCAAGCTTGACCGGGCCACAAACGGCAAGGGCCAGCGGCTCGGTCCAGGTGGCACAGGCCGTCAGCGTCAGCGCCGCCGCCAAGCAGGCGCCAGCCTTGGCGAGCGTTTTGATGAGCCTCTTCATGCCGGGCACCCCGCTGGTTTCGTCCAGGATAACTTGAATGGGGCTCGACGCCGGTGACGTCAGGGATGCTGGGATGCAGCCTCCGAGGCATCGCCATCGTCGATGCGTTCGACCGGAACCAAATGCTCGGCGCTGAAGCGATAGGCGGTGCGGGCCGGGCGCCGGGTCGAGGCGGTGACCTCGATTGAATAGCCGGTGCCGCTGCATACGCCGGGCGCTTCCGGCATGGCGCGGTTGAACACCATCAGGGCGGTGGATTCAAAGCCCGTCGTATCGACAACGCCGCCACGACCCAGCGGGATCACTTCGATCTGCCCGTTGCGTTGACCCAAAGCGGTCACGTCCAGATTGGCGTCCCCGCCCAGCGCGATATTGTAACGGCCGGCCATATCGACCGTGATATAATTGGCGCCGAGCTGTTCCAGCCCGCCCTTCAACATCCAGCGGCCTGGCTGGGTGAAGCTGTGTTGGGTGTGAACCGCGATCGGAAAGAGCGGTGCGAGATCATAGGCGCGGGCGTAATTCTGCACGCGCCAGCGTTCGATGGCATCCGGAATGGTCGAGCCGACATCATTGAGCGCGTGTTCGAGGGTTTCGAACCCGTCCATCGTGACACTGTTTTCCCAGACCTGGACGATGAAGCCTTCGCCATAGCTGTCGGCCATGGATTGCAGCAGCGTCCACTGACCGTAATCATGACCTTCCACCGTAGTGGTCCAGCATAATTGCGGCGTCTCAAAATCGGTTTCGGTATAATCCGTCGCGTCCTGGTCGGCGCCAACGGTGGTGGTTTCGGTCCATGAGGCGGTCGCTTCATACAGCCAGTCCAGCGCTTCTTCCGCGTCATAGCCGAACTGGACGACATGGTTGAATTCATGCGTCACCGTCGCGCGCATCAGGGCATGAACCGGCGCGGTCTTGCCCATGCCGACAAAATCATTGTCGATGACGAAGACGGTGCGGGCGGCGGCGCTTTCACGCACATCGGACGTGTTGGGATTGTCGAACACGATCTGGACCGGCCGGGTGACCCCCATCGAGCCGAAAGCATCGGCGACATAGGCGCGGTAGCGGCCGTCATCATCACGCACAGGCTCGGCCCAACCGATCCGCGTCACCTGGGTTTCCAGCACCTCTTCCAGTGCTTCACCGACCGAGCGGGCATAGTCTTCGCTCGAGGCGTCAACCCCTTCAAGCGTGTAATAAACATTGAAATCGGGCGTCTGGATCAGCAATTCGGGTCCGCTCAGCGTGACCGAATTTTCCATCAGGGCCTGGATCAGATCGACCACCGACGCATCGACCGAGGACAGGACAAGCTCGAAGGCGCCGCTGCTGGCGCCGCTGCGATAACGCGAGAGTTCGAGCTGATAGGTGGCGCTTTGCGGTGAGGTGTAGGCGATCGCGGAATTGAGCGAACCGTCACCGCGGTCATCATTCATCGCCACCGGAAAGCCGTCCGGGCCGGTGAGCCGCAGGACGGGGTCGAGATCGCCGCTGACCGTGTCGGCGAGGGCGAGCAGGGTCTGGCCAGCCTCGAGCGTGACAGGAAACATGATTGAGGGCTGGTCATCGCCCAGTTCGCCGGTATGGGTGACGATCAGCGTGCCATCAATGGCCGTGAAATCGAACGGCAACTCGGCCTCAGGATCAATCGCCATCGAGACGGCCATATCGCCGACGCCGCTGCCGCCAAAGGTGCTGACCAGCAGCTGATAGCTTCCGTCAGCCGGGATCAGATAGATGATCTGGGAATTCAGGCTGCCATCGCCACGGTCATCATTCTGGGCGAGAATGTTACCGTCGGTGTCGAGCAGCGTGAGGGTCGAATCGAGCGCTTCGCTGAGCGCGAAGGTCGAAGCAACCAGAATGTCGCCCTCGGCCAGATCCGCATAGAAGCGGGTTTCGGTCATGCTGGCATCGAAGCTGAGGGTGTCTTCGCGCAGGATTTGCGCCGCATCCGACAGCCCGGCATCAATGCCATACGAAAGGGTCAGCGAAAACCCGCCCAGCGCGCCATTATAGCCGGTGACTTCAGCCGTATAACGTCCGCTTGCGGCCGGCAGCTGAACCAGTTGCGAGGTCAGCACGCCTGGCTCGGCATCGTCATTTTCCGCCACAACCTGGCCGTCCGGGCCAGTCAGTGTCAAAATCGTATCGAGACGGTCGAGCGACGCGGTCGTCAGCGTCACGACCTGACCGGCCTCAAGCTGGAATTCAAACGTGGCGGCGGGGGCGGCTTCGGTGAGCTCGCCATTCAGAACCTGATTGGCTGGCATTTGCGCCAGCGCGCCGCTGGCCAAAAACGCGGACATGGCCAGACTGATGATGGAAGCGCGCATGAATCCCCCCGGATCTGCCAGCCAGCGGAATCGCCGGAGGCTGTTATCTGCGCCAGCTATAACGGCAGCGTCGGGCGGTCACAAGAGACGGCACGCCGCGAGGGGCGCCAACGCGTGAACAGGACACGCAAAAGCCAGAAGATGGAAATGATCACCACGCTCAGTATCGGCGCAACCAGCAGCGCCGGTTGGCGGAAAAATTCGGGCAATATATTGTTGTTCCCGAGGAAAAAGATGGTGACGGCGATAAACATCGAAAAGCACATCCGCCAAAGATGCCGTGCGATGCGGTGCTTGCCGGAAACGCCGCCGCGCCGGACAACGGAAAAATCCAGTATTCCGAAAGCCAACGCCAGCACAGCCAGCACATAATAGGCCACGGGCGGCGGCACATCCTCGGGGGCTGCAAGGCTGGGAGGGGTGAAAAACCCACTGACCGCACAGCCCAGCGCGCAGGCGATAATCCCGCCCATCGCAATCTTTTCGAACAGGCCACTCGCCCCGTCCTTCCGCTTAGCGGCGACCCAACCTGTCGTGACCAGATAGAGGGCGAACATCGCCAGAAAGCCGGTAAACACGATCATCCGCGTGAAACTCAAATAGAGACCACTCAGGGATAGGGCGACCATGCATCCCAGGAAGAGATTTCCGGCAAAGCGGTGCAACAATAGACCCTTGCTGGACAAAAGTGCCAGTGTTCCGGCCAGCACAGTCACGGTGCCGGTGATCAAGTGGAGGAGGGCGATTTGAGGTATTTCCATCGACGGGTTTCCCTTGCGCTCGTGGCGAGCGGCGCGTTGATTGAGAGCGTGTGAGTGTGGTGAGTGCCGAAGGGCGGGTCAGGCGCTGGCGGCGTGCGCAGATTGGGAGCGGCCAAGCAGCAACACACCGCCGACCCAGATGAACCAGACGATGAAGCCCAGTCCGAAAACGCTTCCCGCCTCCGCAAACGCCGGCAGGATGGTCATCAGGCCTGCAATGCCGATGATTCCGCCCAACGCGTTGAGCCCGCTCGGCAAGGACTTCGCCCACTGACCGGCGCAACTCACCAGCAAAATCCAGAGCCCGCCAACAATCTCATTGCCGCCGCCCAGGCCTTCCTGCACGGTGGCGAGGGTCTGCCAGATGGTCGCCGTCAGAGCTGAATCTGCATGATGGAGGCTGATAACCGTGGCGAGCGCGACATTGGCCAGCATTCCGCTGGCCAAAAGCAGTCCGGCCCAGATAAGCGCAAAGGCGGTCGAGATTTGCGCGAGCGCCCCGTTCCCAGATTTGATCCGCTGATGCAGGGCGATGGCAAGGATGACCAGGCAGATCGCATTGGCCACATAAATGAACAAATTCCACACGCGCATCACGCTCTGGTTCTCGACCAGAAACAGCACATGCTGCGCCGGATCGATCAGGGCGCTGCCATAGCGGGCTGGGCCAAGGACGCTGAAGTAAAACCAAAAGCCTATCAAATAAGTGCCTGCCGCGAGGATGGCCGCCATGCCGCCAAGTTTTTGAAAATTGATCATGCTGGTAATTGTCCTGGTCAAACAATGTCCGGGGCCACCAAGGGCTGACCTCGTAAACGGGTGGGGTCGCGTTCGCCGGACAAGCCCGGCACGCCAACTGTGAAGTGCCGCTTTTTGACCGAGCGCAGTCCCGCTGTCGCCCGCGCCTATTGGCTGAGACATGGACACGGCCACGCCTGTCGGGCAGGACAGTCTGACAATTTCCGGATTTGGACCGCGGCCCCGCAGGCCACCGACCTCGCCTATTGGAGAACCGGCTTGGAAGACAGCACGACATTGGCACTTGCGATGGCGACTTTGGGCCAGATCGCGTTATGCACCAGCATTCTGGCAACGCGCGTCGGGCAACGACCACTTTATTGGCCGCTGGCGACCTTCTTCATGGCCACGGCGATTATCAGCGCGGCACCGCTTGTACCCGTGTTCTGGCCCGCGCTGGAAACGCGCTATTTCGCGATCACCATTCCGGCCTATCTGCTATTGGGCCCGGCGCTCTATTTATATGTCGAGGGTTTGACCTCGGAACGGCCCTGGCGCCCGGATATTCGTGATTGGCGCCATTTGATCCCGTTTGGTCTCGGCTTGACCGCCGCCGTTTTGGCCAACATGCTTTCGGCGCAGGCGCGGCATCAGATTTTCATCGTCGGCGAGTTGAGTGACGGGCTCTATCCGACACTGGTGGTCAGCTTCATATTTGTGCTCGTGCTGGGGTGGGTGGTGCAATCGGGATATTATCTGGTTCGCCTCATGCACCGCATCACAGCCTACCGCCGCCGGCTCAAAATGCTGTTTGCGAGCACCGACGATAGCGAACTGGGATGGATTGGCTGGCTGCTCCTGATCATCGGCATGAGCTGGCTTTTATCGGTTGTCAGTCTGATCACAGACAATTTCATCGGCCAGATGATCGCCGGGCCGCGGACCGCCGCGCTCATGTCGCTCATTCTCGTCTGGACACTGGCCGTCTGGGGTTTGCGGCAAAAGCCCGGTTTTGAGGGGCGGTACCTCGATGATCCGGTCGATTACAGTTCTGCCCCTGCACCCAATGCCGCGCCCGAGGCGAAATACACGCGTTCGGCATTGAGCCAGGAGCAGGCGGAACGGATCGCGGCCAAGATCGAGGCGGCGATGGTGCGCGATCAGCTTTATCTCGACCCAACGATCTCGCTGCCGGCCCTGGCGCGCCATATTGGGGCGCCGACCAACCACATTTCACAAACTCTCAACGAGACGCTCGGCACCTGTTTTTTTGACTATATCAACGCTTGGCGAATCCGCGCCGCTGAACCGAAAATCGCCGCGGGCTCTGACACCATTCTCGATATTGCGATGGCGGTCGGTTTCAATGCGCGATCATCATTCTACAAAGCGTTCAAACGGGAAACCGGCCAAACACCCAGTGAATATCGAAACTCCAGGCAGAGCGCGTGACTCGCAGGTTGTGGCGGAGAGGGAGGGATTCGAACCCCCGGAACCTTTCGGCTCAACGGTTTTCAAGACCGCCGCAATCGACCACTCTGCCACCTCTCCGATCGCCTCCAATAGCGGGCAAGGGGGGGGCAGCGCAATATGTGCGCAGCAGCGGCTTACCCTCCTTTCACTTTTACGCGATAGTCTGGTGGTGAATTTGGGTTGGCCGAGCCTGGTAGGTCCCGTTTTGCGTCATTCTGTCCTTGCCAGCGCGCTGGCCTTTGTTCTTCTGGCGGGCTGCGCCTCGACACCGACGCCGGCGCGCCCGTTTTCGCGGGCCACGACACCTCTGCCTGCAGCGACATCGGTGGCGCCGGCGCAATTGGCGACCCGCGTCGATACCTCTGTCCTGATCGCCAGCGATACCGATCATCAAAAGGTCGGCAGCCCCTACACGGTCGGCGGACAACGTTTTGTCCCGCAACGCGACGATCATTATGACGTGGTTGGCATCGCATCCTGGTATGGCCCGACTTTTCATGGGCGGTTGACCGCCAATGGCGAGATCTTTGATCAAAATACGATGACAGCAGCACACACCACACTGCCAATCCCGTCGATTGTTGAAGTCACCAATCTGGAAAATGGCCGCCAGGTGGTGGTGCGCGTCAATGATCGCGGCCCGTTTGTCGATGACCGGCTGATCGACCTCAGCCGCGCTGCTGCTGACCAGCTGGGTTATCGCAGCAATGGTCTGGCGCGGGTGAGGGTGCGTTACCTCGGCCCGGCCTATCCGCGGGCACAGCCGCCTGATCCCGGTTATCAGCTGGCCGATATTGGCGGTCCCGATACGGTACCCGCGTTGGAGGATGTCGCGCGCGATGCGCCGCTTTCTCCGGCCTGGGTGCAGCCCTCGGCCGACGGGCTGACGGTGCAAGCGGGCGCATTCGCCGATCTGCACAATGCCAATCGGCTTGCCAGTCGCATATCCGGTGCCGGCGATGTCCGGGTCGAGGCCGTCGAAATCGGAGGGCAGACGCTCTACCGGGTCCTCGTCGGGCGCTGGCCTGATCGCTCCAGCGCCAATGCGGCCCGCAGCCGTCTGGCCAGCTATGGCATCCGAGATGCCCGTATCGTTGCGCTGGATTAAGCCCGATTTTCGCTATGCACTGAGATTGTCTGTGGCTTGAGCGCGCCTGAGTGCTGGACGTCACACTCTTGCCGCGCTTGTATGGCGTCTTCGTCACGGTAACTTCCCGATTCCCGACAGGAGCGTATCGACGTGCGCGCACTCATTTCGAATTTCAGCCTTATCGCCACCTTCATCGCCGCGCTCGTGCTGGCGCCGATCGGGGCCCACGCCCAGGACAGCTACGAGACCGAGGCCACCCATGCGGTGATCATGGATTTTGCCACCGGGCAGGTCCTGTTTGCCAAGGATGCCGAGACGCCAATGGCGCCCTCCTCGATGAGCAAGATGATGACCGTGCTGATGGTGCTCGAAGCGCTTGATGCTGGCACGCTGTCGCTCGACGACGAATTGCCGGTCTCTGAATATGCTTGGCGCACGGGCGGTGCCGCCTCGGGCTCCTCGACCATGTTTCTGGAACTCAATAGCCATGCCAGCGTCGAAGATCTGTTGCGCGGTGTGATTATCCAGTCCGGCGGCGATGCCTGCATCGTGCTGGCCGAAGCGCTGTCAGGCAGCGAAGCGGCCTTTGCCGATGCGATGACGGCGCGGGCGCATGAGCTGGGCCTGTCCAGTGCACATTTCGCCAATGCGACCGGTTGGCCCGACCCGGACCACATGATCAGCGCCCTCGATCTGGCGCGGCTGGCGCGGATCCTGATCCGTGATCACCCGCAATATTACGATATCTGGGCCGAGCGCGAATTCACCTATAACGGCATCCGCCAGTATAATCGCAACCCGCTCTTGGGCACATTCGCTGGCGCCGACGGATTGAAAACCGGCCACACTGAAGATGCTGGCTATGGCCTTGTTGGCACCGCTGTGCGCGACGGGCAACGCCGCATCATCGTCTTCAACGGCATGACCTCCATTCGCGGTCGCAGCAGCGAAGCAGAACGCATGATGCGCGCCGCCATGTCTGACTTTGCGGTCTATGATCTGTTCGCTGCCGGCGCTTCGGTCGACCAGCGCGCGGCTGTATTTATGGGCGAAAGCGACGATGTTGGCCTGCAGGTTGGCGAGGCCGTACAGGTGGCGTTGCAACGTCGTGCCCGCCGCAATCTGACGGTCAGCGTCGTCTATGACGGACCGCTGATGGCGCCGATCGAGGCGGGCCAGGAAATTGGCCATCTCGTTGTTGAAGCGCCGGGCTATGAGGCGCAAAACTTCCCGCTCTTTGCCTCGGAAAGCGTCGCCCGCAAGGGCATGATGGGCCGTATCGGCGCTGCACTGGCCCATATGATCCGTGGCGGCAATTAGTATGCGCGGACGATTCATCACCCTGGAAGGCGGAGAGGGTGCCGGTAAAACGACATTGATCAAGGCGCTGACCGAAAAATTGCGCTCATCCGGCCTCGACGTCGTCGTGACCCGCGAACCGGGCGGAACGCCCGGCGCGGAAATATTGCGCGAAATTCTGCTGACCGGTACGACTGATCGCTGGTCGCCGATGACGGAAGCCCTTTTGATGTATGCGGCGCGAGTCGACCATGTCGAACGGCTGATCGCGCCGGCACTGCAGCGCGGCACCTGGGTTTTGTCCGACCGTTTTGCCGATTCCACCACTGCCTATCAGGGCGCAGCCGGCGGCGTGCCGATCGAGCGGATCAAGCTGCTGCATCAAGCGGCGCTCGGTAATTTCAAGCCCGATCTGACGCTGATCCTCGACGTCAATCCGCAGATCGGGATTGAACGGACGATTGCCCGCGGTGAGGATGCGACCCGGTTCGAACGTTTCGACCCCGGCTTTCACGGCCGTCTGCGCCGCGCCTTTCTCGATCTCGCCGATGACGATCCGGAACGCTGCGTGGTCATTGATGGTAGCGAGACGGCTGAAAACGTGTTCCGCCGCGCTGTCGATCTGATTGATACGCATCTGGAAGCAGGCTTGCAGTGAGCACCGACCCCGATCTCGGTTCCGACGTACAGCCCGGCTGCCTCGCGCCGCGCCAAAATTATGACCTGTTCGGGCATGAGGCGGCCGAGACCGACCTTGCCACCGCGCTCGCCAGCGGCCGCATGCACCATGCCTGGCTTATCACCGGTCCGCGCGGCGTCGGCAAGGCAACATTCGCCTGGCGCGCGGTGCGGCGTGTTCTGGGCGCCTCGGCGGCCCCGCAATTCGGTGCGCTCGGCGCCAGCCCTGCCGATCCGGTCTGCCAATTGATCGAAGCGAATGCCTGTGCGGATCTGCTTTTGCTGCGCCGGCCATGGGACGACAAGCGCAAGCGCTGGCGTGGTGAAATCACCGTCGAGGAATCCCGCAAGGCGCCGCATTTCTTCGAGAAGAGCGCCCATGCCAATGGTGGGTGGCGCGTCTGCCTGGTCGATAGCGTCGATGAAATGAACCGCAATGCCGTCAACGCCTTGCTCAAAACGCTTGAAGAGCCGCCACAAAGGGGCGTGATTCTGCTCGTCGCCCATTCGCCCGGTCGCTTGCCCGCGACGATCCGGTCGCGCTGTCGCACGCTGGTGCTACGGCCGCCAGAGGTCGAGGCGACCGCTGCCTGGCTGGTCGAACAGGGTGCTGCCAATGATCTGCCGACGGCGATGGCCGCCTCGCGCCTGGCCGGCGGTGCGCCCGGACGGGCCTTGGCTCTGTGCGCTTCAGGCGGCGTCGAGCTGGCGAGCCAGGTGGATGCGATTGTCGCGCGCGGCGCTGCCGCCAGTGACAGTGATGTCCGAGCCCTGGCTGAACGCGTGTCCCGCAAGGGCAGCGAGGGCCTTCGCTCGGTCTTCTACACGGCTCTGTCGAATGCGATCCACGCCGCCGCCCGCGCTCAAGCGGAAAACCAGGTTGATCCAATGCCTTGGCTGAAGGCTTGGCGCGAGGTCAATACGCTGGCCGGTGAGGCCGACGGCCTTTATCTCGACCCGAAACAAACCGCGCTGGCCGCGTTGGGCTATGCCCGCGACGCCGCGCGCCAACAAAGCGTTTGAGCCTGACCATGCTTGTCGACAGCCACGTCAATCTGCACGGCGAACACTTCGCCGATGATCTCGATGCGGTGATCGAGCGTGCCCGCGCCGCCGGTGTCGCACGCATGGTAACAATTTGCTGCCAATTAGCTGATTTCCCTGCAGTTTCAGCCATTTCTGAGCGCTATGATGATATCTGGTGCTCGGTCGGCGCCCATCCGCATCACGCCAAGGATAGGCCCGATATCACCAGCGACGAATTGCTCGAAATGGCGCGCCATCCAAAAGTCGTTGGAATCGGGGAAACGGGGCTGGATTTTCACTATAATTACAGCGGGCGCGAGGATCAGTTCGCCAGTCTGTCCGCCCATATCGAAGCGGCGCGGCTCAGTGGTTTGCCGCTGATCCTGCACTGCCGCGAGGCCGATGAAGCGATGGCGGATTTGCTCGAGGATGAAATGGGGAAGGGGGCCTTCAAGGCCCTGCTGCACTGCTATACCGGCGGCGCGATGCTGGCCCGGCGCGCGGCCAAGCTGGGCTGCTGGTTTGCCGCGTCCGGCATTATCACCTTCAGGAAAGCCGATGATGTCCGCGCCGTGTTTCGCGATGAAGTGCCCGACGACAAGGTGATTATCGAGACCGATTGCCCCTATCTCGCGCCGATGCCGCATCGCGGTCAGCGCTGCGAGCCCAGCTTTCTGCCCGCCGTCGCCGCTGGGCTCGCCACAGTCAAAGGCTGGAGCGAGGCGGAGTGCGCGACGCGGACAACGAATAATTTCTTCGATCTGTTTGACCGGGTGCCGCGGCCATGAACGGTGTCACGCGTTTGACGATCCTGGGCTGTGGATCCTCCGGCGGCGTGCCGCGTTCCAATGGCGATTGGGGCATGTGCGATCCTGCCAATCCGAAGAACCGCCGTCGGCGCTGTTCGGCCCTGATCGAACAAGCCGCCGATCTCGCGGCGCTGGAGGCCGGGCAGGCTGTGACCCGCGTGGTGATCGATACCTCGCCGGATTTCCGCGAACAAATGCTCAGCGCCAAGGTTCCGCGCCTTGATGCCGTGCTGATCACCCATGATCACGCCGACCAGACCCACGGCATCGATGATTTGCGCGCCTTTGCTCTGTTGCAGCGCCAGCGCATGCCGGTCTGGATGGACGCCGCGACGGCAAAAACGCTGACCAACCGCTTCAGCTATGCCTTCAAGGCGCGGCCGGGATCGCCTTATCCCGCCATTCTCGATCAGCACGCCATGCCGGATTTCGGGACGGAGCTGGTGATTGATGGCGCCGGCGGTCCGATTGGCATTATTCCATTTGACCAGGAACACGGCTCGATCCGCTCGGTTGGCTTTCGGGTCGGCGCGCTGGCGTATTCCGCTGACATCAGCGCATTGCCGCAGGCCAGCGCCGATGTGCTCAAGAATGTCGGCTGCTGGGTGGTTGATGCCTTGCGTGAGGAACCGCATCCGACGCACTTCGGTGTCCCTGACGCCTTGCGCGAGATCGAGCGCGTAGGCGCTAAAGCCGCCGTGCTGACCAATTTGCACATTACGCTCGATCACGACGCTCTGAGCACGCGTCTGCCGGCTACAGTCAGCTGCGCCCATGATGGAATGCGGATTTTAGCCGTCGGGGATGAAATTCGCTTTGAGGGCGGTTGAACGCGGATTGCCGTGATTTCACGAGATTACTGATCCCGTATTTCTCATAATATTTATTATGCGCCATATTGATATCCAAAAACCGACCAATCCGTCTCAGCCCTATTTCGGTTCTGGTCGTGAAAACATCAGCCTGCGGTCGATAGCTAACAGTACGCCTCCCGCAAGTAAAAGCGGAACGCCGCGCGTCAATTGATGCTCTGGCGTCAGCGCCTCGATGATGGTGACGTGGCCTGTCAGGCCGAATGCGTCATTGGAAAGCCCGTGTGCAAGGATAGCCGGCCACAGGCTACCGCCGCAACGCATCATCCCCCAGCTGGCAATCAACGACACGGCGATCGTGCCCAACAGGAAGCTCGGCAGATAGGCCAGCGCATATTCAACCACGCCAAGCCGCTCGATCACGCCAGTCGTGACGTCGCGTGGCAGGTGCCAGAGACCCCATGCGATGCCCACAATCAGCGCCGCCAGCGCCGGCGAATAGCGAATTTCCAGCTGTGGCGATGCAAAACCGCGCCAACCACCCTCCTCCAACAAAGCGCCCTGATCGAGCAAGGCCGACAGCAATACCGCTGGGAATATAGTCAAAAACCCAGCTGTGGCAGGCGCAGTCAGCCCCGGTGTAGCCGAGCCTTGGCCGAGCGCAGCCGACCCTGCCAGAGCCAGCAGGCACAAAGCGATGACGGCGAAATAGGCCAGGACCGAGCCCTTAATCGTCGCTCCGGCTCCGATGGGCGAGAACCGCTTGAGCCATTGCTGCAACGCGCCCGAACGGTCGGGCCAAATCACCATTGTTGTCAGTCCAGCCAGCAGCGGTGCTGCCGAGCCGAGCAGCAAAAGCCAGAGCCCCGGCTCGACAGCGGCGAGCCTCACCATGTCGACCAGGCTGGATGTCCATGGGATTCCAGTCTGCGCGGAGGCAGCCCTCCCCATGCGCTCAAAATCCATCAATCCACCGCCGGCCAGCAAATCGATCACCGGAATCACACCGAGCCAGGCAAAACACAGAAAATAAAAAGTCAATAGTTTCCGCATGATATTCCGCTCTCTGAATTCAAAAGCTTCGGTACGTCGGGTGTTAATTTTATTGGAGCTTGAAGTATCCCGGCGTGCCTTTCCAGTTAATCCTCGGCCATCCCGGTCATCGGGCATCGAATTTCCCACCCGATCCGGGCTAGGCTGGCGCATCACCAGCCAATCGAGTCGCTTTCGCCATGACCCAAACGCCAGACGCCGCCCTCGTTCCGATTGACCGCTTGATTGAGATCATGGCGTGTCTGCGCGATCCGGCCAGTGGCTGCCCTTGGGATCTGGAGCAGGACTTCAAATCCATCGCCGCATACACGGTGGAGGAAGCCTATGAAGTCGCGGATGCCATCGAGCGCGGGCAATATGACGAACTCAAGGACGAGCTCGGTGATCTTTTGCTCCAGGTCGTCTTCCATGCCCGCATGGCGCAGGAAGCCGGCCTGTTTGACTTCGACGGGGTTGCGGCCGCGATCAATGACAAGATGATCCGGCGTCATCCGCACGTGTTTGGCGATGCGGTTGAGCGTGACAGCGTGGCGCAGACTGTCGAATGGGAGGCGCAAAAGGCGCGCGAACGAGCCGCCAGCCCCAAGGGCGATGGCGTTCTGGCCGATATCCCCCTCGCCTTGCCGGCCGTCAAACGGGCCCAGAAACTGCAGGCGCGCGCGGCACGGGTCGGGTTTGATTGGCCCAATGCCGAGCAGGTGTTCGATAAAATCGACGAAGAGATCGGCGAGGTCAAAGCGGCGATTCGGTTAAATGATCCGGAAGAAATCGCCGAGGAAATTGGGGATTTGATGTTTGTTTGCACGAATTTGGGCCGCAAACTGAATGTAAACGTCGAAGCCGCAACGCGCAGTGCCAACGCCAAATTCGAGCGCCGTTTCAACTATATCGAACGCCGTCTCGCGGCCAAGGGCCGGCGGCCGGACGATGCGTCACTGGAGGAGATGGAAGCGCTCTGGGATGAAGCGAAGCAGATCGACAAGGCCAGCAAGAACCGCCCCGCTTAATAGTCCTCGGTTTCCAGCGGCGGCAGAAAGCCCGCCAGCTCGGGAAACAGGGCTCTGAAACGGCCGGCATCGGAGGGTGACAATCGCACCCGCATCGTCGTCTCGCCGGTTTCGCTGTCCATCGTATCGCCGACAACTTCGCCATGCTGGTGCAACCAGGCCAAAGCTTTCGCCTGGTGCGGTGCCAAGAGCAATTGCAGGATCTCGGAATCGGCAGCCAGTGCGGTCTCGATGGCGGTGAGCAAGGCTTCAAGCCCGGTGCCGTCAACCGCGGACGTTGCCAGCTTTACCGGCAGGCCGGCCTTGGTATTGGCAATCTCGAGCCTGAGCGTCACATCATCATTGGCCTCGGCATCGAGGCGATCAATCTTGTTCCAAGCCTCGATCATGCGCTGATCATGATCCGGTCCGGCTTCGATTTCGTCGAGCACGCTTTCGACATCGCCGATGCGGCCGTCGCGGTCGGGATCAGAAGCATCGATCACGTGAACCAACAGATCAGCCTCACGCACTTCTTCCAAGGTCGCGCGGAATGCGGCAATCAGCTCGGTCGGCAGATCGGTGATGAAGCCGACCGTGTCCGAGAGTAAAACCTTGGTGCCGCGCGGCAATTCCAGCGCCCTCACCGTCGGATCGAGCGTGGCGAACGGCATGTCCTGCGCGAGAACATCCGCGCCGGTCAGGCGATTGAACAGGGTCGATTTGCCGGTATTGGTATAACCGACCAAAGCGATGACCGGGATCGGCACTTCCTGGCGCTTGGAGCGGTGCAGATTGCGGGTCCGGCGCACCTCGTCGAGCGCACGGCGCAGCTTGACCATCTTGTCGTCAATGATGCGCCGGTCGGTTTCGATCTGGGTTTCACCGGGGCCGGACATGACCCCACCGCCGCCGCGCTGGCGTTCGAGGTGTGTCCAGGTACGAACCAGGCGCGATCGCTCATAGGAGAGCCGCGCCAGTTCAACCTGCAGACCGCCCTCCTTGGTGCGGGCGCGCTGGCCGAAGATTTCGAGGATCAGCCCGGTGCGGTCAATGACCTTCACATCCCAGGACTTCTCGAGATTGCGCTGTTGCACCGGCGAGAGGCTGGCATCGACGACGGCCACGCTTGCTTCGCCAGCGACGATCCGCTCGCGCAATTCTTCAACCTTGCCGGATCCGAAATAGCGCGAGGATTCAATCTTGCGCAGAGGCGTAACAAAAGCTTCGGCCACGACGAGGTCGAGCGCCTCGGCCAAGCCACAAGCCTCCTCCAGGCGCGCTTCGGAGCGTGCCAGTCGATCCCGGGTGACGGGATGAATAATAATGGCGCGGATAGGTGGCGCCTCGCGTTCAATCAATCGGTGAAGCTCTCGGGCTCTGCTTCGTCATCATCGGTCCGCTCGGCCTCGAACAGAGAGACCGGCTGGGCTGGCATGATGGTCGAAATGGCGTGCTTGTATACCAGCTGCGATAAGCCGTCCCGGCGAAGCAGGACGCAGAAATTATCGAACCACGTTACCACACCCTGTAGCTTTACGCCATTGATGAGAAAAATGGTCAGCGGCGTTTTCGTCTTGCGCACTGAATTGAGGAAGACGTCCTGAAGGTTTTGTTTTTTATCTTGAGACATGTTTGCTCCGCGTGCACCGCACCATAATAGCGATTCGGCTGTCAGCCTATACAAGGCAAGGCCTTAGCTGCAACCGCCCCGTTGCAACCGCCCGACCTAACAAGCGGTTCAGGCGCTGTCGAGATAAGCTTGCCGCAGCGCTGTCGCGACCGAACCCGGCGCACCATTGCCAACCGGCCGGCCGTCGATCCGTACGATGGGCGTGACATAGGAGGTGGCAGAGGTCATGAAGGCCTCGCGCGCCGACACCGCCTCGTCGACAGAAAACGCTCGCTCTTCAATCACATAACCGAGTTCTTCAGCCTGTCTCATCAAACTTGCGCGGGTGATGCCGTGCAAAATGCCCTGGTCGGCCTGGCGCGTCACCAGGCGGCCGTCCGCTGTGACGATCCAGGCATTGGTCGAGCTACCTTCGGTCACAAGCCCGCTGCTATCGACAAGCCAAGCCTCGACAGCGCCCGCCTCGATGGCGGCCTGCTTGGCCAAGACATTGGGCAAGAGATTGACGGTCTTGATATCGCAGCGACCCCATCGCAGGTCGGGCGTGGTGATGACCCCTACCCCGGCATCGGCGCGGAGCTGGGCGGCCACCCTGTCCAGCCGCTTTGAGGTCAAGACGAGTGTCGGGCGTGTTCCGGCGGCCGGAAAGGCATGATCACGGCGGGCGCGGCCACGCGATATTTGCAGATAAACCAGGCCGTCACGCAGGCGGTTGCGCCGTAAAAGCTCGCCGATCAATAACTGATAGCCAGCGCGTGATTTCGGATTGGCAATGCGCAATTCGCCGAGCGAACGCTCAAGACGCGCGAAATGCCCATCGGCATCGAGCAATTGGCCGTCGCGCACGCTCCAGACCTCATAAATCGCATCGCCAAATTGAAAGCCGCGATCCTCGACATGGACCACCGCCTCGTCATGGGGCAGGAAACGCCCGTCTACATAGGCAAAACGCGTCACTGGCTCACTTCCTGATAAACAGTGCCCACACGGCCGCCAAGGCCGCCAGCACTTCCAAACGCCCCAAAATCATGGCCGGAATGAGGACGAGTTTCGCCGCGTCGGTCATCATCTCCCAATCCCAGCCAATCGCCGCTTCCTGATAGAGCGGCCCGATATTCGCCAGCGCCGCAGCCATGGCGATAAAGCTATGTTCGAAGTCGAGCCCGGCCAAAGTCAACAGGACGGTGCCAATTCCCAGCGCAAACAGGAATGCCAGGACATAGGACCAGATCGCGATCAGGGCCCGATCCGGAGCCGGCCGGTCGCGAAACTGCATCGACTGCACGATTGAAGGATCCGCCAGCCGCGCCAGCTCGGCCCCCATCCGCTTCCATAGCAGCATGATGCGGGAGATTTTGATCCCGCCCGTCGTCGATCCGGCAGCACCCCCGATCATCGCCATGAAAATCGCGGCCACCAAAACCGGCATCTCGGCAGCACCATAGGCATAGCCGCTTGTGGTGACGACAAACACTGATCGGGCCAGGTCCTGAAAGACATCTCCCGGGCTGGCGAGAATGAAGAAGCCAGCCAGCACCGCCACCATGATACCCAGACCGGCCAGATCCGGATCGCCCCAGGCTTTGCGGTCGCGCAAGGCATCCCAGAATAGTGACAAGTTCACCGCCCCGATCAGACAGCCCCCCATCACCAACAGGACCGAGACGGCGCCCAGATGCGCCTCCAACCCGCCAGAGAAAGGCGCATAGCCACCGGTCGAGATTGAGCCGAAGGCCAGAACAATCGCCGGGAAGGCGCCATTGCCCGCCAGCACCAGCCCGAGCCAGATCACGCTCGTCAGCACGGAATAGACCAGGAAAATCCGCGATGCGGCGATGCGCAGATGCGAGAAGACGTCATCGGGCCGGATCGTTAGCAGGGTCGAGCGGCGTATCGCCGGAATCTCGCGATCAAGCGCGGCGAAAACGGCGATTGCCAGCAGGACCGTCGCAAATCCGCCCAACCAGGACAGGACGGCGCGCCACAGCACCAGCGAGCGGGGCAGATCTTCCGGCGGCAGCAGGATGGCACCGGTCGTGGTCACCGATGAATAGGCCTCGAACAGGGAATCGACTGGGTCGAAATAGCCCGACAGGAAGAAGGGAACTGCCGCCAGCAAAGGGATGGTGATCCAGGCCAACAGGCCCAGAACCAATGCGTCGAGCGCACTCGCGCCGCCGGGCATGCTGCGTGTCGCCGCCAGGACGAGGAAGCCTGGTACGAGACCGAGAACGGTCGTCACCCCAAACAGCGGAGCGAGATGCCGTTCGCCCAGCCCGAAGGCCGCCAACCCGACGAGGGCAGCCACCAGCCCAAGGGCGACCCAGAGCGCTGCGAGCGGGCGAAGAAGCGCGGCCAGGGACATGGCGGCTAGAAATATTCCAAGCTGACCCGAAACAGGTGTTCGACCTTCGGGATCAGAGCGGTATTGCAGAACAGCAATACGCGGTCATTTTCGCGGATCCGGCCCTCGTCACAAGGCAAGATGACTCGATCACCACGCACGACAGCGCACAGCGCCACGCCATCGGGCAGCTCCAGCGTGTCGAGCGATTTTCCGACCAGTGGTGATGTTGACAGGGCGATGCCCTCAAGCGCTTCGGCCAGTCCGCCACCGAGGCTCTGCAGACCGGTAATCCGGCCACGGCGGATGTGCTGCAGGATGATCGAGACGGTGGTTGCTCGCGGATCGATCAGCACGTCGATACCCAGCGCTTCGCGCAGCGATTCAAACGCGCGTTCATTGACCAGGCTCAGGGCCCGCTTGGCGCCCTCGCGCTTGGCCATGACCGCGGACAGCAAGTTGACCTTGTCGTCATTGGTGACGCAAACGACGAGCTCGGCATCGGGAACGCCGGCTTCACGCATCAGCCGGGCATCGAGTCCATCGCCGTGCAGGACAACGGTTTTCTTGAGCTTCTCGGCGGCAAATTCCGCGTGTTCCTTGCTGGCTTCGACCAGCCGCACCTTGACGCCGTCGGCCCGTTCGAGCGCGCGGGCGACATAAACGCCGATATTGCCAGCTCCGATCACCACGACGCGGCGAATTTTTTCAGCGCTGCGGCCGAAAATATCGAGCATGCGTTTGACATGCGCGCTCTCGGTGACGACATAAACGTCATCGCCCGCCAAGAGCGGATCGGTCCGTTTCGGGATGAATAGGGTCTGTTCGCGCTGCACGCCGACCACGGCGACGCGCAGATCGGGAAATAATTCCATCAATTGTTCGGTCGTCGAACCGGCGACGGGCGAATTCTCGTCCAGCCGCAGACCGAGCAATTGTACCCGTCCGCCGGAGAAGACGGCGGTGTTGAAGGCGCCCGGCGTCTCGACCCGTTGCAGGATGGCGCGTCCGACCTCCAGCTCTGGCGAGATCACGACATCGACCGGCAGATTGCCGGTGCTGAACAGATCACCCCAAGCCGGGTCGAGATAGTTTTGGGCCCGTACCCGTGCGATCCGCATCGGGGTGTTGAACAGGGAATGGGCGACCTGGCAGGCGACCATATTGGTTTCGTCAGAATGGGTCACGGCGACCAGAAGATCGGCTTCTGCAGCCCCAGCCCGTTGCAGCACGTCAGGATGGGAGCCGTGCCCGACCACGCCGCGCACATCCAGCTCGGTGACGACACTGTCGATCAGCCGCGGTGACCAGTCGACCACAGTCACCGCATTGCCCTCGCGGGCCAGGGCGCGGGCAATCCCGACGCCGACCTGCCCTGCTCCGCAAACGATCGCCTTCATGATGTCCTGTCCGTTGGCCCGCTCGCTGCCGGCTCACGCAGATTGCCGCCGACGCTGAGTGATTTCAATTTCCGGTGCAGCGCCGAGCGCTCCATCCCGATGAATGCCGCAGTTCGCGAGATATTGCCACCGAAACGGTCGATTTGAGCGCGCAGATATTCACGTTCGAAATTCTCGCGCGCTTCGCGCAGCGACAGGGCAATCATCTTCTCCGCGTCGAAACCGGCTTCCGTCGAGTCGCGGGTCACGACTTCTGACGGCAACGAATCCAGCGTGATCGGTGCCGATTGTGACCCCGTCGCCAAGATTAGCAGGCGTTCGATATTATTGCGCAACTGACGCACATTGCCCGGCCAGCCGTGCGCCTGGAGCGCTGCCATCACATCGTCGCCAAACTCCCGTCTCGGCAGGCCCGCCGAATGGGTCAGGCGGCCGACAAAATGGCCCACGAGTTCGGGGATATCCTCGCGCCGATCGGCCAGAGGCGGCACGACGACCGGGACGACGGCCAGGCGATGGTAAAGATCCTCGCGGAAGGCGCCCGCCTCAATCCGGGTGCGCAATTCCTGCGACGAACTGGATATGACGCGGACATTGACCATGACATCCGCGGCCCCGCCGATGCGGCGGAAGCGCTGTTCGACCAGCAGCCGCAGCAGTTTCGACTGGGTCTCGCGCGGCATGTCGGCGATCTCATCGAGAAACAGCGTGCCGCCATGGGCGCGTTCAAGCAAACCGACCCGTTTGATGCTGCCATCCGCATTCTCGCGGCCGAACAATTCTTCCTCGAACTCGTCGGGCGACATGCCCGGCGCGCTGACGGCGACGAAATCAGCACCGGCGCGGGGTGATTTTTCGTGTATCAGACGCGCGACCAATTCCTTGCCAGCGCCCGAGGGCCCCTTGATCAGAACGCGGCTATTGGTCGGCCCCACCCGTTCGATCAATTGTCGCATCTGGACGATCAGAGTCGAGGTTCCGATCAACGTGTCCTGGACATCGCTGCGGGCGCGCAATTGCGCATTTTCAGACCGCAAGCGGCTGGTCTCCAACGCCCGTGACAGGGTCAGCAGCAGCTTGTCACTCTTGAACGGCTTTTCGATGAAGTCATAGGCGCCCTTGCGGATAGCCGCCACGGCGGTCTCAATCGTGCCGTGGCCGGAAATGACGATGATCGGCAGATCGGGATCGATCGCGCGAAACTCATCAAGCAATTCAAGCCCGTCCAGACGGCTTCCCTGCAACCAGACGTCAAGGATGATCAGGGAAGGCTGACGGGCTTGAAATTCCTTCAATGCGCCGTCGGAATCGGCCGCGCCGCGCGTCTCATAGCCCTCATCCTCGAGCAGACCACCAATCAGGTCCCGGATATCCGCTTCGTCATCCACAATCAGGATGTCACGTGCCATCGGTCAGGCCTCCATGTCAGAATTTAATTTGGGCGCAGTGTCATCAGCCAGCGGGAAGACCAGGCGGACAACGGCACCGCGTCCGCTCTCCGGCAGGCCGAGCTCGAGCCGGCCTTTATGGTCTTCCATCACGCGCTTGACGATGGCCAGGCCGAGGCCCGTGCCCTTTTCGCGCGTGGTCATATAGGGTTCGGTCAAACGTTCGCGATTGGCAGTCGGCCAGCCGAGCCCGTTATCGCGCACTTCGATAACGGCAAAGCCTTCCTCCTCGCGCAGCTCGACGCGGATCGTGCCGGGCTCGCCCCCGCCGGCATCGGCTTCGACCCGGGCGATGACGCTCTCGGAGGCATTCTTGAGGATATTGGCCATCGCCTGACTGGACAGACGTGCGTCGCACAAGGCGTAGATCGGGCTTTCCGGCCGCTTGAAACTGGTATCGACCGTCGGTGAAGCCACCCGCCGGGCAAAGGTCGCGGCTTGGGTAAGCTCACCCATCTCTACCGGTTCGACTTTCGGTTCAGGCATGCGCGCGAAGGAGGAAAATTCGTCGACCATGCGGCCGATATCGCTCACCTGACGGATAATGGTGTCGGTGCAGCGGTCGAAGGTTTCGACATCGGAGACGATTTCCTTGCGGTATTTGCGCTTGATCCGCTCAGCAGAGAGCTGGATCGGGGTCAGCGGGTTCTTGATTTCGTGCGCGATCCGCCGCGCGACTTCGCGCCAGGCCGCATTGCGCTGGGCGGTGACGAGGCGGGTGACGTCGTCAAAAGTGATGATGAGACCAGCCTCTTCATCCATCGTCGCGCGCGCCGAGAGATAACGGACCTGTTCGTCGCCGCTATTGAGGTCGATCTGCGCCTCGGCGACATAGCCGGGCCGGCGACGCGCCTGTTCAACGATTTCACTGAGTTCCGGGGCGACATCTTCGAGCCGCGCGCCGACCAGATCATCCGTGCCCGGGCCGAGATGACCAACGGCGGAGCGATTGATAAGCCGGACCCGGTTTTCGCTGTCGACGCCGACCACGCCGGCGCTGACCCCAGCCAGAACAGCTTCGATAAAGGCCCGTCTCTGCTCGGATTCTGCGTGCGAAGCGATCAGTTCACGGCGCTGGCTGCGCAATTGCCGCGTCATCCGGTTGAACGCACGGCCAAGCGCCGAGATCTCGTCATCCTCGCGGCCCATCTGGACGCGGGCGTCGAGGTCGCCCCGGCGCACCCGCTCGGCCGCTGAGACCAGACGGGAGATCGGCGTCACAACCCGCGTCGCCGCCGACAATGCCAGCCAGAGCGACCCGATCATGATCAGTGCCACCACTTCGGCGTAGAGCAGGAAGAAGACGACCCGCGCTTCACCTTCATGCTCGCGCACGGAGCGCAGCGATTCACTGGCATTCAGGATCTCGCGCCACAGGCTCATATCCATCTCACGCGAGACGTAGAGATAGGCGCCCTCATAATGTTCCAGCTTGAACAGCATGCGCATCGCATCGGCGCTGCCTTCGATGCCGGCGCGGTTGGCGAAGAGCGGCCCGGTCGTTCCGACACCGCCCTCGTCGGCGCCTTCATATAGGTCGGGCGTTGGCGGAATATAGACTTCGTTTGCGCGAAATTCGGTTTCCGCGAGCCGGGCACCGCGGGCGTCAACGATATAGGCGGCCGCCAGAAGCGAGCGTGCTACATAGTTGGAAAACACAGTGTTGTATTGGATCCGGCTGGAGGTGAAGAGCGTCGCGGCTTCTTCATTATCAATTGCGTTGACGAGCGCGGTCAGCCGCGTTCGCGTCACATTGGCCTCTTGGTAATAAACGTCCTGCGCGGTGCGAGACGCGGTCTCGACAAAGCTGCTGACGCGCTCGCCGAACCAGTATTCGACACCGCGGGTCAGGATCAGTCCGAGAAAGAAGGCTGCGAAAATCGCCGGAGCTGTTGCTGCCAGGGAAAACAGACCGACAAAGCGCAAATGTAGCCGCGGCGCCGGCTCGCCAAAACGCCGTCCGCGCACCCGACGCCGCAAGCGGATGAAGACGATCGAGGCGAGCGCGATCAAGAGCAGAAGATTGCCGACCAGAATCGCCAGCGTCAGCCGGTCGCCCGGTTCGAGCACCGCTCCATCGCCCAGGATGGCGATCGATGTCAGGATCACAATCGCCAGTGATAGCAGGAAACCGATGCCGAAAAGCGCCGCCGAGCGTGGCGACACATTCTTGATCAATGGCGCTGACTGAGACGCTTTCAACCGCTTTTCCTTTGGCCTGTTGCGGTATCATTGCCTCATTGTTGCATCAAATCAACACCTGCGCCGCAGCAGCCCCAAACCTCAGGAATCATTACCGAGTTCAGCCAAGCGACGCGCCAGTGTATTGCGGTTGAGACCGAGCAATTGGGCGGCGCGTGATCGATTGCCATCAGCACGTGCCAAGGCCTGTGCAAACAGGGCTCGATCCAGGGCGTCGATTGCCAGTTGGCGCGCATTCTTTTCAGTCAAGGCTGAACTGGCCAGGCTGGCGGCGCGGTCGGCCAATTGACCGGGCCGTTCGGCGGTGTCGGTCTGGATGGCGCGGGATACATCGTCGGGCGCGGCGAGGCGGCCGCGGGTCGCAAGTGTCAGTCGTGACAGGACTGAGCGCAGTTCAGCGACATTACCTGGCCAAGCGGCGCTTTCGATCAGGGTCAGTGCCGCCGGCGCGAGCTGCAGCAGGGGTTGGCGGTCCCGCTGCGCGAACTCGGCGAGGAAGGTTTCGCACAGGGCGGCGATGTCGCTGCGTCGTTCACGCAAGGGTGGGACGGTGATCACGCATTCCGACAGGCGCGCCAGCAGGCGGGCGTCGAGGCCTTGTCTGACTGGAGTGGAGACGGTTGCGATCACCCGGCCGGGTCCGGCATCGAGGGCGTCGCGGGCGGCGTTTTGTTGTTGGGTGCTCCATTCATCGAGATGCAGCCACAGCGCCTGAACCGACGATGCGGTCGAGGCGAAAACCTCCTGGATTGAATGGGATGGTGTGATCAGTACAACAGGCTCGCTAGATGCCTGCCGGGCCCGTATTAGAGCATCGGCCGCCTGCCGTTTGCCTGCTCCTGGCTCACCGTTAATCACCACATGCGCGCGACTGGTCGCGGCGCGGGCGATGGATTTGAAGGTCGATTGCATCGCCGCCGACTGACCGATGAAGCCGCTCGGCTCGGCCGCTGACTTTTCCGGACGCCGGATCGAAACCTCACCGAGCGCCGCCGCGACGCTGACGAGCATCTGATCGAGATCGAAGGGTTTGGGCAGATATTCATAGACGCCGCCCTTCTCGGCATCGATCGCGGTGCTCGCCGTGGTCTGGGCGCTCATGACGATGACCGGCAGTTCGGCGCGTAGGCGTTTGACCATTGCGATGCTGTCGAGGAAGCTGGCGCCGTCGAGCAGGACATCGGCGAGCAGGAGATCACCCTCGCCGGTGCGGACCCAGTTGAGGACGGCATCAATCGAGGCCGTCGCCCGCACCTGATAGCCGGCCGAACTCAGCGCCCGCGACAGGATCAGCTTCAGGCTCTCATCATCTTCGAGCAACAGGATGCGCGCACTCATCTCGGCCCCTCCGTCAAAACCGGCAGCCGCAAATTGAAGCGTGTGCGCCCCGGTTCGCAATCATAATCGAGCTGACCGTCATGCAGGGCGATGATCCGCGCCGAAAACGCCAGACCAAGGCCTTCGCCAGCGGGCTTGGTCGTTACGAAGGGGGTGAAGATGCCGGCCCCGATCGTCTCCGGCACCCCGGCGCCATTATCCGTCACGCAGAGCACAAGCGGGGTGGCGACGTCGCCATTGCGGCTGCGGGGGCCGGTGTCGAAACGGGTCGAGACGGTGATGGAGGGCTCACGGTGTCCGGCGACAGCATCGAGGGCGTTCTGCAACAGATTAACCACGGTCTGATGCAGCAGGTCGGCATTGCCACAAGCGTCAGGCAGCGAGGGATCGAAGCCGTGCTTGATGATGCCTCCATGGGCTGGATTTGCGCGCGTTACGCTTTCAATGGCGTTGACCGCCAGCCGGTTGAGATTGACCGGCGCTGGCGAGCCAATCTGGATATCGCCGACGCCGCTCCAGTGATCGGCCAAACGGGTGATGCGGTCGACATCATGCACGATGAGCCGCGCCATCTCGCCCGCAGCATGCCGGTCATCCTCGCGAGCGATCAACTGGGCCGCACCACGAATGCTGGCGAGCGGGTTTTTCAACTCATGCGCCAACATGCGGCCAAAACCGAGCGCCGCAGCCTGCGAAGCGCGCGGGCTAGGCTCACTATGCGGTAGGATGGACAGTGTCACGGTTTCAAAATCCTCGGCCCAGCGCGCATGCAGATCACTGACACCGCCCTGCCCGAGCGCCTCACCCATGGCGACCACGGTGCGCCGAGTGGCGACGGCCTGTTCGACGCAATCGAGCAAACGGGCACTGCGCGGCGAGGCTTGGCGCAGGTCGGTGCGTTGCAGGGTGCGCAAGGACAGGCCGAACCATTCCTGCGCCTGCAGATTGGCCCAGACCAGCTTGGCGTCGACGGTAAAGACGAAAACCGGGATTGCGGCCTGCTCGGCGGCACACAGCGCCCAGTCGGTCGCGGTCCGCACCGGGTCTGTCATGCCGCAATCCGCCGGTCGGGCTGGTACTCCAGCAAACTGTCGAGCGCTGTGTGGACGGCGGCTGGATCCTTGGAGCGGCACAGCACATCGCGCGCAGCGGCCAGCACGTCGGGCGGAACATGTCCGCCATCGAGCTCGAGGAAGGAGGCGAAATGCTTGCGCATCATGCGGATGCCGAGTGCTTCGCCATAAAAGCCATAGGCTTCGGCGGCCTGATCGCTCAGGGCGGCAATCTTGTCATTCCAGGGCGTGACCGGCATGACGCCGGTAACCAGCCCGGCGCCGATCTCGCCAACCAGCCAGGGCCGTCCCTGGGCTGCCCGCCCGATCATCACGCCATCAGCGCCGGAAAGATCCAGCGCTGCGCGCGCCTGATCCAAAGTCGCGATATCGCCATTGACCAGCAGTGGCACATCAACCGTCTCGCGCACGGCGCGGATCGCGGCCCAGTCGGCTGTGCCGGTATAGAATTGCTGCCGGGTGCGGCCATGCACCGTGATCATCGCAATGCCGGCATCAACGGCGCGGCGCGCCAGTTCTGGTGCGTTGAGACAATCATGATCCCAGCCAAGGCGCATTTTCAGCGTCACCGGGATCGTCACGGCGGCCAAGGTCGCCTCGATCAAGGTCATCGCGTGGTCGAGATCGCGCATCAGGGCCGAGCCGGACAGGCCCTTGGTCACTTGGCGTGCCGGGCAACCCATATTGATATCGACGATGTCGGCGCCGGCAGCCTGGGCAATGCGCGCGCCTTCGGCCATCCACTCGGCCTGGCGCCCGGCCAGCTGGATCACGCGCGGGGCGAGGCTGGCATCGGCGGCGGCCTTGCGCACCATATCGATGCGCCCACGCGCCAGAGCGTCACTGGCCACCATTTCAGACACCACCATGCCGGCGCCGAAACGCTGGGCCAGACGGCGAAATGGCAGATCGGTGACGCCGGACATGGGTGCCAGCACCGCGGGAATCGCGATCTCGTGGGGGCCGATGAAGAAACTCATGCGTCTGGACAATTCAACCGGTTGCAGCGTAAGCCGGGCAAGCTAGCGATCTTGCTGCGCTGCGGCAATGGACGAGGCCTGTATATGAAAATCGGTGCGATCATCGTTGCGGCCGGACGCGGCACCCGGGCGGGCGGGGAAATTCCCAAACAGTATCGCGAGATCGGCGGACGCCCGGTGCTGGCGCGAACGCTGGAGGCTTTCCTGTCGCATCCGGCGATCGGACCCGTCGTCGTTGTGATCGGTGCGGAAGATGATCAACGATTTGAAGCCCTTGCCCCGCGCCTGTCCGGCCCGGTCGAGACCGTGACGGGTGGTGCGACGCGCACGGCTTCGGTGTGGGCGGGCCTGCAGGCGCTGGGAGAACATTGCCCCGACGCCGTGATGATCCATGATGCGGCGCGGCCCTTCATCAGCGCCGCCCTGATTGGCCGCATCGCCGAAGCCCTGGAATCCCAAAAGGCCGTCATTCCGGTCGTGGCCAGCGTCGATGCAATGATTCAACAGGATGGCGCGGGACGGATAATCGCGGCGGTCGACCGCGCGTTTTATGCCGGAGCGCAAACACCCCAGGCTTTTCACTACGCGCCCTTGATGTCGGCCTATGGCGCTCTCGGCGAGACCACCCTGCCCGATGATGCCGCCGTCGCCTTGCGCGCCGGCCTGCAGGTGCAGACGATTGCCGGTGAGAGCGGCAATTTCAAACTGACTACTCTGGATGATTTTGCACGGGCGGAAGCGATGCTGGGAACAGAAACGTCAATCACCGTGACCGGCCAAGGCTTTGATGTTCACCGGCTTGAAGCGGCACCATCCATGATGCTCTGCGGCGTCGAAATCCGTGACGGGCTGGGCCTGGTCGGGCATTCCGACGCCGATGTTGGCCTGCATGCCTTGACCGACGCCATTCTCGGCGCGGCGGGCATGGGCGATATTGGCCAGCATTTCAGTCCGAACGATGCGCGCTGGAAAGGCGCGGCCTCGCATCAATTCGTCAGTCATGCACTTGAATTACTGCAACAATCCGGCGGCATTCTGCTGCATGCCGACATCACGCTGATCGGGGAACGCCCCAAGGTCGGCCCGCACCGCGACGCGATGCGACAGCGCGTCGCCGAGCTATTGGGTCTCGATCCCAAGCGGGTCAATATCAAGGCGACGACGACCGAGGGGCTCGGCTTTACCGGCCGCGGTGAAGGTCTGGCGGCCCAGGCGGTCGTGACAGCAAGGATAGCATGATGTTTTCACAGCAATTAACTGAAAACGCGGAACGATTCCTTGACCACGCCCGTACCGCCGGGGTCATGGCCGCGAGCGCGGAGAGCTGTACCGGCGGGCTGATTGGCGCGCTGATCACCAGTATCGCCGGAGCCTCCGACGTCTATGAGCGTGGCTTCATCACCTACACCAATGAGGCCAAGAGCGAGCTGCTCGGCATTCCGGCCGCGATCATCCAGGCCAATGGCGCCGTCTCGGCTGAGATCGCCAAGCGAATGGCGGTGCAATGCCTGTTGAAATCAAACGCCGATATCGCGATCTCGGTGACCGGGATTGCCGGCCCCGGCAGCGACAGCCACAAACCGGCCGGCCTGGTCTATTTCGGTCTTGCTGTTCGCGACCATCCGGTGCGCGTCGTCTGCAAGCGCTTTGGCGATCGTGGCCGCAATGAAGTCCGGCTCGCAGCAGTCGAAACGGCGCTGGATCTATTGAGTGAGGGCGTCGATCTCATCGCGCAGCGCTAGCGCCGGATCGCCGGTGATAGCGAAGCGCCGATTGGCCTCGTCGGAAAAGCGTTTGACCAGAATATGGGCGGCACGCTCGCGCTGGCTGTCGAGCAGCATTTGCAGAACGATATTCCTGAACGCCGCCTTGATGTGAAATTTCACCAGGGTTGAGCCGTCGGAGAGTGGATCAAAGCGCCAGCTGTTCTCCAGCACCCGGAAGGGGCCGGAGACGAAGCTGACATCAATCGTGCGCGCATCGGCATCTGCCCTCACCGCGCTGGTGAAACGTTCGGTGACGAATTTATAGCGGATCCGGGCCTCGGCGGTCAGTTGGGTGACGGCACCGTCCTTCTTTTCCTTCACAACCCGCATCGCGGTGATCTGATGGATAAAGTCTGGATAGCGCCGGACGTCCGAAACCAGCTCGAACAGATCGTCGGCATCATGATAGAGCCGCAGCGTCTCGGTCAGGACGACCGTCACACGCGCCCCTGGGCAAGAGCGGCATTGCGGGCGGCACGCAGGCGGGCGAAGTCATCGCCGGCATGATAGCTGGAGCGCGTCAGCGGTGTCGCCGAGACCATCAGGAAGCCCTTGGCGCGGGCGATGGTCTCATAGGCCTTGAACTCGTCGGGCGTGACGAAGCGTTCAACGGCGGCGTGTTTCCGCGTTGGCTGCAGATATTGGCCGATGGTGAGGAAATCGATCCCGGCCGAGCGCATATCATCCATCACCTGCATGACCTCTTCCTTGCCCTCGCCGAGCCCGACCATGATGCCGGATTTGGTGAATTGCTCCGGATCGCGTTCCTTGACGCGCTCCAGTAGCCGCAGGGAATGGAAATAGCGCGCACCGGGCCGGATCGACAGATAGAGCCGCGGTACGGTTTCCAGATTATGGTTGAAGACGTCCGGGCGCGCATCGATCACCGCTTCGGCGGCACCGGGTTTGCGCAGAAAATCGGGGGTGAGGATCTCGATGGTTGTGCCGGGCGCTGCGCTGCGGATCGCCTCGATCACATCGACGAAATGTTGCGCACCGCCATCGGCGAGATCATCGCGGTCGACCGAGGTGATGACGACATGCTTCAGCCCCATCTTGGCGACGGCTTCGGCGACACGGCGGGGCTCGTCATGATCGACCGGCCCGGGCAGACCGGTTTTGACATTGCAGAAGGAACAGGCGCGGGTGCAGGTATCGCCGAGCACCATAAAGGTGGCGTGTTTCTGCTCCCAGCACTCGCCGATATTGGGACAGCCCGCCTCTTGGCAGACCGTGACGAGCGCGCCCTCAGTGACGATCTTCTGGGTCTCGGAGAACACTTTGCCGATTGGCGCGCGAACACGGATCCAGTCCGGCTTGCGCAGCACAGGCGTATCGGCGCGCTTTTGCTTCTCTGGATGCCGCGCAGCGCGTGTTTCCGAAGCGGTGGCGGCGGCGGTGGATGCAGCGCCGGACGAAGCGGTAGTGTCGATCAGATTGGCCATGTCCGCCATGTAAGCCGGAGCGCCGGAGGGATCAAGCTGGCGCTGCGGTTTGAGGGGGCCGTTCCTTCTTCCCCGGGCGTCGGGAAGAAAGCATGGCTTCCCGACCAGCCCTCGCCATTATCATGCGAAAGCGTCGAACCAGCGATAACAACCCCAAGCCGCATTAGAATCAAGATTGCAATTTGTGCTAGTTCCTCAATAGCTTGAGCGAAAGTTTCGGCATTTCGGACACGGCCTCTTCACGTTTCCATGCCAGTTTGAAGCATGCTCGACACGAAGACCCTTTCGGTAGCTCTGATTTTGATCCTGATCATCGGGTGCGCCTTGCATCTGGTGAATTGGCGCATGCACCGCCAGAGCCGCGGTGCCAAATGGTGGACGCTCGGGCTCTGCGTGCAGACCGTGGGCGTGATCGCGACAGCGGTGGTCAATGCGCGAGGCGAGCCCGCGATGCCGGTGCTCCTGCTGGTCAATACCCTCGCGCTCGGCGGCATTGTGATGCTGGTCTATGGCACTGCCCGTTTTGCCGAACGGGCGCTGCCGCGAGCCGTCTATGCCGGGCTGATCGGCCTGATCCTGGGCGGCATGGGCTGGGCCACACTGATCGAGCCATCGACAACAATGCGGCTGGTGGTTTTCGGCCTGGTACAATTGGTCGCCAATGGGCTGATCCTGTCGCGGCTTGGCCATATCGCGCGCCGTGACGGCGCGATGGGTGTGGTGGTGCTGGCCGCCTCGGTGGCGAGCCTGTTCCTGTTGATGGGAAGCCTGGTGATCTGGCAGTTGCTGACCCAGCCAGAGATTACGGGTCTGTTTGGCGACAGCGCCGTGTTGGTGCCGGCTATGCTGACCCTGATTGCCTGCAAGACGACCATGATTTTCGGCTATCTCCTGCTCAGCACCGGCTATTCACAGGCGCGCCTGCAACAATTGGCCCTGAGCGATGCCCTGACAGGCCTGCCCAACCGGCGCGCCTTCGAAGAGGCCGTTGCCCAGCGGCTGAATTCGGCGCGCAAGCATGACCGGCTGATCGCCCTGGCCATTTTCGATGTCGATCATTTCAAGCAAATCAATGACAGCCTGGGCCATGATGCCGGCGATGAAGTGTTGCGACATCTCGCAGGCGTCGCAGCGGCTGCAGTGCGGCCGCATGATTTTGTCGCCCGCGTTGGTGGCGAGGAATTCGCGGTATTGTTCGAAGTCGACGATGCGGCGGAGCTGGTGACCGCCGCCAACCGGCTGCGGCTGGCGATCGAGATCAACCGGCCGCGGATCGACGAGACTGCCATCCCCTTGACCGTCTCGGTCGGGGCGGTGCTGGCCCTGTCCGAGCCTTGGCTGGAGTTCAATGGTCTCTACCGCGCCGCCGACCAAGCGCTCTATAGCGCCAAGGCCTCAGGCCGCAATCGCGTCATCGTCGGCGAGGTCGAACCCGTCCAACTCGCCGCCTGATCGCACCGTTACGGGCCTGATTTTTTCGCTGCAATTCTAATGTTCGCCTTGGGGTGACGTTAACCTTGCCTTCAAATTTCAGGCCATTCCGGCCGGTTGAAGGGGCTTCGGCTACCCGAAATTCACGGCTTTCGGGCGATACTGGTCGCATGTTGGATACGAAATCCCTCGCAACAGCCCTCGTCCTGATCCTCGTGATCGGGTGCACGCTGCACATCGTCAACTGGCGCATCCATCGCGACAGTGTCGGCGTGAAGTGGTGGGCTCTGGGCCTCGCTGTCCATACCGCCGGGCTGACGCTGTCCTTCTGGGAGAACACCCTGGCGGTCCATGACCCACTTTGTGTGGTCGCCATCAATATGCTGTCGCTGTGCGGCAGCTTGATGCTGGTTCATGGCACCGCCACCTTTGCCGAGCGCCCCTTTCCTCTGTCCGTCTACCTCGTCATCGGCAGCTTCTCGGCGATCGGGTTGGGCTGGTTTGCGACGGTCGATGATTCAATCACCATGCGCGTCGTAGTCTTCGCCGCCTCGCTGCAATTGACCTATCTGCTCACCCTGACGCGCTTGTTTTACATCGCACGCCGGGACGGCATGGCGAGTGTTTTCGTGCTTGGCACCTCACTGAGCAGCACGATGGTGATGATGTCGGGTCTGGTCGTCTGGCAATTGATGACCCAGCCGGCCTTGGGCAGTCTTTACGATCCTACGCCGGTGATACCGCTGGCCATGCTCGGCCTGTTGGCCTCGGAGAGTACGGCGATTTTCGGCTATCTCTTGCTCAGCGCCGGTCATTCGCAGGCGCGGCTGGAACGACTGGCGCATTGCGATGCCCTCACCGATCTGCCCAACCGGCGCGCCTTCGAGCAGGAAATCGCGCAGCGGCTCAACTCGGCGCGCAAGCATGACCGGCTGATCGCGCTGGCGATTTTCGATATCGATCACTTCAAACAGGTCAATGACAAGCATGGCCATGATGCTGGCGATGCCGTGCTGCGCCATCTCGGCACCGTTGCGGCACAGGCGGTGCGGCCGCGTGATTTTCTCGCCCGCGTCGGCGGCGAAGAGTTTGCGGTGATCTTCGAAGTTGAGGACGCGGCCGAACTGGTGACCGCCGCCAACCGGCTCAGGGTCGCCGTCGAGATCGAGCGTATCAAGCTCGACGAGACTGAAATCGCGGTCACTGTCTCGGTCGGCGCCGTGCTGGCCCAATCCGTGCCAGGACTGGATTTTGGCCAGCTTTACCGCGCCGCCGACCAAGCGCTCTACCAAGCCAAGGCTGCAGGGCGGAACCAGGTGGTCGTCGGCGAAGTCGAGCGGCTCGAATTGGCGGCCTAATCGTCTGAAAAGCGCAGCCGCACCGGATCACGCCGCCCCGGCCCCTGCATCGCGGTACGCACGAGGCTATTGATCGTAATATTCGTCATCATCACCTGATCCTCGAATTCGTCGGAGAGCAGATCGTTATCGACCACGAAGGCTGAGATATCGGCCGGGGCCGGCGCCGCGAAATAGATCCAAGCCAATTCGCCATCCAGCTCGGCGCCGACATAGACGGGCTCGATCAGGCGGCCATCACCCTCGCCGATGCGAAAATGCGCCGCCGCATAGGCGCCAGCTTCAGCAACACCTTCGGGAGAGGCGAACCAGGCCTCTTCATCGGCAACCTCCGCGCCAAGCGCTGCGATCAAATCATGGCTGTAGACGCGGTGACTGATCTGCAATTCACCGGTGGTGGCCGAAATCACAACCTCTGTGACGCCGGCATGGACCCGGTGCGCTGCCGCCGGTGCTGCCATCAGGCAGGCACCGGCGAAAGCGAGAATAAGAGCCCGGAACGCAGCCTGCATGGCTATTCCGGCCGTGCCCGGATCGAATCTCGGCTGACGCGCTGGTCCTGATCGGCCATCATGTTCGAGCTTGGCGCGTCGGCGCGATAGAGTTCAAGCCGTGTCGGTTCGATCCGCGGCGGGAAGTAATTATCCGACCGGTCGGAATCGGCGGTTTCCAGCAGAGGATCAAGCTCGACGGAGACTACTTCGCGATTGGTCAGATAGCTCCAGGTGACGTGGCGCGAATCATAGCGCCAGACCTCGGCCGGGATGCGCACCATTTCGGTGGAGCCATCGGCGAAGGTGAACTCCAGGATGATCGGCATCACGACGCCGCCCTGATTGGTGAAGTCGAGATAATAGACGCGCTCGCCGCTGGCCAGCATGTCGGTTTCCCAATCCTCCAGCCCGGCGCGATAGCTCGCATAGGCCTCACGCTCGCGCGCGGTGACCGTCTGGGCATCATTGGCGGAATAGAACTCAACCACTTGCGGATGCTCGCTGGCATAGGTGGAGATCCCTGCTTGGCGATTGCGGCTCGGGGTGAGGCCCTCGGGTAAGGCGGCCAGCTCGGCACGCTCGCGGGCATTCTCGACCGTCGGATTCTGGGTATCCAATGTGCCCTCGATGACGCGGTCGAGCGAGATGTCGACATGGTCGGTGGAATAGAACCAGCCGCGCCAGAACCAGTCGAGATCAACGCCGGAAACTTCTTCCATCGTGCGGAAGAAATCATAGGGCGTCGGACGCTTGAAGCGCCAACGGCGGGCATAGGTGCGGAAAGCTTCGTCAAACAATTCGCGCCCGAGGATGGTCTCGCGCAGCACCACCAGTGCGGTGGCAGGCTTGCCATAGGCATTATTGCCGAACTCCAGCACCGAATCTGACTGGGTCATGATCGGGACTTGGCCGGTGGAGGTCATGTAGTCGGTTGCCAGGCGCGGGTCGCCGCGGCGCGAGGGGAAACCGGCCTCCCATTGCTGCTCGGCCTGGTATTGCAGGAAGGTGTTGAGCCCCTCATCCATCCAGGTCCATTGCCGTTCATCGGAATTGACCGTCATCGGGAAATAGATGTGGCCGATTTCATGAATGATGACGCCAATCAGGCCGCGTTTGGCGGTGCGCGAATAAGTCAGATTGCCGTCTTCACCGACAACCGGACGACCGTATGTACCACCATTGAAGGTGATCATCGGATATTCCATTCCGCCCTGCGGCCCTGCGATCGATTGCGCCACCGGATAGGAATAGGGGAAGGAGAAGGAGGAATAGACCGCCAGCGTGTGCGCGACGGTGCGGGTCGAAAACGTCGACCAGAGCGGTTCGGCCTCGTTGGGGTAGAAAGACATCGCCATCACGGTATCGGGCGCAATGCCCTCACCCTCTTGGCTGACGCCCATCGCGTCCCAGATGAATTTACGTGAGCCGGCCCAGGCGAAATCGCGGACATTGTCAGCGTGGAAATGCCACGTGGCCTCCGAGCGTGTACCGCGCCGCTCATTGGCACGCGCTTCAGCCGGGGTCTGGATAAAGACCGGATCGCTGGCGGTGCGGGCCTGTTCGAGCCGATCCCGCTGGGCTTGGGTGAGCACGTCTTCGGGGTTTTGCAACTCACCGGTCGCGGCGACGAGGAAGTCCTGCGGCACAGTGATGGCGACATCATAATCGCCGAATTCCAGCGTAAACTCACCGCGGCCGAGGAAGGCCTTGTTGTGCCAGCCTTCATAATCGGAGAAGACGGCGGCGCGCGGGAAGAATTGCGCGACCTGGAAAATACAATCTCCACCGGTGGTTTCGGTCTCCTCGAAGCACTCCCAACCGGCGCGCCCACCGACGACGCTGGTTTCGATCAGACGGTAATCCCATTCAATGTTCAAAATTACCGATTCGCCGGTCTCCAGCGCATCGTCGAGATCGACCCGCATCAGCGTGTCGACGACGGTGAAGGGCACGGCATTGCCGTCGGCATCGGTCACCGAACGGATATTATAGCCATAACCGTCTTGTGCGATTTGGTGCCGGCGCCGCAGCGAAGCGCTACTGACGCCTTCCGGGAGCTCGGCGGAGCTGTCATCGGCCGAGCGTCCACCGCCGCCGACGGTCTCTGTCATGACGGCGATGGAATCGGGACGGAAGCGGTTCTGCTCCAGCTGGAACCAGAGGAAATCGAGCGTGTCCGGGGCGTTATTGGTGTAGCTGATACTGGCCGAGCCGGTCAGCGTCTTCTCGCGCTCGTCGAGGTGGATACGGATATCGTAATCGACTTGCTGCTGCCAGTAGTCCGGTCCAGGAGCGCCGGTCGCGCGGCGCTCGCGGTTTGGCGTCGGCCAGTCCTCGCCTTCCAACTGGCGGAACGCGTCGCGCCAATCATTGACGGTCTGCTGGATCGGTTGGGCGGCCGCGACGTTCAAGGTCGCAGCCGCCACAGCCAATACGATCAGTGGTAAAGCGCGCATGGTCTATCCCCCGGCCCTGATGGCCAAACCCATTTGGGGTAGAATTACCGCGCGCAGCGGCTCCGGTCACCCCTGCGTTACGGTATTGTCATCTTTCAGTGTGGAAGCGCGCATCGGTTCCGCATCACGGCCAGGGCGGTAGCCGATGGCCAGTATCCAGGCACCCAGCCCGACGCAGAGCAGAACCAGCCCCATCATCGCGCCCAGTCCGGGCACGACGCCGAGGGCGAATCCCGCCGCCATGACGACCAGCAAAGACAGCGCCCGCATCCCGAAACCAAGCCCGTTGCCGGCCCGATTGAAGATCAGATCTCCGAACGCAACGCCGCCAAAAGCGAAGGCCAGGAAAAGGATCGGCAGATAGAGCAGCCACAGCAGCGGGATCAGCAGGGCGCCGACCACGGTCAAGGCGAGCAGGATCGTGACCATGACCACGACGACCGGCGACATTGCCAAGCTGATGAAGCCGATCACACCGGCACTCAGAGGCCGGCGCCGGAAGGCCGCCGCCACACCCGCCACGCCACGCGGCGCCAGCAGGACCGCCAACAGGCCAAGCAGGAAGGCACTGCCAGCGAAGGCGCCGCCGAGAAAGCGGAAGGGCGCGCCAATCACATTCCATGGGCCGTGCATCCAGGGGCCGTCCGTATCGAAATCGAGATCATTGAAATGTTTGGTGCCGAAATTGAACGGTTCGATCTGATAATCCGATGATCCGACCATCGCCCCGTCGGCGATCTCCGGCTCGCCCGGGCTGCGAACGGTCAAGAGCCCTGCAACGCGCGCGGTGGAGAGGAGAATGACCTCTTCCGCCCTCACCTCGACATCACCGTCGAATGTGCCGCTCAAGGTCACCTGACCGCCTTCGATATCGGCATTGCCATGCGCGGCACCAGCATAATGGACATGGCCGGCCACGACCTTGCTTTCGCCGGCGACCTCCGTGCCAGCCTCGATCACGACATCGCCGCCAGCGGCGTTCAGATCGCCGCCAACAAGGACGGTAATCCTGACACTGCCGCCAGCCGCATGCATGTCGCCGCCAGTCTCGCCCTCGATGGTGACATCACCGCCGGCTGCATTGAGGTCCTGCCCGATGCGGGCCGAGATATTGACGTCGCCGCCAGCAATCTCGACGCTGCCATCGACTGTACCGCTAAGATCAATATCTCCGCCGAAATATTGGACATCGCCATGGACAACGGCATCAATCCGACCATTGCCTGAAATGGCAAAGATATCGCCATCGATATCGCCGCGAATGCTCAGTTCGCCACCAATAAAGGTAACGTCATCGCGACTGCCGTCGATATTGACCTCGCCGCCGATTGTCTGCGCATGGGCAGCCACGGATATTGCGAAAAAGGCCAGCCCCGCGGCCATTATTTGCTTGAACATATTCATCACGACTCTCCCAGCGCCCCCCGGCGGTCAGGTGGATGGATTAATGAGGCGGCCCGGACGGACCGCTCCGGTTCAGGAATGATCGAAAACATTATCGACATCGTCACAGTCACGGCCGTCGCGCGCAACGAAAACGACGTTGCCCGCCTGGGCTCCGGCTTCGATTTGCGGTTCGGTTTCGGCCCAAACGCGCAATGTGCCCGAGATGCGAGCTGAGGACCGGATAATCACTGAACGACTGCAGATATCGCCGCCATCATGGATCGCACCGGCCAGTGAAACGCGGCCGTCATCATCGTGATAGTCCCGGCGCCGGCGAATCTCACCAACCGCGACGATTTTCAGCGGGCCAGCGATGCTGCCGGCCAAGTGGATATCATTGCCATTCGCATTGAGACCGTGGGTATAGACTGCTCTGGAATTCATATCGGCCGCCGCGATCGAGGCTTCGCCGCCAATGCGGCCGCTTACCGCAAGCGATCCGGCTGCGAGGCTGAGCTCGTCACCGACATCGGCTGCCCAGTCAATATCGCCGCCGGCGACTGAGGCGTCCCCACCAACCCGGCCGGCATAATTGATATCACCGGCTGCGATCGAGACATCGCCGCCAACGTCAAGACGGTCGGCATCGACATCGCCGGCAACCAGGCTGAGATCGCCGCCCAAGCGGCCCCGCAGATTAATGTCGCCGCCAATACGGCTGTAATCGCCGTCACGATCAAGCGTGACATAGCCGCCCGACGAATGTTCGCCATAGCGCATTTTTGTCTCGCCATCATCGCCGACGACAATCACGCAGCCTGCGGTCGTCATCGCGGCAGCCAGGGCTGCGGTCATTGCCAATGCTTTGCGCATTTCGGTCTCCAGAACTGGTCCCCTGCCCGGCGGCAGGATGAATTTCACGCTCCCCAACGTTCCAACTGACCATACATTATCGAAAAACGATATCAAGCGATTTTTTGTTTATCGATAAATTATTTCCGTCTTTCAACGAATCTTGCCCAGAAATCGTGGGTCTGGTTCCGCCAAATCGCTTTCCTCTCGCGCGCGGACAGGTAAGATCGCAGTAATAGCGAGCGTCACCAGCAAAAGACGCCCCCGGGAGAGCATGTATGGCTGACACATCAGTCGCCCAAGCCGCCACGGTCCAGACGGCGGATATTTCGGCGAACACCCATTATCGCGGCGCGGATTTCGATCTGCGCCGGATCCGAAAATCGGTTTTTGCAGCACTGCTGCAAGCGCGCGGCCGATTCGGCAGCAAGAAAATTGCAGCCATCGACGCCGATGGCCGCGAATTGAGCTATGGCGATATCGTCAAAGCCGCCTTCGCGCTCGGGCATGCCCTCAAGCAAGGCACCCAATCAGGTGAGGCGGTCGGAATATTGTTGCCGACCGGCGTCGGATCGATCATCTCCTTCTACGCCATCTCGGCTTATGGCCGCGTGCCGGCGATGCTCAACTTCACCGCCGGCGAGCGGGCGCTGAAAGCCGCGTGCCGGGCGTGCAAGTGCAAGCGCATCGTCACCGCGCGCCGCTTCATCGAACTGGGCGAACTGCACGAGCTTGAGGCGATGCTCGCTGTGGATCACGAGATTATCTATCTCGAAGACGTGCGCGAGAACCTGTCACTGATGGACAAGGTCGCCGCCGGCATCGGCACGATTTTCCCTTGGGCGATCCGGGCTTGGCCGTCGCCAGACGCCGCTGGCGTCTATCTCTTTACCTCCGGCACCGAGGGCGATCCCAAGGGCGTCGTGCTCAGCCATGCCAATCTGTTGGCGAATGTCGAGCAGGTCCGTGACCACGTCAAAATCCTGCCGACCGACAAGGTCTTCAACCCGCTGCCAACCTTCCATTGTTTTGGTCTGACCGGCGGCGTGCTGGTGCCGCTGGGCCTGGGCGTGCCGACGATCTGCCATCCCACACCGCTGCAGGCAAAAACCATCGTCAAACGCATTGCCGAGACCGGTTCCACCATCCTGTTCGCGACCGACACTTTCATCAATCAATACGCGCGCGCGGCGACCAATGGCGAACTGAGCTCGCTGCGCTTTGCGGTCTGCGGTGCCGAACGCGTCAAGGATGAAACGCGTGCGACTTTGCGGCGCAAGTTCAACGTGGAAATCGTCGAGGGTTATGGGCTGACGGAGGCCTCACCGGTCCTTGCCGTCAATCAGCCACAGAATAATCACCCCGGCACGGTTGGCCAGTTGATGGGCGGCTGTGAGGCCAAACTGGTCCACGTCGAGGGCATTACCGAGGGCGGACAATTACATATTCGCGGACCGAATATCATGAAGGGTTATATCCGCCCGAGCGCGCCACTCGTGCTGGAGGCGCCGGCCGATGGCTGGCATGATACCGGCGATATCGTCACCGTCGATGAAGGTGGCTATCTGCGCATTCGCGGCCGCGTCAAACGCTTCGCCAAGCTGGGCGGGGAAATGGTCTCCCTCGCCGTGGTGGAAAATTGCGCCACCTCGCTCTGGCCCGATTGCCTGCACGCCGCCGCCGCCCTGCCCGACAAGCGCAAGGGCGAGCAAATCATCCTGCTAACAGAATACGCCAAGGCAGACCGCGCCGATCTGATCGCTTTCGCGCGCAATCACGGCATCAATGAGCTGTCGATCCCGCGCAAGATCATCCATGTCGAATCGATCCCCGTGCTTGGCACCGGCAAGACCGATTACGGTCAGGTCCAACGCATGGTCGTCGAGCTGGTGGGCGAGCCTGAAGAATCAGCGGTGATGCCGGAAGCCGTGGAATAAGGTGCGGGCGGGAGCACAGGGCTCCCGCCGCCACCGTCCTCAGAGATCAATCTTGTCGCAATCGCGGCCATCCAGCGGCTCGAAGCTGTATCCGGCTTGGCCGCCTTCGGGACGCTCGCTGGCGATGACCCGCATCTCGCCGCCAAATTGCGCCGAGCGCCGGATCTCGACATGGGTGGCGCAGACAAAACCGCCCTGGTGGAAATTGCCGGCCAAGATGGCGCGGCCATTGCGGTGACGGTTTTCAGTCTCGCGGCCCGCGCCGATCACTTCGACCGGACCGAGGAACTCGCCCTTCAAATTCATCCGTGCGCCGTGCAGATCGAGCCGGCCAGCGACGCGGCCATCAAGCGTGACGCGGGCGCCAGCAATTTCCAGATCGCCACCGAAATCGGCATCGAGCCAAGTGGTCGCCGCAGCAATTTCGGCATTACCGCCGACCGACCCGGTGAAGCGGACCGATGCGCCGGCTGCTGAAAGATTGCCGCCGACGGCTGCGTTGGACCGTACCGATGCCCCGGCCAGGTCAAGATCGCGGCCGACATTGCCATCGGCACGGACCATCATGCCGGAAAATTCGGCATCGCCAGTAACATCGACATGGCGCGAGGCAATCAGGCCCGCGCTCTCGGTCGAGCGGTTTTCCGCCGGGCCATAGGTGGAATTGGTACAACCGGTCACGGCCAGGGCGCAGCCTGCCAACAGGATCAGTTTGTGCATGTTCATCTCTCCCGGGCGATCTGAGATCGCGTCATCTCTGACGCTATGATGCCTGAGCGGGGGAAATTGGATGCAGGGATCATGTGCCGGGCAGTCCCGTTAGATATGCAGCGCCTTGCCATAGGCGTCGAGCACGCTCTCATGCATCATTTCCGACAGGGTCGGGTGCGGGAAGACGGTGTGCATCAGCTCGGCCTCGGTGGTCTCCAGCTGGCGCGCGACGGCATAGCCCTGGATCAGTTCGGTCACTTCGGCCCCAATCATGTGGGCGCCGAGCAATTCGCCAGTCTTGGCGTCGAACACGGTCTTGACCAAGCCCTGGTCGTCACCGAGCGCGATCGCCTTGCCATTGCCGACGAAGGGGAAGCGGCCGACCTTGACGTCATGTCCGGCTTCCTTGGCTTTCGCTTCGGTCAGGCCGACCGAGGCGATTTGCGGGTGGCAATAGGTGCAGCCGGGGATATTGGAGGTCTCGAAGGCGTGGACATCATTGCCGGCGATCTTCTCGACGCAGACAACGCCCTCATGGCTCGCCTTGTGGGCCAGCCAGGGCGGTCCGGCGACATCGCCGATGGCGTAGAGGCCTTTGACATTGGTGCGGCCAAAGCCGTCATTGACGACATGGCCGCGATCAATCTTGACGCCCAAGGGCTCGAGGCCAAGGTTTTCGATATTGGCATCAATGCCAATCGCGAGGATGACTTTCTCGACTTCGACCACGGTGATCTTGTCCTTGGCGTCCTTGACGGAGACCTTGACCGATTTCGCGGTCTTTTCGAGTTTTTCGACCTGGGAGGAGAGCATCAATGTCATGCCCTGCTTCTTGAAGGCCTTGGCGGCGAAGGCAGAGATTTCCGCATCCTCAACCGGCACGACCCGGTCCATCATCTCGACCACGGTCACTTCGGCACCCATGGTGCGGTAGAAGCTGGCGAATTCAATGCCGATGGCGCCGGAGCCGATCACCAGCAGGGATTTCGGCATAGCGGTCGGCACCATGGCTTCGCGATAGGTCCAGATCTTGTCGCCATCGGGCTCCAGGCCCGCAGCGGGAACCGTGCGGGCGCGGGCACCGGTGGCGAGAATCACGTGTTTGGCCGTGTAGCGGTCGCCACCAACGACAACGGTCGGGGCATCCTTGCCCTTTTCCAGCTTGGCTTCGCCCTTGATGACCGTGATCTTGTTCTTTTTCATCAGCATCGCGATCCCGCCCGACAGCCGCCCGGCGACGCCGCGTGAGCGTTTGACGATGGCTTCGATGTCGAAGCTGATCTTTTCTGCTTTCAGCCCGAAGGCCTCGGCATTGTGCATCAGATGATAGACTTCCGAGGTTCGCAGCAGCGCCTTGGTCGGGATACAACCCCAGTTGAGACAGATGCCGCCGAGTTCGGAGCGCTCGATAATCGCTGTCTTGAGACCCAGCTGGGCCGCCCGGATCGCCGCGACATAGCCGCCCGGACCGCTGCCGATCACGATGAGGTCGAAACTGTTGGCGGTCATGCGCGGGCCTCTTTCATTCGCTTGCGAAACGGCTGGATGTTCCAAGCTTGCGGCGTATCATTTGCCCGCGGCCGGATCAATCTCGCCTGACTATTCCAGCGCTGCGGCATAGATGGAGCGTTTCGGAGCCGCCATCACCCGGCGCACCATGGGCTCGAAGAATTCCAGCGTCTCGCTGGCGTAATCGGGATCGAAAGCGGACTGGTCGTATTTTTCGCAGAATTGCTGGCAGGCCGCGAAATATTTGTGGTCGCGGAATTGCTCGCGCATATCGCGGTCCATGCCGAGATGGTGGAAGAAATAATAGCCCTGGAAAATCCCGTGCTTGGCAACGATCCAGTTATTTTCCTCCGACAGGAAGGGTGCCAGGATGGCGGCGGCGATATCGGGGTGATTATAGCTGCCCAGCGTGTCGCCGATATCGTGCAGCAGCGCCATCACGACATATTCCTCGTCGCGGCCATCGCGATGGGCCCGCGTCGCGGTTTGCAGCGAGTGTTGCAGCCGGTCGATCGGGAAGCCGCCATAATCGCCGTCGAGCAGGCGCAAATGCGTCAAGACCCGGTCCGGCAAGGCCGAGGCGAACGGTCCGAACGCGCCGGCAATCGCGGCCCAATCTTCGGCGGTGCCCTCTTGCATGGCACGAAATTTGGCCTGCGGCCCTGAAGCGTCGTCCATGCTTTGCTCTCCCGTTATCGTCCAGCCAGATTGCGCGCCGCTTGGCCAACGATCAAGCCCGGCGGCAAGTCAGATATCCTCGATCGTCTGGGTCAGATCGCTGTCGGGATTGTCGCCGGTATTCACGATCCCGGCTTTCTCGAGCAGCATCAGGTGAACCTCATCGGTCAGGCAGACCGGCCGGTGCCGCACGCCCTTGGGGATCACACACAGCTCACCCGGCCCGAGAATAATCGGGTCCTGGCCATCGATCTCGATGCGCAGATTGCCGCGCGTTACCAGAAACAACTCGTCGGCATCAGTATGAGTGTGCCAGTCGAACGCGCCTGTCCCCTTGGCCAGCTTGACCTCGTAATTATCGAGCTTTGCGATGCGTTTGGGCGCCCAGACATCGTCAAACAAAGCATGCTTACCCACCAGGGAAATCGTTTCAACCGCCATGAACCCCTCCGATTCGAACTATCTTACGCTACAGTCCCGCGTGGTGGGGAGCGAGGCAAGTCGCGCGCTGTCACACAATTCGATTGACCCGCACTCATGGCGGGCTTAAGCGCCGCGCTCCCACTGATCGGACCCTTGATCTTGACCCTGCAGACCGCCATCCCGCCTGGCCTCCCCGCCTTCGATGTCGCGAGCCTGTGTGCGGATCTCACCCGGCAGGGCTGGTCGCAGCAAAGCCTGACCGATACCGCCCTGCTCACAGCCCTGCGCGATGAAGCCGAGGCCCTGTGGCGCGCGGATGCCTTGCACCGGGCCGGTATCGGCCGAGCCAGCGATCATGAGCTGGTGCGCGAGATCCGCCGCGACAAAACGCGCTGGTTCGACGGCGCCAGCCCGGCCCAGCGCGGCTGGCTCGATTTCGCCGAGGACCTGCGTCTTGACCTCAACCAACGCCTGGCGCTCGGCCTGTTTTCCTTTGAGGCGCATTACGCCGTTTACGAGCCGGGCGGTTTCTATCGCAAACATCTCGACAGCTTTCGCGGGGCGCGCAATCGTATCCTGTCCTCGGTGCTCTACCTCAATCCCGGCTGGAAGAGCAGAAATGGCGGACTGTTGCGGCTCTATGATGAGGGCGATGAACACGTCATCACCGATATCGTGCCCGAATTCGGCACTTTCGCCGTCTTCCTGAGCGAGGAAATCCCGCACGAGGTGACGCCCGCCCTCGCCCCGCGCTTCTCCATTGCCGGCTGGCATCGCTGTAATGATCTCGGCCGCGCCCCGGCGCTGCAGGCCAAGGTGCTGCCGATCGCGGCGGCATGACCGGTCCCGCAGCGCTTCGCGATTAGATTTCCTCGACCGGCGGAGCGGTGCTACCCCTCTTGGCTCGCACAGTTCGTGCCGGCCATCTTGAGGATATCATGAAACATTTTTTCGCCACACTGGCAGTGGGGCTGTGCGCCATGGTCGGCACAACTCAATCCGCTGGGGCTCAGACGCACGCCTATCTCGGCCAGGTCATGACCACCGCGGCGCAGTTCTGCCCGCGCAATTGGGTTCCCATGCATGGGCAATTGATGGCCGTCTCGACCAATGCAGCACTGCACTCCCTGTTGGGCAATCGGTATGGCGGCGACAACGTCAACACGTTCCGCCTGCCGGACACGCGCGGACGCGCCGTGCTCGACGCTGGCAACTCGCCGGGGCGGATGTCGATCCGGCAGGGTCAAGCGGGTGAGATCGGCGGTGGAACCGGCGACACCGGCGGTGCACTGGCGACGCCAACCCTGGCGCTGCTCAACTGCATCGCGGTTCGCGGTGAATTTCCGACACGGAACTAGCCTCAACATCTGTGCACCCGGCCCCGCAGCGTGCGGCCGGCCGGGTGCCGCAGCTGGACAGGCTGATCCGAAATCTAGCCCAGCGGCTTTGCCGGCGTCGGGCGCCCTGCTTCATCCAGCGCTACCATCACATATTCCGCCTCACCGACCAGGCGGCGCTCGCCGGACATCAGATTTTCCGCGTTGGCGCGCACCGCCACGCGCATCGAGGTGCGTCCGACCGAGATCACCTGGCCGGTGACATCGAGCAATTCGCCCTCCAACGTCGAAGCGATGAAGTCGATCTTGTTGGACGCCGCCATGCCAACCTGGCTGCGGGTGTGGCGCGACGCGGCGATCTGCGCCGCCTTGCCCATCAACGACATCGCATTGCCGCCGAGCAATTGGCCGAGCGAATTGGTGTCGCCGGGGAAGACGAGCTCCAGCACCCGCGCTGATCCCGCTGGCGAGGCCGCGAAATCGATCAGCCGGTCGGGTGCGGGTGGCAGGCGCTCCGGATTGGTCTTGCGGTCCTGGGCGACCATGGTGAAGGCGCCCTGGGTGCAGATGTGACGCTCGCCCGTCGCCATGTCTTCGGCGGAGAGTTCGACATCGACCACCAGCGAGGTGCGCCCGACCAAATTCACCCGCCCGGTCAGCTCGATCAGATTGCCGACAAAGACCGGTGCGCGAAAATCGATCCGGTCGCAGGACGCCGTGACGAAGGGCCGCCGGGCATGCCGCGCCGCCACGAGCGAGGCGATCTTGTCCATCTGCGCCATCGCGGCGCCGCCGAAATAGCTGCCCAGATGATTGGCCTGGTTGGGCTGGACCAGATCGACATGGCGGATTTCACCGAGTTGGGCGGATTGGGTCATGACGCTATCCTACTCCAATTTACGCTGTCATCCCTGACGGATGCCCCCGACTTGATCGGGGGCGGAGATCAGGGACCCAGAAACGCCAAGGCAAAACCAGCTGGCTGGGTGGGCGAAATTCGGTGCGACGACGTCTGGATTGCGATACGTCGGGCGTCTGGGTCCCTGATCTGCGCCCCGCATTCGCGGGGCATCCGTCAGGGATGACAAGGGTTTGTTTTGATGAGGGGTGGTGCCCTACATCAGCATGGTCATCGGATCTTCAACGAAGGTTCTAAACGCCGCGATCCATTTGGCGCCGGTCGCGCCGTCCACAACCCGGTGATCGCAGGTCAGCGTCACCGTCATCACGGTGGCGATTGCCAGGGCGCCATTCTTGACCACCGGGCGCTGTTCGCCGGCGCCGACCGAGAGGATCATGCCCTGAGGCGGGTTGATGATGGAGGAGAAGGACTGGATGCCGAACATGCCCAGATTGGACAGGGAGAAGGTGCCGCCCTGAAATTCTTCCGGCTTGAGCTTGCGGCTCCGGGCGCGGGCCGCGAGATCCTTGCTCTCGGTCGAGATCTGGACCAGGCCCTTGGTGTCGGCGTCGAAAATGATCGGGGTGATCAGCCCGCCCTCGATCGCCACGGCCATCGAGACATCGGCATGCTTGTGCAGGGCGATACGGCCATCCTCGATCCAGGAGGCATTGGCGGCGGGCACTTTCTTCAGCGCCAGCCCGGCTGCCTTGATCAGGATATCATTGACCGAAATCTTCACGCCCTCGCCGGCGGCTTCATTGATGCGCTTGCGGAAATCGAGCAGCGCATCGATGCGGCAATCGACATTGAGCGGGAAGTGCGGGATGTCGCGGAAGCTTTCCGACAAGCGTTTGGCAGCGATCTTGGTGATGCCATCGGCCTTGACGACGTCATAGCGGTCAGCGGCGATGCCATAGCGGGCCAGCGGCGCGTCGTGATCGATCTCGACCGGGGCTGCGGCGGGTGCAGCGGCTTGCTTGGCAGCGCCGGGCGCCACGTTCTCGACATCGCGCTTGACGATGCGGCCATGTGGGCCTGAGCCAGTGATCGCTGAGAGGTCGAGGCCTTTCTCGGCGGCGATGCGTTTGGCGAGTGGGGAGGCTTTGAGACGGTCGCCCCCATCGGCCACTGCGTGGCCACTTCCCCCGGAAATGGGGGAAGAAACTGGCTTGTCAGCACTTCCTCCTCGGCTTGCCGGGGAGGTGTCAGCGGAGCTG
>TARA_R110002051_G_scaffold3395_1_pt1 | contig 149565 bp, 113 predicted proteins | sample TARA_R110002051 | Tara Oceans TARA_R110002051 (sample SAMEA4397023) | marine metagenome | biome: Polar Biome; feature: [MES] marine water layer (ENVO:01000295) within the mesopelagic zone...; material: water (ENVO:00002006), including particulate matter (ENVO:01000060) such...
AATTAAGAAATATTCCTATAATTAGGAATTTATACGGACATTCAACATTGTAATTACGTGTGTTTGTTTTAATTGTGGCTGATGTGTTTGTGAATGATTAATAGAACAATGTGTTAGCCAAATTTAATAATCGCTTTTGTAAACGACATCTCCTGAAATGTTCACATATTCAGTTTTTCCACTTTTATTTTTCGGATGGTTTTTATATAAAATCTTTGAATATTTTATTAGACTCCCTTGCCTCCCAAAAATATCACGAAACTTACTTCTGTCCCAAATTATCTCAATAGGCTCTTTCTCAATTCCAAAATATTCTATTGAAGATAAACCTTCGTTTTCGCTGTAAGAATATTTTTTTAAGTGACAATTATCCTCTATTGTCATTGGTTGTTTTTTCGTGTTGAAGTAACTCTCGCTCGTAGATTGACCTTTTTCATTACGAGTGTATTTAATTAAATGATATCCTTTTGTCTTTGAAATTGGCTGATTGTTAATATCATAATATTCTTCTGAAAGAATTTCTCCTTTCGGATTTTTGCTGTAAATAATCTTATGGTATCCATTTTTAACAATAGGCGTTTTGTTAGGGTCAAAATATGATTCTGAAATAATATTATTATTAGTGTCGTAAGTGTTCTTTTCTATTGATATTCCATTTTTGTCATTTGTAAGTTTTTCTTCATAATTGTAAAATTGTGTTTCAATTATTCGTCCAAACTCGTCTCGAATGTATTTTTTGATTGCAATATCGTTTTTTATTAATTTCTCATCACGATTAAAGTAGCTTGTTGAAATTAAATTATTGTTTTGGTCATATTCATAGACGTATTTTGCGTTATCCTCATCAGGATTTACTAAAACACCACCTAACCCATAGTTACTAATACTTGTTAAATTATTTTTAGAATCAAAACCTAATCCAATTGACGCGACTCCATTATTATCGGTAGTTGGTTTGTTTGAACTATCTAAATAATCTTGTCTTATTAAGTTGTTGTTTTTATAAAAAAGCTCAATTATAGAAATACCTTGAGCATTTTTAATCAACTCTTCTTTGTCATTTAGGAACTTTACGGTCTTTAAATTACCGTTTTTATCAAATGTTCTATCTACAGAAGATGCTTTATTTAGCAAGGTTCTATCTCCATTTTTATCGTAATAGAAAACTTTAGAAACAAATCCGTTGTCATCATAGAGATATTGATATTGTGCAATATCGGAATCATCCTCTATTAAATTATTGTCTTTATCATAATTGAATGAAGTTTCATAATTGCCATTTACATCAATTTTGTATCGGATTGAATAAACTCCATTAAAGGATATTGGATTACCATTTTCGTCAAAATAAGACCTAACCTCAAACCCATTTTCCTGATTAATTCTTATTTCATAAATTATTCGGTTGAATTCTAAATATCTTATTGATTTTGTTTTATCATTTTGTGTGTCAAAAAAATAACAGGAAGTTTTTTCTGCTATTTTAGAATTTATTGGATTTTTCCCAACATATTGAAGTTTCCCATTTAATTCCAAATCTTTGAAATACTTGTCTTTTTGGCATCCAAAAGCACAAAAAATTAAAATTAAGATGAATATTTTTTTCATAAGAATGCTGTTTCTCGTAATTGTGGCTAACAACCGTATATCCACAATTGTCGTTATTTCGTTTATATATTCTTCGGCGATTTAAACCGCTACAAACGCTTAGTACCATTTGTAAGTGTTTGTAATCACTTCTCCTACAATATCCACACAATCCCCTTCCCCACCAAATATGCACCCAAAATAGGGGTAAATACCCCAAGATCTTTACGGGTTTCCGTAAAAACATATCTCAACCAGTATTTTTTGAAGGAAACTATGAAACTTGTGTAAATACCAAGAAATGGGCGGTACAATGGGCGGTACACGAAACTCTTAAAAACAAAAAACCCCTTGATTATCAAGGGGTTTCGCCAACTTTATGTTGGCCCACTAGGGCTCGAACCTAGACTCTTCGGTACCAAAAACCGACGTGTTGCCAGTTACACCATAGGCCACTATCGCAATAGCGGTTGCAAATTTACATCAAACTTTCAATTAAGCAAACTTATTTTGTAAAAAATCACGCTTTAACCAATATTAACAATCCTAGTAGCGTTTTTGATGCCAGAACAGCTTTGAAAAAAAGTGTAAATCGGCTATTTTTGAAGGGATTACAGAGGATTCAACCCAAAATAAAAAAAATGGTTCAAATCCATCCTTATGCTTAACTTCGTGCCATTGAAAAAATAACACACATGACAGACTTCAACTTTGCGAAGTGGAATAAAATTATGGGTTGGCTAGCGTTTACCATCGCTCTAGTCACCTTCTCGCTAACTGTAGAACCTACAGCTAGTTTTTGGGACGCCGGAGAATATATCTCTACCGCCTCCAAATTAGAAATTGGCCACCCGCCAGGAGCACCGCTCTATCAAATCATGGGTGCCTTCTTCTCAATTTTTGCGCCCGATAACACCTATATCGCCCTCACCGTAAACTATATGTCATGTATCGCCTCAGCTTTTGCGATACTTTTTATGTTTTGGTCCCTCACCTACCTCATCAGAAAACTATTGATAAATAGCAAAGAAGTGGTTTCTGTCGCCAAAGAAAAAGCAATCCTTGCCAGCGCATTTGTAGGTGCTACCGCTTTTACTTTTACTGATAGTTTCTGGTTCAACGCCGTTGAAGCCGAAGTGTATGCCGGTGCCATCTTTATCATGTCATTACTCTTTTATCTCGGACTCCTATGGGAACGCGATATGCACAAAGCCCGCGGAAATCGCTGGTTGATCCTAATCTCTTTTGTCGTTGGCCTCTCCTTTGGAATTCACTTCATGGGACTGCTTACCATTCCAGCTATTGGCTTTTTGTACTACTTTAAAAACTACAAAACCATCACCCCAAAAAATTTCATCATCGCCAATATCGTTGTGGTCGCTGTATTGATGTTTATTTTTAAACTCCTCCTGCCATATACCCTATCCTTTTTTGGCCATCTTGAAGTCTTCTTTGTCAACTCCATGGGAATGCCCTTTAATAGCGGTACCATCATCGCGGCTCTCTTAGTTATTGGAGCGTTCTATTATGGGATTACGCTTTCGCGAAAGCGCAACTATCCTATCTTTAACACCCTCTTACTATGTGTTCTCTTCATTTTTGTAGGTTTCTCTTCATGGATGATGTTGCCCATTCGCGCCAATGCAGGAACAACCATTAACGAAAATAACCCAAACAACGCTCGTGAATTACTCGCCTACTACAACCGTGAGCAATACCCAGAAACACATCTATTTTACGGGCCACAATTTACCTCCGACTATGCCGGTCTAGATCTAGATGATCCCTATAAAGACGACAAGAAAAAATACGAGAAAGATGAAAAACTCGGCAAATATGTGGTTGTAAATCAGTGGAAGAACACTGGACAAAACTTAGACGACAGACAAAAGACCTTCTTACCACGAATGTGGAGCCCAGAAAATAATATTAACTATCTAGCCTATACAGGTCCGCTGCCGTTTACGATTAAACCCGAACATATAAACAACAGAGACTTACAGGCAGCCGTCACTCAGTTTAGAGAAGACCTCGCCCAAGGAAAGGTGGGCCTAGAAGGCTATAACAAATTCATGAAGCAGTTTGGCCAAGAATACTTAAACGTAGAACCTCCGTCTTTTGCAGACAATATGAGCTTTATGTTTAATTACCAGTTTGGCTACATGTACTGGCGCTACTTCGCATGGAACTTTATTGGACGTCAGAATGATATACAAGGTACTGGAGACGATTTTGATGGCAACTGGCTCAGTGGTATTGATTTTATCGATAGTATGTTCCTAGGAAGTCAAGACAATCTCCCTACGGACGCACTCAAAAACAAGGCTCGAAACACCTATTATTTCTTGCCATTTTTACTAGGACTCATTGGGTTTATATTTCAGCTTTCTAAAGATAAACGAACCTTCTGGGTGATGTTTGTCTTCTTCCTCTTTACAGGACTCGCCTTGAAAATTTACCTCAACGAACGACCCTTTGAACCTCGCGAACGCGATTATGCGCTCGTAGGTTCCTTCTATGTCTTTGCGATGTGGATAGGCTTTGGCGTCTATGCCCTCTATGAAACTTGTAGCGAATTCTTTTCAAGAAAAATTGCCCTCCCATTAGTCACAGTTCTGTGTCTGCTTGCGGGACCTATCATGCTCGCCAAGGAAAACTGGGACGACCACGATCGTTCTGGCCGTAAAACGGCTTTGGCAATGGCGCGTAAATACCTCGACTCAGTAGATGAGAATGCTATTCTCTTTACCATTGGAGATAATGACACCTTTGCCCTATGGTACCTTCAAGAAATTGAAGAATACCGTACCGATGTGCGCGTAATCAATACCAGCCTTTTCAATACAGATTGGTATATCGACCAAATGAAACGCCCTGCCTATAAGAGTAAGGCTATTCCTAGTCAGCTCACACATGATAAATATGTCACGGGAACACGTGATGCCATTTGGTATGTACCTGTCAGTGATTCAACAGACATTAAAACCTGGATGAACTGGGTAGCTAGTGATGATCCTCGTACTAAGGAAGAACTTCGTAACGGACAGTTGGTAAACACCTTCCCGAGTAAGAAGATTCGTATTCCTGTAGATAAAGAGTCGGTACTAAAAAACAAGATTGTTGATATTAAAGATGCCAACGATATTGTACCATATATTGACATCGAACTTAAAGGGGATATCCTTTATAAAAACCGCCTTATCATGCTAGATGTCGTTGCCAATAACAATTGGGAACGTCCGATCTATTTTACAGGTGGAAGTTTTGGTGATGACGATTATCTATGGATGAAGGATTTCCTTCAACTAGATGGTGTATGCTATAAACTCATCCCTATTCAAACCCCTGTTGATCCTCAAAACCCTTATGATATGGGGCGTATTGATGGTGATAAGATGTACGATATCGTAAAGAATTGGTATTGGGGTGGTAGTGGTGATCCAGATATCTATCACGATCGCGAAACCCGCACCAACGGGATTACCTATCGCGGCAATATGGCGCGTCTTGTAGAACAACTTCTCAATGATGGGGAACCAGAAAAGGCTAAGGAAATTCTCGATCTAGCGATGGAGAAAATGCCTATTGACACTTTTGAGTTCTACACCCTTGTTGAACCATATATTACCGGCTATTATGAAATTGGAGAGCGCGACAAAGCGCGTGAGATCTGGAGCCAAGTAGCACGAAAATACCAAGAGCAGCTCGTGTATTTAGACGGTCTTACTCCAGAACGTCAGATGAAAAACTATGAAGAAATTTATAGTAATATGGAGAAATACAGAAGTCTTTTAGATCTCTTAGTAATGAATAGAGATGAAGATATGATCGTTCAAAAGGCCGAAGAATTTAATAGCTATATCCGTCTTTTCCCTGAATTATATGGAGAAGAGGAAACTGAAGATCCTGAACGTCTTGAAACGGTTGCAAAACCTACCATCGAGATTCCTCTAGATTCGCAAGACATCGAATAAGATGTGTGCTTTTATTCCTTTACCAGTACGGGTACCCTCATTGATAAAATGGTGGTACCCGTCTTGGTTTGTATGGGATCGTCCTAAAGAAGAAAAGGTCATCTACCTCAGCTTTGATGACGGACCCATTCCAGAGGTCACAGAATGGGTTCTAGACACCCTTGCATCCATGTCGGCTCCAACCAAGGAATCAATCAAGGCTAGTTTTTTCTGTATTGGAGATAATGTGCATAAACATCCCGCAATCTATCAAAGGATCCTATCTGAAGGGCATCAAGTAGGGAACCACACTTACAATCACCTAAAAGGTTGGCAAACCAATGACGCCGACTATTTAGCAAACACAAAGAAGGCTGCAGAGTTTATGGAGCGGCATGCGCTTGACAAAAAAATGGATGCTCAATTACAGTTTCCATTATTCAGACCGCCTTATGGTAAGATAAAACAAGGCCAAGCGCGTAAATTACGTGCCATCGGATATCAAATTATTATGTATCGGGTGGTAGCTTATGATTGGGATGCTACAGTAACTCCAGAAAAGTGTTTGTCTAATGTGATCAACAATACTCGATCAGGTGACCTTGTTGTTTTTCACGACAGTGTAAAAGCATTTAAAAATTTACAATACGCCTTACCACGAGCCATTGCTCATTTTCAAGAAAAAGGATATCGTTTTGAGACGCTTTAGGAAGCGTATTCCTGCATAATACCAATAAGGGTATTTGCATCTTGTTCCCCACTTTGTCGCCATTTCATTTCGCCCTTTTTATAAATCATAAGGGTTGGCAATTGTTTGATGCGCAAGGCTTCTGCCAGTTCGTTGTTCTTATCAACGTCAATTTTGATAATTTTCCCTTTGTCCCCAACAGCTGCTGCTACATCGCGTAAGATAGGATGCATGGACACTGAATCTTCATTCCATTCTGTATAGAAATCCAGCAATACCGGAATGTTCAGATCTATTAATTCGCCAAATTTTGACATAGTAGTTTCTTTAATTGCTTAAAGTCAGACTTTTAGCTATTCAAATATAACATTTTATCTTAATTAGGCAGGTTTTATGCCCTTTTTAAGCGTAATCACAGTGATTTCTGGCCAAATTCCTACTCTTCCTGGAAAAGCTAAATAGCCAAAACCTCGATTGACATTTATATACTGCCCGAGTTGCTCATAAACTCCAGCCCAGTACTTATAACGCAAGCTTACAGGACTTAGTTTAAACAAACCCGGTATCTCAATCCCAAATTGCGCTCCATGTGTATGTCCGCTCAAAGTGAGGTGAAAATGCTCTGGATGATCTTTTACTTCATACTCCCAATGTGACGGGTCATGGCTCATCAAGATACGAAAATCACTTTTCTCCAAGCCATCAATCGCCTTATTCAAATCTCCTGCCTTTTTAAATCCGCCTTCTCCCCAGTTCTCTACGCCTACAAGCGCTAGGCGTTCTCCATCCTTTTCTAAAAAACGATGTTCGTTCAAAAGCAAATCAAAGCCCATATCTTTCTGCATTCCTTTCAAGCGATCCAAATTGGCTTTTTTGGCTTCAGATGATTCCCATTGCACATAATCTCCATAATCGTGATTTCCTAATACAGAGAATTTCCCATCGGTTGCTTTTAAGCGGCCAAAGGTATCGAGCCATGGCTCCATTTCGGCAGCTTCATTATTTACCATATCTCCAGTGAATAATATGGCATCACTTTTTTGTTCGTTGATCAAATCAATCGCGTATTCTACCTTTTCTTTATTGTCAAAACTCCCAGAATGAATATCACTTATTTGTGTTAAGCGGTAACCATCAAAGGCTTTGGGAAGATCCTTAAAATACATGGTGTATTTAAGTACCTTAAAATTATATCGCCCTTTAAACACGCCATAAAGTATGGAGGCAAAGGGGATGGCAGCTAATCCAAGTGCCAATTGGCTCACAAATTTTCGTCTCCCGTCTATATTGAAGGAAGTATCGCTACCAGTCAATTTTCCGGCAATCGCCTTTAAAAAACGAAAGATATCTTCCCCGAACATGGTAAATAGGATGACTAATTTACCCACGAGCATAATGATAGTAGCTACGATAAAAAACTGGGTTATCGGATTTAAATTTCGTCGGCCGCTATTGGCAAATTGATAGAATAATCCTCCAAAGATGAAGAGTGTAATTATAAAATATAGTACTGTACCCCAGCGCGCTTTCACAAGAAAACGAAAGGCCTGATAGGCATATAAGTCTAAGGCAATAAAAAAAGCTAATACAATAATAAGTCTAAGCACTGTAGAATGGGTTTTAACAAAAATAAAAAGTGAGGGCCTTGTGTGTAGCAACTTTGGCTAAATTTTAACCCAATCGGTATAAAAATACCACCTCATTAGACGAAGATAGTATTCAAAAGTTACACAAAGTGTACATTTGCATTAGAAAACCCCTAGATGCTCCAACTCACTAATGTAGCCTTAAAAATTAGCGACCGTTTCCACTTGAAATCGGTCGATTTTTCTGTTATTGAAGGTGAAATAGTCGCGATTATTGGCGAAAGCGGCTGTGGAAAAACCTCGCTTCTCAAATTAATCTATGGCTTGTTTGATTTAGACGCAGGCACCATTTTTTGGAAGGACCAACAAATAACAGGCCCCAAAGAAAACCTCATCCCTGGAATGCCTTTTATCAAATATCTCTCCCAAGATTTTGATCTCATGCCTTTCACTTCCGTCGCCGAAAACATCCAAAAATACCTTTCGCGCTTACAGCCTGAATTAAGCGCTGCACGAACCGCCGAGTTACTAGAGGTGGTGGAGATGACCGCTTTCGCGAAAGCGCACGTAAAAACATTGTCTGGAGGCCAAAAACAACGGGTAGCACTCGCACAAGTACTTGCCAAAGAACCAGAGCTCCTCGTACTTGACGAACCCTTTTCTCACATCGATAACTTTAGAAAGAATAAACTCCGCCGCAGCCTATTTGCCTACCTAAAAAGTAAAAACATAAGCTGTATCGTCGCTACCCACGATAGCACAGACGTACTCTCGTTTACAGATAAGACAATCGTAATGCGAGATGGCAGTATCATCGCAAATGCTCCTACCAACGAGATCTATAACCACCCACCCTCTTATTATGTCGCCTCCCTCTTTGGAGATGTCAACGAACTCCCGAAATCTTGGTTTGATTCCAATGCCTCTGCCACAGAAAATTTACTTCTCTATCCGCATCAGCTGAGCGTTCATGCTCAAGGTATTCAAGTGAAGGTGACTGATACTTTCTTTATGGGAAGTCACTTTATAGTTCAAGCTACTCACAAAGACCGCCCATTACTTTTTGTGCATTCAAAAGCAATTCCTAATGGAGAAATCGTCCTCATAGACCGAAATTTCTAAAGAGAATATAAACAAGTTGGCAAGCTCTGCCGGTTGAAGATCCATTTAGTAAATGCTGTTGATAATAAGTTCGCTTCCCCTGAAGTGTACCACTTCCCCTTGCTTCTTCCCAAACAACAATTGGCCAATAGGAGATCCCAATCCGATGGCATAAAAAGTTGCATCGCCCACTTTCAATGCTCCAGAAGGGATACTCAAAAAATACTTGGCTTGAGAGGTTTCTACCACACAGCCTAAATGCGCTGGGCCTTCAGAAATATCTGGACGTAAGCGGTTGAAAATGGCTTCGACCTTTTCAATTTCAGCGAGTTGTTTGCCGGCATTTTCGCGTTCCAATTGTAGCATTGCTCTCCCAGTTTCATGCTTATCCCCTGCAGAACTCTTCGTTTCTTCTTTTAAAGAAATCGCCACACTCTCCAAAATATGATCCACCGCTGCCCTACGTGTTGCTAGTTGCGCGGCACACTGCTTCAAAAGTTCTTTTTTTATGTCTGCTGCTGTCATTAGTTGGGTATCAAATTAGCCAAATTCCGCCCTATAGAACTTCCTATCGCAACACCCATCCCTCCTAGGCGAACACCAACATGCACTCGTTTAGAAAGTGATTTTACTATGGGTTTCTTTTGAGTTCCAACGCCCATGACGCCACTCCATCGTTGATCTGCTTCAAAGGAAGTATGTGGCAAGATGACTTCGCGCAACAGTTTCTCTAAATGATCTTGAACCAAGGCCGTTTGCGTTAGTTCGGTGGTTTCTTCGGCTTGGAAATCTAGATTTCGCCCTCCACCAAAGAGGATTCGATTGTCTATATTTCTAAAATAGTAATAGCCCTTATCTAAGTGAAAAGTGCCCTTAATTTTTAAATTGGGAATGGGCTTAGTGACCAAAACCTGAGCCCGAGCTGGCTTCACTTCTGGAATCTCCAACTGCCGTGCAAAGCCATTGGTTGCTATGCATAAGTGCTGTGTTGAAAATACTTGATCTTCCAAAGTGACTTGAACGGATTCCTGCTGCTCCTCATAGGATTCAACAGTGGCATTATTGAGTATCTGAATGCCTTTTGAAACAGCCAATTTCAATAAGCTTTGCATCATTTTCCCTGTATCGATCTGCCCTTCGTAGGCATTGAAAATAGCCTGGGTGTTGACGCCTTCAAAACCAAATACATCTTCTTTTAAACTGTACACAGCTCCGCCAAAAATAGGATGCAACAAAGCATTGATACGATCTATTGCAGCGACACATTTGTGAAACAAATCGGAATCAGCTTCTGTAAATAACTCATATCCTCCATGCTCTTGATAATCCAATTGCTCATCGCCCACCATTGCTCTTAATAAGCGGAGTCCCTCTGTTCGTTGTCTCACCAAGTCAACCACTTCCTCTTCTGTATGTGACTCAAGATCGTCTAAGATTTCAGAGATGCTTCCAAAGCAGGCAAAACCTGCATTTTTTGTACTGGCGCCTTGTGGTAAAATGCCTCGCTCGAGGATGAGAATCTTCGCGTTTGGAAACTTTTCGCGCAAGCGTAATCCACAATTTAAACCTACGATGCCACTACCTACAATGGTATAATCAACATCGGTAAACCATGTAGTTTGTTCCCAATAACTAAGATTCATAAATTGCTCTTTTTGTAAAAATACAGCTTCGAGTAGAAATAGTGCTTTATTCTGTCAGCCTTCTTCTCGCCTCTCGTCTAATGTCCTGTACCTATGCAATGAGTGCCTAAGGCATTATCGCAAAGGAACTACTGTAAATTGTTAGATTTTTCACGACCTTGCAAACCAAGAGAAACCAAGGTTTATTTTGAAATAACCAAGGCCGGAAAACAGATATAAGCCTTGAAACAAAGTGTTTCTTTTAAATAGCCATCACAAATCTATGAGTCCCCTAATAAAAGTGATCATTCCTGCATTTAACGAACAAGACTCTATAGGTCATGTTATAGGTGACATCCCTAAAAGCGTAGATGAAGTCATTGTAGTGAGTAATGGATCTACAGACAATACAGAGTCAGTTGCAGCACAAGCTGGCGCAACGGTCTTAAAAGAAGCTAGAAAAGGTTATGGATATGCCTGTCTTAAAGGCTTACAACATATAGCAGACTCAGAACCCAAACCAGATATCGTTGTTTTCCTAGATGGCGATTACAGTGATTATCCTGAGCAACTCACAGAAATTGTACAGCCTATTATTGATGAGGATCTTGATATGGTTATTGGAGCACGAGACAAACACTTTCGCGAAAGCGGATCCATGACAAAACCCCAAATCTTTGGAAACTGGCTTGCAACCAGCTTAATGAGCCTCTTTTTTGGTGCTAAATTCACAGATTTAGGCCCTTTTAGAGCTATGAAATACAATAGCTTACTAGCTCTTGAAATGGAAGACAAGACCTATGGTTGGACCGTAGAGATGCAACTCAAAGTGCTTAAAAAGAACATGACATACACTGAAATCCCTGTAAAATACCGCAATCGCATCGGCGTTTCCAAAGTTTCAGGAACCGTAAAAGGGGCTATATTTGCAGGCATAAAAATCTTAGGTTGGATTTTTAAATACAGCTTTAAAAAATGATTATAGAATCCATCATAATTGTTATTTATACCATCGCCCTACTGCTCATTTTTGCATACAGTTTGTCGCAACTCAACCTGCTTTTTAATTACCTAAGGGCACAACGCAAAAAAGACGACTCTCCAAAGTTTGATTTTACAGATCCCACCCAAATCCCATACATCACCATTCAGCTTCCTGTATACAATGAGATGTATGTTATGGAACGCTTATTAGACAATATTGCACTTTTAGAATACCCTCAAGACAAACTAGAAATTCAAGTCCTCGACGATAGTACCGACGAATCTTTTGCAACTACAGCAGCACATATTGAACGCTTAGGTAAGAATGGCTTAGATATCAAGCACGTCACCCGTAGCGACCGTTCTGGTTTCAAAGCTGGAGCGCTCAAAGAAGGCCTTAAGGTTGCCAAAGGGGAATATATCGCCATTTTTGACGCCGATTTCTTACCAGAACCCAATTGGCTCAAACGCACGGTGCCTTACTTTAGAGATCGTAACATAGGCGTTGTTCAAACGCGCTGGGGACACATAAATAGAGAATACTCCTTACTTACCAAAGTACAGGCTTTTGCCTTAGATGCTCATTTTACACTCGAACAAGTGGGACGAAATAGTGAAGGGCATTTTATCAACTTTAATGGTACCGCAGGTATCTGGAGAAAGCAGTGTATCCTTGATGCAGGCAACTGGGAAGGAGATACCTTGACCGAAGATCTTGACCTCAGCTACAGAGCACAACTAAAAAATTGGAAATTCAAATACCTGGAAGATGTAGAAACTCCTGCCGAACTCCCAGTGGTAATTAGTGCCGCACGCTCTCAACAATTCCGTTGGAATAAAGGAGGGGCAGAGAACTTCCAAAAAATGAAGAAAAAAGTCGTGCGAAGTAAGAATATATCTTCCAAGACCAAGGTTCACGGTATTTTACACCTCCTCAACAGTACGATGTTTCTAAACGTACTTATTGTTGCCTTACTCAGCATTCCTATGCTGTATATCAAAAACGAATACGCCCACCTAAAGCCTTATTTCTATGTGATGAGCTTCTTTGTTTTAAGCACCATCATCTTTTTTATCTGTTATTGGTATATGTTTAAAAGCATCTATGGTGGAGGCTTTAAACAGTTCATCAAATACATTGGGATGTTCTTTACCTTTTTCAGTATCGCAATGGGCTTCTCCTTACACAATTCGATTGCAGTCATTGAAGGTCATATCGGAAAGCGTAGCGACTTTATTAGAACGCCTAAGTTTAATATTAGCGAACTAAAAGACAGTTGGAAGGGCAATAAATACCTCAAGAAAAACATCTCTATCAATGTAATATTTGAAGGGATTCTAATGCTCTATTTTGCTTTCGGAATGTACTCGGCTTTTGTTGTTGGCGATCAAGGCGGAGATTTTGGATTGTTCCCTTTTCACTTGATGTTGTTTGTTGGTTTTGGTTTTGTTTTCTTTAAATCCTTAACGTCAAAAGCGTGATCAAGGAGTCCTTTAAATATAAAAAACTCCCTCTCCTTTTTGCAGTCTTATCCCTTGTCTTCTATATAGCATTTGCATATGACTTAGAGCGAAGTGATTTTATCAAGTTCATCACTTTGTATGTTGGGTTGTTCTTCTGTTTCTATAAAATAGTACAGACAGGCAAAAGTGATTTTATGTTATTAGCCGGTCTTGCTGTACTCATGAGACTGGTATTCCTGCCCGTTATCCCTAATTTATCGCAAGATTTCTATCGCTTTATTTGGGACGGAAGATTACTCGTTCAAGGCATCAATCCGTATCTCACCACACCTGAAAGTCATATCCTCGCTCAGAACTTTGACATTGTCGCCCAGGCCCAGGAATTGTACGCTGGTATGGGAAACTTGAATGGTAGTCATTACACAAACTACCCACCTTTGAACCAATTGATTTTTGCCATTGCAGGATTGTTTGCAGGCAAAAGCATTCTAGGAAGTGCTATAATATTTCGTGTTACAATGCTCCTTGCGGATATTGGGATCATCATTTTAGGCAAGAAATTGCTTCAAAAACTAGGCTTGCCTATCCACCATATCTTTTGGTATGCCTTGAATCCATTTATCATTATCGAAATGACCGGCAACCTCCATTTTGAAGGCGTCATGTTATTTTTTGTACTGGGTTCTCTCTATGCCCTAGTCACCAAACGATGGATTTGGAGCGCTGTTTTGCTCGCCTGTTCGGTTTCTGTGAAGTTGATTCCATTATTATTTCTGCCATTATTTCTGCAGTATTTTCTCTCTAATGCAGGAGCTTCAAAGTGGTTTCACTTGCGTGAAAATGCGACTCGAATTCCCCGCCTAGTCATATACTATGTGATTGTTTTGGCAACGGTTCTTCTGAGCTTTCTGCCTTTTCTTTCTGGCGACTTTGCCGAAAATTTTGGTGCGTCTATCGCGCTCTGGTTTCAAAATTTCGAATTCAATGCGAGTGTGTATTATATCATCCGCTGGATTGGTTTTCAGACCATAGGCTGGAACATTATCGCAGATGTGGGTAAGATCTTACCGCTTATTGTTATTGGGGTACTTTTACTCCTGACCTTCCTTCGTAAAAATGCAACTGCTCAGCAGCTCATTACTGTGATGCTCTTAGGGATTTCCTTTTACTTTCTACTTTCCACAACCGTGCATCCATGGTATGCTGCCACACCATTATTGCTTTGTGTGTTTACAAAGTATCGCTTTCCTTTGGTTTGGAGTTTTACCATAATGCTGAGTTATTCGGCCTATGGGGTAGGTGGTTTTGATGAAAACCTGTGGCTAGTCGCCTTAGAGTATGTGACAGTGATTGGATTCTTTATTTGGGAGATATTCAGCAAACCGAGCCTACGACTTCCGTCTTAGTTTTTACAAAAAATTCTAGGGATGACTTTACTTCTTCTTACGGTATAACATAATGTTACGCGCGTAAATAACGACTCCCAAGATATTTGAGAATATCAAAACATAATCCCTTCTAAAAATAAAATAACTGAGTGTCATCAGGCCTCCAACGAGACTGAGAACCCAAAAACCAAGCGGCAAAGTAGCCTCTTTATTTTTTTCGGCGTAAATCCATTGATAGACAAAACGAAGTGTAAAAACTACCTGTGCTATGATGCCTAAAATAAGGAGCCAATCTGCTATTTCAGGATTATTTAAAAGGTTTTTAAGGTCGTAGTTTCCATTGTTATAACCATAGACTACAATTGCTATAGGAATAAGAAAAAAGCCTAGTTGGGACCATTTTGGGATGCGTCGCCATTGATCCTGAAGTTGTAAGTTTCGGATATAGATAAAATAAGTAAATACCTGTCCGAGCATCAAGGCAAAATCGACTCTTAAGTAACCATAAATAAAGAGTAAAAAAGAACCAGAGAGACTGAGCCACCAAAAAGTCAAGGGCGTCACAGAGGTCTTTTGCTTTTCAGAAAGAATCCATTGGGAGATCATTCGGGCGCCAAAAAGGATCTGGGCCAGGATCGCTATTATGGATAATTTATCCACGACTAGAAGTTCCTACTGAATAGTTAATATACTTTTTCTTCATCCACAGATAAGCAAAGCAATCCATAAGCGGACCTACAAGTCGGTTCCAGACTCCAAACTTTGCTTCCCCCGCCATTCTAGGAAAGTGACGCACGGGAACTTGTTTGATTTTTCCGTTTTGTAGGAGTATCATCGCTGGTAAAAAGCGATGTAAGCCTTTAAACATAGGAATCTTTTGAGCGTAAGAAGTTTTAATAATTTTTAAAGGACACCCAGTATCATCCATACCGTCATGTGTAAACGAACGCCGAATGCCATTGGCAATTTTTGAGGACATATTCTTGACAAAGCTATCCTTGCGATCTGCTCGAACCCCTGTTACTAAATCATATTCTCCAATAGATTCCATCAACACATTAAAATCTTCAGGAGTTGTTTGAAGGTCACTGTCAATATATCCCACCAGCTCAGTATCGGCATGATCAAAACCAGCCTTAATGGCCGCACTTAATCCACAATTTTCTTGGAAAGAAATATATTCGAAATCTGCACTTCTAGAACAAATTTCTTCAATGAGTTGCTGACTAGCATCTACAGAACCATCATTGACAAAAAGCACTTTGCTTTTGGCCGTTGCTGTCTCGAAGTATTTTAAAAAAACCGATTCTACACGGAGTAAATTTTCTTCCTCATTGTAGACGGGAACTACGATAGTCAGACGATAGCTCATAAAAGTGTGTTCTATACTTTAAAAATAAGGATTTGAAGCGACTTATAACATCGTAAGATTTACAATTTCTTGCTTAGTCAGATGTCTATAATTACCTCTTGGTAGGTCTTTTTTAGTAAGTCCTGCAATCCCAACACAATCAATACGAAGCACCTCATAGTTTAGGTGTTCGAAAATAGTACGAATCACACTATTTCCTCTGTGTTTTAATTTCAGTCCGATTTCCTTTTTAGGAGCACCTTCTACGTGCTTAACTTCAACTACTTCCACTTTCTTCCCTTCAACCGTCATACCTTCTTTGATGCGATCCATATCGGCAACTTTTAGGTTTTTTGACAGTTCGATATGATACAATTTCGTCACTCCGTTCTTAGAGTTTGTAAATTTCTGTACCACTTCATCATCATTAGTAAAAAGGATCAGGCCTGTAGAATTACGTCCCAAGCGTCCAATAGGCTTTACGCGGGCTTTGGTTGCATTTGCAATTAGATCCATTACGGTATGCCCTTTATCGGTACTTACCGTAGTGGCAAAACCTTTAGGTTTATTTAGTAAAATATATGTTTTAGGTTCAGGATTGATACGTCTTCCATCAAAACGAACATCATCTTCAAGTTTAACACGGTACCCCATTTCATTCACCACCTTCCCGTTGACAGTAACATTTCCGATAGAAATATACATATCTGCTTCTCGTCTTGAGCACATACCAGAATTGGCGATGTACTTATTTAAACGAATGGTTCCATCGTCTTTACGCTTAGGCGTTGACACTTTTTTCTTAGGGGCATCTTTTTTAGATGCAGGTGCACCTTTAGACTTCCCAGCATAGGCTCCACCTTTTGATTTTCCTGCATACGCACCACCTTTTCCTTTGACAGGTGTCTTACTTTTTCCTTGGCGTTCTCCTCCTTGACTCATGTTTTCTTATTTGGGCACAAAGGTAGTCTTAAAGTATGAGGTACGAAATAGTATAACAAAGGCTATTCAATAGAAATAAAGTGCTAAATGCGAATGCTTTATAATTTTCTTTAACATTTCTTTAACGGCACGCATCTTGATATCCCATTCATCTAATCTTTAAAACATTCATTATGGGAAAACGAAACAGCGCAGAAGTTAACGCAGGATCCATGGCAGACATCGCCTTTCTCCTGCTAATTTTTTTCTTAGTGACGACAACTATTGAAAAAGACAAGGGGATTTTGAGGCAGCTTCCCAAGAAAGAAGATATCAAGGATCCTATAGATGTTCGTAAACGAAATATTTTTATGATCAACATGAACAGTTACGGAGATTTATTAATTAATGACAAAGTGGTCCCAATTGAGGAAATTAAGACAAGAGCCATTCAGTTTATTGACAATGGCGGAGATACTAATCCCTTATCCATTTATTACTGTGACTACTGTAAAGGAGATCGCAAAAGTGATGCATCTGATCATCCAGACAAGGCGATTATCTCCATTACCGTAAACAGAGATACTCCTTATGAAAATTACGTCGCCGCTCAAAACGAACTTAACGCCGCATATAATCATTTGAGAAATCGAGAGTCCCAACGTTTGTATGGCTATAATTTCACAGACATTGACAAGGCAGTAAAAGATGGCAGCTTCTCTGGCGACCTTTCAAAGGTAAAAGCCGAACTTAAGGTAGTGCGCTCAATGTATAAAATGCTCATATCTGAAGCAGAAACGCAATTCAGATCTTAATCAAACTTTACTGTTGACTGCCGCTCTCTATTAACTGAAAGTTGGGTCACATCTGGGCGGGAATAATGACCCACAGGATCAAAATTCTGTCTTTCTTCATACACCCGATTGAAATCTAGGGTATGATAGATATTTCCCTCCGTTTCTATGTCTGGCTCGAGGATAAATTCTCCATCGGGTCCTGCAATACACGAGCCTCCATTAGACAATCTCTTGGGGGCTTTTTTAAGAATTTCTTCTAGGTGCGGCGTATCAGCAGGGAAATCTGCCCTAGACATTCTACTCGATACCGAAATCACAAAGGATCTAGATTCCCTAGCGATAAAACGCGTAATATCTTTGGTATTATAATCACTCCCCGGCCAAACGGCAACATGCAAATTTTCGCCTTGAGCGTACATAGCAGCACGCGCCAAAGGCATCCAATTCTCCCAGCAATTAAGTCCGCCCACAGTAAACTGCTTTAAAGAGTGAACCCGTAAACCATGTCCGTCACCTGGAGACCAGGTCAAACGCTCGTCATAGGTAGGCTGCAATTTTCGATGTACAGATTGGATATCACCTTCCTGATTGATATAGACTAAAGAAGCGTACAAACTATGACCTCCCCGATCTTGAGGCCTTTCAATAATTCCTAAATAAATGGCAATTTTATGCTTTCGCGAAAGCGCACAAACCTCATCTAGATCTCCATCTTCAATAGAAACAGCAGAACGAGCATAATGCGCATGCAATTCTTTTACGACTGTTTTATTCCAGCTAGCACCGTCTGTAAGAGACAACCAATAAGGATATCCAGGCAATAGACCTTCTCCAAAGACAATGAGCTCAGCACCTTCTGCAGCCGCTTCAATTATTGCTGTTTTTATTTTAGCAAGCGTGCCTACCTTGTTTAACCAAACAGGAGCAATTTGAGCGAGGGCAAGCTTTAATTCATTTGCTTTTGTAGACATATCCAAATTTTGAGATCATAGCTAAAGTACAAAACATTAGATGATCTAAAATCCAGCATTAAGCCGATAGCTTTAAAAATCAAAGAGTCGTTGAAGAACTACACTTGTATCAATAAGCAGGATACTTATGACGCCTGCCACAATGATTATTTTAAGAATGTTGTGTAATAAGAGGTAATGTAATTTGGCCTTAGATCGCCATAAAACAAACAAAAAGAGAAGTAGTAAAATTAGGCTTCCGTAAAAGTAGAGATACATCTTCCCCAAATTATATCGCGTTACTAAGAGAAACAGTGGGATTAAAGTTAAAATCGCCAATAAAGAGAGCATTCCTTTGGATACTTTCACCCCAAATACAACGGGAATGGTTTTATAATTTTGCACCAAATCACCCTTCATATTTTCAAGATCCTTGACCAATTCTCGCATAGAAATGACCAAAAACAAAAAGGAAGCGTGAATAAAAATCACGGTATCGAGATTGCGGTAATACACAAAGACCGCAAAGAAAGGAGTCAGAGCTAAGGTTGCTGCGACAAAATTACCTATGAAGGTGATTTTCTTTAGCTTATGAGAGTACAACCAGATTCCGAAAATGTAAAAGGCAAAGAACAATACCGCTCTAAAGGATACATAACTCGCCATAATCACTGACGAAAAATTAAGCACAAAGTAGATAGACAATTTCGTATTCTGACTTACCAAACGATCGAGCATAACCTTGCGAGGCCTATTGATTAAATCTTTCTCTGAATCGTAAAAATTATTAATGATATAGCCAGCAGCGATTGCCGCGGCAGACGCTAATACCAACATCAATAGATTTGGATCTAGTAACACCTCCTTAGTAGACCTCTCGGGTGCTAAGATAAAAATGGAGGTTAGGTATTGTGCGAGTGCAATGACTAATATATTATAGCCTCTTACTACAGAAAACAAACTAAAAATCTTAAGAAGGAGTCGTTTGTTTTTTCGCGTAAGCATACACCGCTACTTTAATTAAATCATAAAATGGGAATCTTAGAAGTTGTAAACCACTTCTAATTTATAGTCTTTCAAAGCAAGTTTCGCCTTGTCTAGATCTTCTGTAAAACCTAGCATATAACCACCACCTCCAGAACCACAAAGTTTGAGGTAATAGTCATTAGTTTCTATTCCCTGCTTCCATAAGGCATGAAATTTTGCCGGAATCATAGGTTTAAAGTTGTTGAGTACTACTTTAGACAACTGCTTAACATTACCGAATAAGGATTTTACATCTCCCTTGAGGAAATCTTCAACACAGGCATCAGTATGTTTTACAAATTGATCCTTGAGCATTGCTCGAAAACCTTCTTGTTTCATATTCTCCATGAAAATATGTACCATAGGTGCCGTTTCTCCGGTCATTCCACTGTCTAATAAAAAGACAGCTCCTGTACCAGATTCTGTTTGAGAAGGAATTCCTGCTGGTTCAATATGATCTTGGCTATTGATAAGAATAGGTAAACTCAAATAGCTATTTAATGGATCTAAGCCTGAAGACTTGCCATGAAAGAAAGATTCCATAGCTCCAAAAACCTGCTTAAGAGTCAACAATTTTTCTCGGGTAAGATTTTCTAAAACTGTGATCTTATTAACTGCGTACTTATCATAGATTGCCGCAACTAAAGCGCCACTACTTCCAACTCCATATCCTTGAGGAATACTTGAGTCAAAATACATTCCAGCTTCAACATCTGCTTGTAGCTTGTCTAACTCGAAAGTAACTAGTTCAGGACTCAATTCGCTCAAGTAACTCACAAAACGCTTTAAATTGGCGTTTGATTCTATAGCAACATCCGAAGAATTCGAATCTATTTTTAGGGCACCATTATAAAAATTATAAGGTATAGCGAGGCCTTTCGAATCTTTTATAATTCCATATTCTCCAAACAATAAAATCTTCGAATAAAACAGAGGTCCTTTCATAGGGGCAAAATTATGACTTTTTTAAACTATACTAACAGTTCAATGTCCCAATTTAGGGAGTAATTAACAATTTTCAGCTCTTTTTAATGAAAAAACAGTGATTTCGAAGGTATTAGGCTAGTTTTTGAGCTCCTTCACCTAATTCGTCAACAATAAACTCTCCATTTTTACAGTGCATAGCCAACTCCTTTTTAATAAAATCAAGCACACTTTCTTTCTCCTTTGCTGGATATAACAAATGCACATTTGCACCTGCATCTAGCGTAAAACAGAGCTTAGATCCAGTCTCCTTTCGGCTTGCCCAGATTTTATTAATAATCTCTAAGGTATTTGGTTTCATTAGTATAAAATAGGGATGACTGGTCATCATCATCGCATGTAAAGTAAGTGCTTCACTTTCTACAAGGGCAATAAAGGCATCCAAATCACCAGTCTTAAAAATAGACTCCATTGCCTGCAAGTTTTCATGAGCTTGGGTGAATCGCGCTTTCGCGAAAGCGTGTCCTTCCATCAAACCATGACCAACGGTACTACTCACTTGTTTCTCTCCTTTATCGACCAACAAAATAGTGTCCTGATAGGTCTTAAAAACATCATGTACCTCATGAGGATAGGCAGTGCCAAATAATTGACTACTATTTCCGATTCCATCATGTGATCCCCAAACAACCAGCGGACCTTCAATACTTCTACTCGCACTTCCCGATCCTAAGCGGGACAGAAAAGAAGCCTTTTTATTAAAACTATCTGTAGACATATCAGGCTGCATCTCTTTTTCCATGCTCATTAGGCATAAAGCCAGAGCACTCATCCCTGAAGCGGAACTCGCAATCCCAGAACTGTGTGGAAAAGAATTGGAAGTTTCAATGACGTAGCTATACTCATTTACAAAGGGCAAATAATTCTTGATTCGCTCAAAAAATTGCAAAATTTTCTCCTTGAATTCAGGCACCGCTACCCCATCTAAAAAGATGTCAAATGCAATATCTTTTGTGGCTGCAGGCAGTTTAGTATATCGTAAGGTAGTTGTCGTATGACAGGCACTCAAGGTAAAACTGATACTAGCATTTTTTGGTAACTGATCCCCGTATTTTCCCCAGTATTTAACAAGGGCAATATTACTAGGAGATTGCCAAGTGACACTTCCGTTTTTAAGAGTATTTAAATATGTTTGAGGCAAGAAATCATTTACCGTCATAGGTCTGAGATAGATTTATGCAAAGATACTTTTTTCACCGACTGCCATCCAAAGAGTCGGCTGCTTTTTCCTAACTTACACAACTAACCATCACTTATGAATAAAAATTTACTCATTAAAATAGTGCTCTCGGTAGCTGTTTGCCTTGTTATTGGTGCCATTGGAGCATTTGCCACCCAGGCGAGTATCAATGATTGGTATACCACCATCAACAAACCTTTTTTCAATCCTCCCAATTGGATTTTTGGCCCGATGTGGACGCTACTATTTATTCTTATGGGAATTGCTGCAGGTATTGTTTGGGACAAAGGCTTCTATCACAAATGGGTTAAAACAGCCTTGTATCATTTTGGGTTCCAACTATTATTAAATGCGGCTTGGAGTGTTTTGTTTTTTGGTATGCAGCAACCATTTTGGGCATTAATAGACATAATAGTGCTCTTTATTATGATCCTTTTGACCATCAAATGGTTCAAAGTAGTAAACAATACTGCCGCCTATTTACTTATTCCATATGCCTGTTGGGTAGCTTTTGCCATGTTACTCAATTTTGAAATTTGGCGTTTGAATTAGAGAATGCCTTATGAACTTGCAATGGCCTCAGCAACTAAATACCCTCCTGTCCATGCGTTTTGAAAGTTGAAACCACCAGTAATAGCATCTATATTTAATACTTCCCCAGCAAAATAAAGACTTGGATGCAACTTACTTTCAAAGCGTTTGAAGTTGACTTCTTTCAGGTCGATTCCACCTGCGGTTACAAACTCTTCTTTAAAGGTACTTTTTCCGCTTACGCGAAAACTGCCGTTTGTTAACTCCTCAGCTAGTTTTGATAATTGCTCCTTTTTTAAATCGGCCCACTTTGAACCCTCAGGAATGTTTGCTGCCGTTAATAAGGATTGCCAGAGTCGTTTAGGCAAGTCCATTTGTGCATAGGTATGTGGCGATTGCTTCGCAAAATTGTGCTTTAAAGTAAGGAGTTCTGACATTGCCTCTTCAGTGGTGGTATGTAGTAACCAATTGACGCGAATTTCAAAGTGATACTTTGTTTTTTCTAGCAAACGCGCTCCCCAAGCCGATAGTTTGAGTATTCCTGGCCCGCTCATACCCCAATGGGTTATCAATAATGGCCCTTCAGACTCAAGCGGAGTTCCAACCACCTTTACAGCCGCCTCTGTAGAGAGGCCCATGAGTCCGTCGATGCGTTTGTCTTTTATATTAAAGGTAAATAAGGAGGGAACGGCCGGAGTGATGGTATGTTCAAATTGCGCCAACAATTTCCATATTTTCGGATTACTCCCGGTAGCGATTACAAGCTGAGAAGTTTGAAAAGGCCCTTGGGAAGTTTCGAGCATCCATTGATTAGTATCGGAGTCGCGTTCCATTTTTTGAACCGCATGATTAGTGAGCACCTCAATTCCTAAACGTTTGGTTTCAGAAATAAAACAATCAATTATGGTTTGAGAGCTATCAGTGGTAGGAAACATTCGCCCATCTTCTTCAATCTTTAACTCCACCCCACGATCGGCAAACCAGGCTATGGTATCACCAGTCATAAAGGAGTGAAAGGGACCAAGCAATTCTTTCTCTCCTCGAGGGTAGTTTAAGGTGAGTTCATTTGGGATAAATTCGGCATGAGTAACATTACAACGGCCCCCACCAGAAATTCTGACTTTGGTGAGCACCTCCTTTCCACGCTCTAAAATAGCAATACTGAGATCAGGACGTTGGGTCGCAAGGTTGATTGCAGTAAAAAAGCCTGCAGCCCCACCCCCTATTATAAGGACATCTTTAATTATCATCTTTAAGGGGCTCTAAAATTTTATAATCCCAAGCGCCTAATGAAAAGGCATCAACACCTTTGTAGACCACTCCTTTTTTTAGTTTGTCTGCAAAAGAGCCTTCAAAAGGGGGCGCTATTTTTTTTGAAACATTAGAAAAGTTACCTATGTAAACTAAAGCTTGTCCGTCTTTCAATCGTAAAAACGCGAGTACATCTGAGTCTTTAGTTTCTAATAATTGAAATGAAGCAGCGTTTTTCCCGCCATGTAAGCTCAATTCAGAATTCTTTAGTTGACCGAGTTTTTTCAACAGCTCGAAATAAGGGCCTCTTTTTTTAGGAATACTATCTTTTTCAAAAAAGGCAAGACGATGATTGAGGTCGTATTCTTGACCAGAATATATCAAAGGCATTCCAGGCATGGTATAGGTAAGTGCCGTAAAAATATCTTTTTTCTGAGGCATCCGTTCTTCAAGTGTACCTGCCCAGGAATTCTCATCATGATTTGTAATAAAATACATATTAATATGAGTAGGCCCGAGTCGTTTTTTATAATCGAGTAGTTTTTCGCCAATATCTTTTGCTTTTTTGGAGCCTTTGGCTACATCATTCATGAGATGATGCATTTCCCAAGAGTAGTGCATATCAAAACCGTTATCCATAAGATTGGGTTGCTCTGCTTCGGCGAGCATAAAAACATCTTTTATCTTTTCTAAAGAATCGATGGCAGTTTTAAAGAATTCAACAGGCACTTTATGGGCGACGTCCATTCTAAAGCCATCGACATCTCGTTCTCTAACCCAATACTGCAAATCTTCAATCATTGCGGCCTGCACTTCGATACTGTTGTAGTTTAGGTCGGCAACATCTGCCCAGCCATATGATTTTCCGGTTTCTGGGTCGGAGGGATCAATGATCTCCCCTTTTTCATTTTTGGTATACCATTCTGGGTGTTCCTTAATCCAGGTATGATCCCATCCAGTGTGATTAGGAACCCAATCAAGGATAACATAGATACCATTTTTATGTGCAGTTGCTATAAGAGCATCAACATCCTCTTGGGTTCCAAACTCTGGATTAACCGCTTTGAAGTCGGAGACCGCATAATAACTCCCTAGGCTGCCTTTTCGTTTTGTTTTAGAAATAGGAAAAATAGGCATCACCCATAAAACTTTAACCCCTAGCTCCTTTAATATAGAAATGTCTTTGGTAAATGCATTGAAAGTTCCTTCAGGAGAATACTGTCTAATATTTACTTCGTAAATGACAGCCTGTTCTTCAAACCGCGGATTAAAGTGTGAAATTGTAGCTTGTTTGTCACTTATCGATGTTTCTAAAAATTCTGTACTCGTCCTATTGTTACCTTCTAATTTGGACTCTGTTTGAGATTTACATGACTTAAGGCTAATTGCAATTACAATCACAAATATCATTAGGAGCAAAGGAGATTTCATTGGGCGTATTTTAAGACAAAAATACTAAGGCAATCATTAATGAGCAGATGAAAATGCCGGTAAAATGGAAAAAATGATTGGTAATATGGAAAAAATACTATTAAAAAAATGTGTACTCCATATAAAATCACGTGGATAAATTCCGAATTAATAGTAATTTCCACTTCCTAACACGAAATCGTTTTCGTAACTTTAACGTGGGTGAAGTAAGACTTTAACAATATTTTTACATAAATTTAACCCTTAATAAGGGTGTGTAAACACTCATTTTTATAACTAAGCAAACTAATTTAAACAAGAATCTTATGAAGAAAGTATTACTCAAAAGTATGCTGCTGTTTGCTGCTATACTCTTTATGGGGACATCGTATGCCCAAACCGTATCTGGTACGGTAATGGAGGAAAGCGGTCCTTTACCCGGAGCAAACGTAGTAGTGAAAGGAACTTCTAACGGAGCCACCACCGATTTTGACGGTAATTATTCATTAAACAATGTAGCTAACGACGCAGTACTCGTATTTAGTTATGTAGGATACTCCTCTCAGGAGGTAGCAGTTGGCGGAAGATCTACAGTTAATGTAACTATGGCTTCTGACAATGCATTAGAAGAAGTAGTACTTATCGGATATGGTTCGACAACTATAAAAGATGCAACAGGTTCTGTAGCCGTTGTAAATGCCGAAAGTTTTAACGGAGGTGTTATCGCTTCTCCTGAACAATTAATTCAGGGTAAAACTGCAGGTGTACAAATATCTGAATCATCTGGAGAGCCAGGTGCAGGTATTGCAATTCGTATTCGTGGAGCCAACTCAATTCGTTCTGGAAACAATCCGCTATTCGTAGTAGATGGTGTGCCATTAGGAGGAGGAGGAGCCCCTGCACCTGGTGCTGGAGGTTTTGGTGGAGCTGGAAGAAACCCTTTGAGCTTTATTAACCCAAATGATATTGAAAGTATTAGTGTACTTAAAGATGCATCTGCAACAGCGATCTACGGATCACGTGGTGCCAATGGAGTTGTTATCATCCAAACTAAAAGTGGACGTGGTAACTCTAAAGGAACTTGGCAGTTAAATACATCTGTAAGTCAAGCTAAAGTTGCCGATACTTACGATCTATTAAATAGAGAGCAGTATTTAGGAGCACTTGCGGAATTTGGTAATGATCCTGTTGCTTTAGATTTTGGATCTAATACTGATTTCCAAAGAGCCTATACTAGAATCGCTTACTCAAGACAAACAGATTTAAGTTATTCTAAAAGTTACCAAGGTGGTAACTATAGAGCTTCTTTTAACTACGGAAATCAAAATGGTGTAGTTAGAAACACTGGACAAGAAAGAGTTACTGGAAGATTAAATGCACAACACAGATTGTTTGACGACAAACTTACAGTAAGTCTTCAAGGAACAATTTCTCGTGTGAATGATGAAGCAGCTTTGTTGAGTGGTGGAACTGGTTCTACAGGAGATCTTATTGGAGCTTCTATAACAGCAAATCCAACATGGCCTAATGATCCTAACTTCAATCCAGGAAGTAACTTACTAAACCCTGTGAATTTATTGGCCAACTATAGTGGTGAATCTCATACTAATAGATATTTAGCAAATTTATCTGTGGATTATAAATTTACAGATGAGCTTAGCGCTAAAATAACTGGAGGTATGGATTACAGTGACAGTGAAACTGTGTCTGTTATTGCACCTAGCGTTGCTGGTATCAACCAAGTTTCTGGAATTGGTGTAGGTTCTTATAATACTTTAGAAAACACAAACTCATTATTAGAAGCAACCTTAACGTATGATAAGGATTTTGCAAACTCTAGTCTTGAAGTTCTTGGAGGTTTTTCTTACCAAAAATTTGACAGAAACGGCATCTTTGCAAATGGACGTGGTTTTTCTACAAACAAATTAGACGGATTAGCAAATCAAATGATTGATACTTACAACAGAGTAGCAAATTCAATCAGTGGAGATTTTCTTCAATTTGGTTATGATCAGAACACAGCATACGTAAGCCGCTTCTTCCCGAACGCAGCTGCTGGAGAACAATTTGTTGCTGAAACTTTATCATCAAACTTTCAAAAAGATATTACTGCTTATACAGCTGGAAACTTTACAAACTTTGATGAATTACAATCATTCTTTGTACGTGCAAACTACACAATAGCAGATAAGTACTTATTTACAGGTACTTTTAGAGCGGATGGTTCTTCTAAATTTGGACCTAACTTCCAATACGGTTATTTCCCTTCTGGAGCTTTTGCTTGGCAAATGCATGAAGAAGATTTTGTTGGAGACAGCGTATCTACATTAAAACTTCGTTTAGGAGCTGGTATCGTAGGTAACCAAGAAGGTCTTGGATTTGCGCAATTCTTAAGACGTGAAGTTTTAGGAGGTGTAGGATTTGATGGTGATGGTACTTTAAATGATAACCTTATCTCAACATTCGTTACTGGTAACTTTAACGCCGATCTTAAGTGGGAATCTACTTTAGATTTAAACGTTGGTCTTGATTTTGGATTTAACGAAGATCGTTTCAATGGTACCTTTAACGTATACCGTAAAGAAACTTCTGATCTATTATTATTAAGAGGTGTAGCAGCTCCTGCAGCAGCATCACCAACCATTTTTGCAAACCTTGAAGATGGTATAGTAATCAACCAAGGTATTGAATTAGGTCTTAATTATGATTTCATAGATACTGAGGATATTGGTTTTAGCGCGACATTAAACGTTGCTTATAACGAAAATGAAGTACAAGACACTGTATTCTCTATCGATGCTGGACCTATCAATGGTAACGGTTTAACTGGAGCATTTGCTCAACGTTTAGAAGCTGGTAACCCATTGTTCTCATACTTTATGGCTGAATTTACTGGTTTTGATGCCAATGGATTCCCAACGTATACTGATGTAAACGGTGACGGTGTAGGTGATCCAGATAGTGACAAGAAGTTTATTGGTAAAGATGCAATTCCAGATGTTACTGGAGGTCTTTCTCTTAACTTCCGTTACAAAAACTTTGATTTTGCAACATTCTTTGCAGGTCAATTTGGATTCCATGTTTATAATGGAACTGACAATGCATTCTTTACTGCCGGTGGTATTACTATTGGAAAGAACGTAACAGAAGCTGCTATCTCTAGCGGTGAAAATGGAGCTGCAACAACTGCTGTTTCTACACGTTTCTTAGAAAAAGGAGATTTTATTAGAATGCAAAATGCATCTATTGCATACAACTGGCCACTTAGTGGTGAAGGAGCGTTCAAATCTTTACGTCTTTCTCTTACAGGTCAGAACTTGTTCTTAATTACTGATTACAGCGGACTTGATCCGGAAATCTCAGTAAATACAGGAACTATTAACGCATCAGCGCTTCCTACTGCAGGAATCGATTACGCCTCTTTCCCAAGAGCGAGAACATTTACCTTAGGAGTAAATGCTAAATTTTAATAAAAAAAAGAAAACTATGAAACGTAACAATTTTAAAACGACAAGACTCTTTCTTCTTGGAGCATTAGCTCTAGGGACTGTAGTATCTTGTACGGACTTAGAAGTTGAGCAGCAAGATTCAGTAAATGATGAGCAGTTCAACGGAGTTGCTGATCCAGCTAATTTCGTGAATGGTATCTACGGAAACCTTAACGGACTTATTGGTGATCAAGCAAACTTATTTGCTCTTGCTGAAGTAACCACAGATGAGTTCCTAGTTCCTACTCGTGGATCTGACTGGGGTGATAATGGTATTTGGAGACAATTACACCAACACAACTGGCAGAATGACCATGCATTTATTACAAATACATGGAACCAATGGAACCAGACTCAATTTGCTGCAACTCAAGTATTATCTGACCTTACATCTACAACTGCAGACGTAAGAGCAGAAGCTCATTTCCTAAGAGCTCTAGGATACTGGGTAATCCTTGATAACTTCGGACAAGTTCCGGTACGTGATCCTCAAGAATCTTTACTAGTCGATCCTCCTGTTATTAGAGGTGAAGAAGCGGTAAATGCTATTGTAGCAGATCTAGAAGCTGCGATTGCTGATTTACCAGCGACTGCAGGTGGAAGTAACAGAGCAACAAAAGCTGCTGGACGTTTATTACTTGCAAAAGTATTATTGAACAAACATGTATACTTAGGGACTTCAGCTGATGGAGCAGATATGAACAGAGTAATTGCTCTTGTTGATCAAATTGCTGCTGATGGATATTCTCTTCAAGATGGTTTCTTTGATATCTTCAAGGAAGGTGCAGATAGCGAAACAATCTGGTGGATTCCTACAGGTGTAGGTAACCGTATCTGGAATGGTTTACATTACAACAGTGCTCCTGAAATTGCAGGTGGTGGTTGGAATGGATTCGCAACTCTTGCTGAATTTTATGACCTTTTTGAAGGTGATGCAAACAATAATGAAGCTGGAAACGGACAAGAAGAACGTAGAGGTGAAGTACCAACATCTGGTTTAGATCTTGCAGATGTTCCTGGTGGATCTGATGCTAATGATGATGGCTATGCAGATGGTTCAAACATCGGTAATGGATTCCTTATTGGGCAACAATATGATTATGATGGAACTCCTTTAACAGATCGTGGTGGTAACCCACTTACTTTCAAAAGAGAATTTACAGATGGTGACGGTAACCCAAGCCTTATCAACAATGATGAGACTACTGGTATTCGTGTAATAAAGTATAACCCTCGTTTTGGAGGATTTACAAACCACGAAGTATTCTTTAGATATGCAGATGCTCACCTTATGAAAGCTGAAGCAATCATGCGTAGCGGAGGTGATCCAACAACTTTAGTAAATGAACTTCGTGTTCTTCGTGGTGCTACTCCATTAGGAGCGGTTACTGCTCAAGACCTTATCGATGAGAGAGGACGTGAGCTTTACGAAGAATTCTGGAGAAGAGGCGATCTTATTCGTTTCGGTCAGTATACTAAAAACTGGTCATTCAAAGATGCAAATGCCGTAGGCAACAACGATAAAAATTTATTTCCAATACCTGCTAGTCAAATTATCTTAAACCCTAATTTGACTCAGAACCCTGGTTACTAGTTTTAAATTTTGAATTTAGCTTTGAAAAGAGGGTTATTCACATAACCCTCTTTTTTAATTACAACCCCTTTCTTATCCCTTGTCAGCCGTGAAAATAAGAGGCGCCTTTTACATCCTTATCATCCTGAGCGTTGTAGCTTGCACAAAAACTACATCCTCAAAAAAATTTACGCTTCACACCAACACTGGCATACAGTTCACGAATTCAGTTCTAGATTCTACAGAACTCAACATTCTCAATTACCTTTATTTCTACAATGGCGCAGGGACAGCTATCGCCGATTTTAATAATGATGGCCTTAATGATATCTACTTCACCGCCAATCAAACCGCCGATAAACTCTACTTAAACACAGGAGATTTTAACTTTAAAGACATTACAACAGACGCCGGAATCAACAATGCCACTGGTTGGACGACTGGTGTAACTACCGTTGATATTAACCATGATGGCTATTTAGACATCTATATTAGTAAGGTGTCCGGGCATTTGAATCTTAAGGGACACAACTTATTATATATAAATCAGGGTTTGGATGATGGAACTATCTCCTTCAAAGAGTCTGCAGGAAGGTATAGCCTCGACTTTGCCGGTTTCTCAACCCAAGCGGCTTTCTTTGATTATGACCTTGACGGCGACTTAGACCTTTACCTTCTTAACCACTCCTTGCATCCTAATGGCAATTATGGTAAAGGAGCCTCCCGCAAAATACCTGACCCACTCGCTGGAGATCGTTTATATCGCAATGACAATGACCAATTTATAGAGGTTACAAAAGAAGCAGGAATATTTAGTAGCAAAATAGGCTACGGCTTAGGAGTTTCTGTAGGAGACCTCAACCAAGACGGATATCCAGATCTCTACATTGGCAATGATTTCTTTGAAAATGATTATCTCTATATCAATCAAAAAGATGGAACTTTCATCGAACTGAACACCCAAGAAAAAGGACTTGGACATAGCTCACATTTTAGCATGGGTACAGATATCGTAGACATTAATAACGATGCCCTAGCTGATATCATTTCTCTTGATATGCTCCCTGAGGATTTAGAGACCCTTAAAGCATCAGGAGCGGAGTTTGCTTATCCAATATACCAAAATCAATTACGTAACGGCTACGAGCCACAGTATATGCAAAACGCCCTGCAACTCAATCGAGGGGAAGGTCGGTTTTCTGAAATTGCATTTCAAAGTGGAATTGCCGCAACCGAATGGTCTTGGTCTCCCCTAGCTGCCGATTTTGACAATGACGGACTGAAAGATCTCTATATTACCAATGGTATTCAAGGCGCAACTAACGATATGGATTTTGTTAACTTCATCTCAAATGAGAGTATTCAACAACGGTTAGGAAACGGAATGTCAGATGAAGACCTTCTACTCATAAAGGAACTCCCCGAAAAAAAATCCATCAATTACTTTTATAAAAACAATGGGGATGCCACATTCCAAAACACTTCAGCCCTCTGGACAGACGCAACTCCCTCCTTTAGTAATGGTGCAGCCTATGGTGACCTAGATAATGACGGGGATCTCGATATTGTGACAAACAATGTAAATGAAGCCGCTTTTATTCTTGAAAATCATACAAAAGATACTCTTGGAAACTCCAATCACCTTCAACTAAAGTTACATGGTCTCGATTCAAATACCTTTGGAATAGGCGCTAAAGTGATTATTTATACCGGTGACTCTCAGCAATACTTTGAAAATTACACAAGTCGGGGCTTTGTCTCCGCCGTGCCACCAACAGTTTTTGTGGGGCTAGGCTCCCAAGAAAGTATCGACTCTATACAAATTATTTGGCCTTCTAAAAAACACCAAACCCTTCGAAACATCGCCTCAAATCAGACCCTTATTGTAAATGAATCCAATGCTTCGGGTGACTATTACAATCACTCAATGCTCCCATCCAAAAAATATTTAAGAAACACCAACTCCCCAATTAATTTTATACATAAGGATGCTTCCACCATTGAATTTGATCGCAATCCATTGGTTCCCTACGCAAGTACAAATCTTGGAAAAACGATAGTATTAGGCAGCATCAACAATGACTCCTTTTCCGATATTATTGCGCTTGGCGCCAAAGGGCAAGCTAGTCAGATCTACCTACAGCAGGAGAATGAATTTATCCCTAGTTACCTTCCAGACTATCAAAAAGACGCCATTAATGAAGATATAGATGCTGTCATTTTTGACGCAAACAACGACGGCCTTAATGATATAGTTATTGTAAGTGGAGGTAATGAATTTAGACAAGGCTCTCCTTTAGAGCCGCGCCTCTACCTTCAAGGAAAAGATGGTTTTCAAAAAATTCCTGAGGCCTTTCAAGCTATCAACCTCAATGCTTCCACAGTAACAGCTATAGATATTGATAATGACAATGATCTGGACTTGTGCTTTACGTCAAATCTCTTTCCTCACGCCTTTAGTGAAACTCCAAAACAATACATTTTTAGAAATAATGGGCAGGCTGGATTCGAAGATGTGACATCAACAATATCCCAAGAATTTAGAGATATTGGAAATGTTCAAGATATCGCCTGGGCCGATATTGATGGCAATGGATTTATAGATGCAGTCGTTGTAGGCCATTGGATGCCCATTAGTATTTTTCTCAATGATGGTAAACAATTACGCCTACAAGCCAACAACCAACTCTCAAAAACAAACGGTTGGTGGAATTCGGTCGCTGTAGCCGATTTTGACAAAGACGGAGACTTAGATATAGTTGCAGGGAATTGGGGTCTCAATACACGACTTTCGGCTTCTGAAAAACAACCGGTAAAAGTATACGCTGCCGATTTTGACGATAATGGAACCATAGACCCTATAGTGACCTATTTTGATCAAAACACAGAAACCACCATCGCGACCAAAGATGAATTAGTTAAACAGATCCCTTCTTTGAATAAGAAGTTTTTATCCTATAGCGCTTTCGCGAAAGCGCAAATAGATCAATTATTCTCACCTAAAAAACTCAAGGCTGCTGCAACTAAATATGTATACAACTTAGGGTCTACATATTTTGAGAACACAAACAACCAATTTACAGCCAAATTATTACCCTTTGAAAGCCAAATATCAAGTACGCATGATATTGCTGTAGACGACTTCAATAACGATGGTTTACCTGACCTCTTCCTTGTAGGAAATACCTACGAAATAAGCACCCAACTGGGTAGGTTAGATGCTAGCCATGGTTTACTTTTGTTGAACGATAAAAAGGGTTATTTTGCAGTCGCAAAACAGCAATATTTTGACATTCCAGGTGCCGCTCGCAGCGTTCAAATATTACAGCAGAAAGACAGTAGTCTATTTGTGGTTGGCCGTAATAACAGCAGCCCTATTTTTCTAAAAAAAGAAGATTGACATTCTATGAATCTTAGACAAACATATTTAATTTCAGGAGTCATCGTTTTGATGTCTCTATGTATTTCTTGTTCTTCAGAAACAGATGCTCCCGTTACTCAAGAGCAAAATTCAGACACCTTATTTAAATTATTGCCCAGTGATAGCACTGGCATCAATTTTATAAACACTATTGTAAACCAAAAGGACTTTAATATTTTCAGATACCGAAATTTCTATAATGGAGGTGGTGTGGCAATAGGTGATATCAATAATGATGGCCTATCTGATATCTATCTCACCGCCAATATGGGAGAAAACAAACTCTACTTAAACAAGGGAAATTTCAAATTTGAAGATATTACATTGTCAGCCGGTGTCGTAGGAAATAAGCCATGGTCAACAGGTGTAGTTATGGCAGATGTAAACGCAGATGGCCTTTTAGATATTTACGTGAGTAATGCAGGGAATTTGGAAGGAAATAATCATGACAATGATTTATATATCAATAACGGAGACCTCACCTTCACTGAAAAAGCTGCACAATACAATTTAGCCAAATCAGGCTTCTCTACTCATGCCACCTTCTTTGATTATGATAAAGATGGAGATCTGGATGTGTACATTTTGAACAATAGTAATATTCCTGTAAGCAGTTTAGGCTATGCAGAACAACGTAATAAACGAGCACAGGATTGGGAAAACGTTCCTGACATCTTTAGAGGTGTTGGAGATTTACTAATGCGTAATGATGGCGACACCTTTACGGATGTTAGTGAAGAAGCTGGAATTTACGGCAGCTTAATCGGTTTTGGTTTGGGTGTGATGGTGACAGATATCAATCATGATCTCTATCCAGACATCTATGTTTCTAACGATTTTTATGAACGAGATTACCTCTACATCAACAATCAAGACGGAACCTTTACTGAAGAAATAAAAAATTGGACCTCCCACCTCTCGCTTTCGGCGATGGGTGTTGACATGGCCGATATCAATAATGATGGATTGCAAGATATCTTTATAACAGACATGCTTCCTGAAGCAGAGGAACGTGTAAAATCTGTGATGGAGTTTGATGGATATGACGTTTATAAACTCAAACAAAGTAAAGATTTCTACCAGCAGTTTATTCAAAACACTTTACAAGTCAATAATGGCAATGGATCCTTTTCAGAAGTCGCATATTACAGTGGTGTAGAAGCCACCGACTGGAGTTGGTCTGGATTATTATTTGACATGGACAATGATGGCTATAGAGATATCTATGTGACCAATGGCATCAATCACGATCTCACCGATCTCGATTTTGTAGATTTCTTTGCCAATGAAATTCTTCAAGAAATGGCCTTGACGGGTAAAAAACAAGCTATTGATTCTATTCTTGTCAAAATGCCTGTGAAGCCGCTGCCCAATTACACCTTTCACAATCAAAAGGATATCACATTTAACAATGTATCTCAAGATTGGGGATTAGGAACGGTGAGTATGTCTAATGGTTCTGCCTATGGAGATCTTGACAATGATGGGGATTTGGATTTGGTTGTGAATAACGTAAACATGGAGGCCTTTGTTTACAAAAATGATGTGCAAGACCTTACAGACAACAACTACCTTAAACTTAGTTTCAAAGGAACCGGCAAGAACCCATTTGCCGTAGGAACCAAAGTAAAAGTATACCGTGACAAGCAGGTCACTTTCCAAGAATTGATTCCTTCTCGTGGCTTTCAATCGTCTATGGAATATGATATGACTATTGGATTAGGAGCTTCAAAAGAAGTAGATTCTATACGCGTTATTTGGCCCAATGATCAAACGCAATTACTAACTACAGTCGCCACCAATCAACATTTGACCTTGAATCAAGAAGATGCCAAGGACATTTATGCGCCAGTAAAACAAACTGATATTAAAACTACGCTGAGAGAACTTCCAAACACAACTTTGCTCACCCACGAAGAAAACAGCTATAGCGATTTTGATTATGAAGGTCTTACTGCCAAAAAAGTTTCTCAAGAAGGGCCAAGTCTCGCTGTAGGAGACATAAATGGAGATGGCAATGAAGATATTTATATAGGCGGCGCCAAAGGCAAACCAGGCCATCTATATATTCATAAAGGAAACGGAATTGTAAGCCATAATACCCAAACAGTCTTTCAAGACGATGCACAGTATGAAGATACAGCTGCAGCATTCTTTGATGTTGATGGGGATAATGATCTCGACCTTATGGTCGCTTCAGGTGGTAACGAACTCACCTCTCAACAACTTTTTAAAGTTCGCTTATACCTCAATAATGGGCGCGGAAAATTTTCCAAAAACCCAGTTGAATTACCCTCAGCTTTTCAAAATATGTCAGTTGTAGCGCCAGAAGATTTTGATCAAGATGGTGATATTGACGTTTTCATTGGTTCTAGATCTGTAGTGGGCGTCTATGGTATCAGTCCGGCACACTTATTTCTAGAAAATCAAGGGGATGGTACTTTTGTAGATGCTACTGAACGCTTAGCTTATGACACTAAAGATGCGGGAATGATTACTGATGCCACTTGGGAAGATGTAGATGGTGATGGCAAAAAAGATCTAATAACAACTGCCGAATGGGATACCCCAAAAATTTATCATAATTCTGGAAGACGCCTGAGCAAACAATCTTCTTCTCTAGATAGTCTTATGGGATGGTGGAATGTATTGGAGGCTGAAGATTTAGACAACGATGGAGATATTGACTTTGTCTTTGGAAATGAAGGCACTAATCTTCATTACCGTCCTACTGCTGAAAATCCGATGAAATTATTTATCAATGATTTTGATAATAACGGAACTATTGAACAAATCACTACCCTACAAAAAGACGGGAAGGACTTCCCAATCCATCAAAAAAAGGAGCTTACCGGACAAATTAACGCCCTGAAAAAGCAAAATATCAAAGCGTCTGATTATGCAAAGCGATCGATTGATGAATTATTCTCCAAGGCCTTGGTTGAAAATTCTATTACTAAAGAAGTTCGCCAATCGGCTTCAGTGATTGCATTTAATGATGGGAGCGGTAATTTTACCATCACTGAATTACCTTATCAAGTTCAGCTTTCTTGCGTTTGCGGGATTAGCTGTCGTGACCTGAACAACGATGGATTTAAAGATATTATCTTGGGCGGTAATAACTTCGAATTCAAACCTCAGTACTCACAACTTGATGCCAACTATGGAAGTGTTTTAATTTCTAATGGTGGTACCAACTACGAATGGCAAAACTACAATGAGAGTGGTTTTTACGTGCGTGGAGAAATCAAACATTTGAAGACCTTCAGTGATAAGAACGGGAAAACGTTTATGATTGTAGCCATCAATAATGACAAACCAAAGATTTTTGCACTCAATGATTAAAAGAGGTCTCACTTTATGTGTACTCATTTGCCTTGCCGCTTGTCAAAAAGAAGGCAGCTTATTTAGCACCCCGACTTCTGAAGAGACAGGGGTCGACTTTACCAATACCTTGACAGAATCTGATGATCTCAATATTTTGGATTATCTCTATTTTTATAATGGTGGTGGTGTTTCTTTAGGTGATATCAATAGTGATGGCCTTGTCGATATTTTCTTTTCGGGAAATCAGGTCAAGAACCAATTATACCTCAACAAAGGCAATCTCAAATTTGAGAATATCTCAGAAAAAGCTGGAATAACTGGCAATAGCACTTGGAATACAGGGGCAGTTATGGGCGATATAAACGGTGACGGGTTGCTCGATATTTACGTCTGCGCAGTAGTGGGCATCAATGGTTTTAATGGGCATAATGAGCTCTTTATTAATAACGGAGATGAAACTTTCACAGAGAGCGCTGCCTCTTATGGTTTAGATATAGACAGTTATAGCTCTTCAGCGGCCTTTTTAGATTATGATATGGATGGAGATTTAGATATCTACCTTCTTAATCATGCTGTACATACTCAAGAATCATTTGGCGTTGCAAGCCTACGCTATAAACGCAGTTATGAAACAGGAGACAAACTCCTTCGCAATGATGGAAATACTTTTACAGAGGTTAGTGAAGAGGCTGGTATTTACGGAGGTATAAACAGCTATGGTCTCGGTGTTGCAGTCTCTGATTTTAATCAAGACGGCTTTCCCGATATCTATGTAGGGAACGATTTTCATGAAGATGATTATTACTATATCAACAATGGCGATGGGACCTTCTCCGAAAAACTGAAAGAATACTTCGGGCATACCTCTCGATTTTCAATGGGGAACGATGTTGCCGATTTAAATCACGATGGTTATCCAGATATCATGTCCTTAGACATGCTCGCTGAAGACGAGAAAGTTCTCAAGTCTTCCGAAGGCGATGATGATATCCAAACTCAGAAATTACGCACTGAGCGCTACGGATATCATTATCAGTACACTAGAAATATGCTGTATATCAACAGACCGGGTTATCAATACCAAGAGCAAGCCTTGATGAGCGGTGTTGCAGCTACTGACTGGAGTTGGAGTGCCCTCTTTGGTGATTACAATCAAGATGGAGAGCAGGATCTCTTTATATCAAATGGGATTCCCAAACGTCCTAACGATCTTGACTATATCAATTATGTGTCATCAGACCAGATTCAGAAGAAAATATCAAACACTAAACTCATCGATCAAAGCGCTTTAAAATTAATGCCTAGCGGCTCTACTCATAATGTCGTATTTGAAGGCAATTCAAAACTCGAATTCAAAGATCAATCGGCGCGCTGGATAACGACCGACACTTTGGTTTCTGGAGCAACTGCTTATGGAGATTTAGATAATGACGGCGACTTAGATATTGTCACAAACAATATCAATCGTCCTGCTTCCATCTATGTAAATAAGACCAATACCAAGGCGCATTACCTAAAATTAAAATTAAAAGGTCCAGGCAAAAACACTCTGGGTATAGGCACCAAGGTCTATTCGTATCACAAAGGCATTTTACAATACAAAGAACTCTATACCGCTAGAGGTTTTCAGGCTTCTTCAGAGCCTATGGTTCATTTTGGCTATGGCGACCATACTCTGGTAGATTCTATTCGTATCATATGGCCTAATAGGCAAACCCAACTCCTACGCACAATTAGTACGGATCAAACCTTGACCATATCCCCAGAAAATACCAAACCCTTTGAGTATTCTGCAAAGGATAAAAATTCCAAGCAAACCCTATTCACCAAGACAGCAAACAATCTCGGTATTGATTTTACACATAAAGAGGACCGCTACCTTGACTTTAATCGTCAAAAATTAATTCCGTATCAGATTTCAGATCGAGGTCCTGCAACGGCTGTTGGCGATTTAAATGGTGATGGCAAGGAAGATCTATTTTTTGGAGGTTCCAAGTTTATAGGTTCTCAAGTATATATTCAAGGGGATTCCGCTTTCGCGAAAGCGCCACAGAAATACATCCTTCAAGATTCAATCACCGAAGATGTAGTAGCCACTATTGCCGACTTCAACGCAGATGGAAAAAATGATCTTCTACTAGGAACTGGCGGTGGAGATTTTTACAATCAATCTAAACCTCTGATCGATAGACTTTATACAAAAGCCGACAGTAGTTTTGTAGCACAAGAGATGCCAGAACTATTTGGCAATGCAGCTGTTCTTGCTGTACACGATTACAATGATGACGGCACTTTAGATGTATTTGTAGGTAATCAAGCGATTACCAATGACTTTGGAAGCTTTCCTAGCTCCTACTTATTAAAAAACACAAATGGACTGCTCACAAAGGACAGTAACAACGACCTTGGAACACCTGGAATGGTCACAGACGCTATCTGGGATGATTTTAATGGCGATGGAGTTAAAGATCTTATTGTAGTAGGCGAATGGATGGCGCCCGTCTTCTACGCCAATATTAAGGGGAAACTCAAGCAAACTAAGGTCGGAGTTGAAGACTATAGCGGACTTTGGCAAAGTATTCTGCCTTTTGATATTGACAAGGATGGAGATATGGATTACCTCCTGGGAAATTGGGGTGAGAACAGCAAGTTTACCGCTTCTGAAAAAGCACCTATGCGCATGTATAAGGATGATTTTGATGGTAATGGGCAATCAGAAACTATTGTCACAACAGCCAAGAATGGCAAATACTATCCGCTACAGGGCTTGGGCGAACTTTCATCTCAGTTAGTGAGTTTGAATAAAAAGTATGCGACCTATGGCGATTTTGCGGGTCAGGAAATTGAGCAAATTCTCACTGCCGATCAGCTTAAAAGAGCGAGTATTTTAGAAGTAAATTTATTAAAATCGGGATATTTAAAAAATGAGAACGGGCAATTTAGCTTTGTGCCATTTGATGCCTTTATGCAAGTGGCACCTATATTGACTTTTTGTACATTTGACTTTGACGGTGATGGTGTAGAAGAAGTTCTAAGTGCAGGAAATTATTTTGGTGTTAAACCTTTCCATGGCAGACTTGACTCATTTTCTGGAGCTCTTATAACAGATGCTCAAACTATGATTCCAGCTCATGAATTAGGCTTAGATTTTGCCCAAAAATCAATACGACATTTAAATATTATACGTTTGAATAATAAAAACTATTTGCTTGCGACATTTAATAATAGAGCCGCAGAAGTATATAGCTTGAATACCCCTAAGTAATTATGAAATTATTATATAAAAAATATATTGGTCTCTTCTGTCTTGCCATTGTGAGCATTTCATGTAGCAAAGAAGTGACTCCTATTGTCGTGCAGCCAGATCATTTTCACACTGCTATTGATAAAGTAACTGAGGTGCTTATACACGATATTTTCTCTCCTCCTGTTGCTAGTCGGATCTATGCATATCCCAATATTGCAGCCTATGAAATCATGGCGAGCCAATCGGCAAATTATAACTCCCTTGCGGGCCAACTCAAAGAGCTTACTCCTATTCCTAAAGTTGAAGAAGGAAAGGATATTAACTATGAATTAGCAGCACTGGTTGCCCATATGGATCTCAGCAGACGCTTAGTCTTTTCTGAAGACAAATTGAATGTTTACAGAGACAGTTTATATAATGTTTGGGGAACCGCCAACCCACAACAACTGGCAGATTCTAAGTCCTATGGCTTACAAGTCGCCGAACATATCGCACAGTGGTATGACGCCGACAATTACAAGCAAACTAGAACGATGCCTAAGTTTTCTGTCAATACAGATGACGCAGCGCGTTGGCAGCCTACACCTCCTTCTTATATGCCGGGCATTGAACCGCATTGGAATAAAATACGCCCCTTTGTACTTGACTCGGCTGCACAATTTAAGCCTGTGCCTCCTCCAGCTTTTTCTATGGAGAAAGACTCTGACTTTTATAAAGAACTTAAGGAAGTGTATGATGTTAGTATGGACATCACTAAAAAAGGAGATACTTCTGAAGAGGTTGCTATAGCCCAATTTTGGGATTGTAATCCCTATGTATCTGTAACACGTGGGCATTTGATGTTTGCGACTAAAAAAATTACTCCAGGTGGGCATTGGGTTGGGATCACAAAAATTGCTGCTAAAAAAGCAGATTTTGATGTGATGGAATCTACCTACGCTTACACCAAAGCAACCGTTGCCATGATGGATGCTTTTATAAGCTGTTGGGACGAGAAATATCGTTCTAACCTTATCCGCCCTGAGACCCTTATCAATGAACATATTGACGACTCTTGGAAGCCTATTTTACAAACGCCTCCGTTCCCAGAATACGTAAGCGGACACTCAGTAGTTTCTGGTTCGGCAGGTGAGGTATTGACCAGTATTTTTGGAGAAAACTTTGCCTTTGATGATACTACCGAATTACCATATGGAATACCTGTTCGTAGCTTTCCATCCTTTAGAGAAGCTGCAAAAGAAGCAGCCGCAAGTCGGTTATACGGTGGCATTCACTATCGAGCAGCAGTAGACATTGGACTAGATCAAGGTGTTGCTATTGGACAGTTTGTTGTAAATAAATTACAAATGAAAAAGAACTAAGGACCCCAACAAACCATGCTAAAAAAAATACTTTCCCTAATAGGTATTCTCGCAATTCTTGGAATTCTTTGGTATCTCTTCCTAAAGCCAACAGACTACCGTGTTTCATTTAATGTCGCCACAACCGCTGGCACTATAAACCAATCCATCAAATCTTGGAACACCCAACTCGATGGTGGTATTATTGAAACAACAGATGATATGAATGTCCTAAAACAGCAACTTCGCTTTGGAGATTCGATTCACAACTATACTTGGTCATTCTCTAGCTTGAATGACTCCATGCAGCGTGTGCATTTGGATGTTAAGGATGTAGAAAATAGTTTGTCCAATAAATTAGCAGTTCCATTTTCAGAAAGTATTATTGAAAAAAGAACTAAAAAGCAAGCTAAGGCATTTTATGACCTTCTTACAGCCCACCTTAATCGCATTAAAGTTACTATAGATGGAGAAAGCACAGTTCCTTCTCAGTATTGTGCCTACGTACCTCTAAAAGGATTACAAATCGAAAAGGCTAAAGGCATGATGCAACATTACACGATGCTGAGCGAAGTATTACTAAAAAATGAAGTAGAACTAGGCGGCACTCCTTTTGTAGAAATCACCAAGTGGAATCCTGTGCAAGACAGTATAGAGTACAATTTCTGTTTCCCAATCAAAAGGTCAGATAAACTGCCTATTCTAAAGACGATCAAATACAAACGTATCTTCGAACAGCCAGCAATTAAAGCGACCTATAATGGAAATTATATCACTTCAGATCGCGCTTGGTACGCCTTATTAGAATACGCCGATCGCAAGAATATTGAAGTAGAAAAGAACCCTATTGAAATATTCTACAACAATCCTAATATGGGCGGTGACGAACTGCTGTGGAAAGCAGACATCTATATGCCCATAAAGCAATAAGCTCATTAGGCATGACTGAATATATTTAGACTGCGGTTATGGGTATTTTTATTGATGAAACATATACAGATAAAGATTACTCAACGATTCGATTGAAAGCAGGAGAGTACGATAACTGTAGTTTTTCTGGATGTGATTTTTCAAACACCCACCTCTCAAATTGCACCTTCTTAGAATGCACATTTACAGATTGTAATTTTACAAATGCCAAGTTTGGCGGCACCACTTTTAATGAGGTTTCCTTCGAAGATTGCAAACTCTTGGGTGCCGATTTTAGTGTCTGTAACGATTTTATGTTACAACTTCGCTTTCGCGAAAGCGCACTCGACCTCGCCAGCTTCGTGGGGTTAAAGTTAGATAACACTCATTTTGATCGCTGCCCTTTAAAAGAAGCCGATTTTACGGAGGCTATACTTACAGGAGCCCATTTTGAAGACTGCGACCTAGACCGAACTACTTTCGATCAAACCAATCTTGAAAAAGCCAACCTCACAACAGCCCGTAATTTTCAAATAGACCCAGAAAAAAATAAGCTGAAAGGAGCGAAGTTTTCCAAAGAAAATCTCGGTGGATTATTGGGGAAGTATAAAATTAAAATTCAGTAGTCTGTAGGGAAGTTATTGTCGTTTTTATAGCAGGCTATTGATAAACCCTAATATAATCGACCTCTAAGGTTTGTGGAAAAATAGTGTCGTCTATTTCGCCTCCAAAATTTCCTCCTATTGCCATATTAACTAAAATATAAAACGGCTTCCGGAAGGGATATATATTCGCATCCTTCACCTTAGGATCAAAGCGATAAACTTCTACATCATCTCGATAGAACAGGATGCGGTTTTCATTCCAGTCAATCGCATAGGTATGCCAACTAGCATTATCTTCTAGAAAGGTTTTCTGTGTATTGATGGTTTCTCCGTAGCTAGCAGCCGTATGTAGAGACGTAAATAAACTATCAGGGTCACGGCCAATCCATTCCATGATATCAATTTCTCCCGCAGCAGGCCATGGGTTTTCCTTAATATCGGCGCCTAACATCCAGAATGCTGGCCAAAGCCCTTTTCCACTTGGTAGCTTAATTCGAGCTTCGATATAACCATATTGAAACTCTTTTTTCTGGGCCGTCGTAATCCTAGAGGAAGTATATACACTATCCACAAGACGTGCATGTATTTTTAAGGTCCCATTAGAGACTTCCGTATTCTCTTTAGTGTAGATTTGAGGTTCGTTATTTCCCCACCCACAGAGATTAGGACAGCCATCTCCCAACTTATAATTCCATACTTCTTCGTTGAGCATTTCACCATCAAATTCGTCTGACCAAATAAGGCTACGTTTTTCTTGTTGGCAAGAATTCAATAGCAAGCCTCCGAAAATAATAAAGAAGATATATTTCATAATTAGCTAGTAATTGTATGTGATTGACCGTTGAGGATAATTTCCAAATCAGGGCCTTTATCTAGGCTAAATCGTGTTTCTGACTGGCTAACTTCAACCGTGACAATTTGATTCCTGAAATTTACTTTGAAAGAATATCTTTTCCAGTCGGCTGGAATTTGAGGCTCAAAGCAGAGTTTCCCTTCACGTACACGCATACCTCCGAAGCCTTCCACTACACTCATCCAGGTACCTGCCATACTAGTAATGTGCAGGCCTTCTTCTACTTCCTTATTATAGTCGTCTAAGTCTAAGCGGGACGTTCGTAAATAGAACTCATATGCCTGATCCATACGTCCTAATTTGGCCGCTTGAATTGCGTGTACACATGGAGACAATGAAGACTCATGAACCGTGAAGGGTTCATAAAAATCAAAGTGTTTTTCAAGAGATTCCTGTGAAAAATCCTCTTCAAAGAAATAGAAACCTTGAAGTGTATCTGCTTGTTTGATATAGGGTGAGCGCAAAATGCGATCCCAGGACCACTTTTGGTTGATTGGGCGATGAGCTGAGTCAAGATCTGCGACAGTAATTAATTCTTTGTCTAAGAAGCCATCTTGTTGAAGAAACACTCCTTCCGCTTCAGAATACGGGAAGTACATCTGTTCAGCGGTGCTTTTCCATTCGGCTATTTCTGTGGTAACAAGTTGCGTTTTAGAGACTATGCGATCATAGTCTTCTGGAAAGTCTTGTTTTACTGATTCCGCTTTCGCGAAAGCGTACTCCATACACCATTTAGCCAAGTAGTTTGTATACCAGTTATTATTTACATTATTTTCATATTCGTTAGGTCCCGTCACCCCTAGAATCACATATTGATTCTTGGCTTTGGAAAAGGTAGCACGCTGTTGCCAAAAACGAGCCACAGCGATGATTACTTCCATTCCCATTTCTGGAATATAAGAGGTGTCACCAGTATATCGTTCATAATTATGAATGGCGTAGATCATAGCACCATTACGATGAATTTCTTCAAAGGTTATTTCCCATTCGTTATGACATTCTTCCCCGTTCATGGTCACCATAGGGTACAAGGCTGCTCCTCCAGAAAATCCAAGTTTCTCAGCGTTTTCAATGGCTTTATCGAGTTGGTTGTAGCGGTATTTCAATAAATTTCTAGCGACTTCTTGATCTTTAGTTGCCATGTAGAAAGGAATGCAATAGGCCTCTGTATCCCAATAAGTCGACCCACCATATTTTTCGCCTGTAAAACCTTTTGGCCCAATATTGAGTCGAGAATCTTGCCCTGAATAGGTTTGATTTAAGTGAAAGATATTAAATCGAATCCCTTGTTGTGCTTTTACATCTCCGTCAATAGTAATATCAGACATTGCCCAAGTGGCTGCCCAAGCATCTTTTTGCAGTTGAAGCAGTTTATCAAAACCAAGAGCTTCAGCTTTTTTGAGTACAGCACTCGCTGCCTGCTGTAATTTTGAACGGTCGTGATTTAAATCAGACACATAACCTCCAAACTTTTGAATGCTGAAAGTCTCTCCTTGCGCGATATCGCTTTTATACAAATGTCCTATATAGGTTGTTACTTCTTCTTTGGCACCTAACGCCCCTTGGTAAGAAGTTTTCCTTTTTGGCTTTCGCGAAAGCCTAACTTCTTGTCCATTTACATAGAAACTATTGCTCATCATTGCAGTCACATGAAAGTCTGTTTTCATGGTATGTGCAGTAATAAATGCCTTATTATCTACTTCTGCAATAGAAAGTGTATTCCAAAACTGAGCATCCCAGTTGGAGTCTTCGTTACTCACACCACTATCCAAGTATGGCTCATAACAGATGGATACTTTTTTATTGATAGGCGTTATTTCATACTTAATGGCACCTAATTCATCAAGGCTAAGGCTCAAAAATCGCTGTGATTTGACCTCAACTTCTATCCCATTGCGTAAAGTCGATTTGAAAGATCGATAGAGAACACCTTCTTTCATATTTAATTCCCGACGGAAATCGGTTACCTTTTTACATCTATGAAGATCTAATTTTTCTCCGTTGATTTTCACCTTGATTCCTATCCAAGAAGGAGCGTTGAGCACTTTGGCAAAATATTCTGGATAGCCATTTTTCCACCAACCTACACGTGTTTTATCTGGGTAATACACTCCGCCTATATAACTTCCTTGAAAGGTAGGACCGCTATAATTTTCTTCAAAATTGGCTCGTTGCCCCATGGCACCGTTTCCAATACTCATCAAGCTTTCTGATGATTTTACGTGTTCTGGATTCCATCCTTCTTCGATGATAGACCAGTTATCTGGTATAATATATTCTGAATGCATGGGTTTATGCGTCTATTAGTTGCTGTAAAAAATCATTTGAAATCTCAGTAAAATCAGAGAATATATAGTTGGCCTCATGCAACACCTCTTGGGCACCAATCCCAATACTGATCATGCCAGCGGTATTTGCGGCCTGTACTCCGGCGATAGAATCTTCAAAAACAATACAATCAGCATTTTGGGCTTGTAAGGCTTGACCTCCTTTTAAGAAAACTTCGGGATCAGGTTTTGCTGTGGTCACATCATTCCCGTCTACGATAGCGTGAAATTTTGAAATAAGGTCAACCCGTTCGAGAATAGGGCGTGCATTTTTACTCGCGCTGCCCAAGGCAATTCCTTGTTGCTGATCTTCTAAGAAATCTAATACTCTTGGGACATCCGGCAAGATTTCGGTGGCATCCATTTTTTCAATGTACTTGAGGTACTCCTCATTTTTCTGGACTAACCAAACATCTTTTTGAGCTTGAGTGGCTTTGTAATTGCCAAGCTCCAAGAGGATATCGAGAGAGCGCACACGACTAACTCCTTTAAAAAGTTCGTTCTGTTCTTCTGTGAATTCAAATCCGAGGCTATTGGCAAGGTTTCGCCAAGCGAGATAATGGAATTTTGCAGTATCAACGATGACTCCGTCAAGGTCAAAAAGGAAGGCTTTTTTCTTCATCTTTCAATTACGCGAACCTGCCTTTGACTGGCAGGAGCAGAACATTTCTACCATTCGCTTTCTTAATTAGTTATGTATTTAGATAGTGCTTATTTGCTCTATGAAGGGCTGTAAAGTTTAAAAACTATAACTTCAATTTTCTAGTACTCTCCCGAGCAATTAAACTAGTATCGATATAAGCCGTTGTATATTCTTCAATTTCTTGTTCAGGACGCTCCAATTTGTTGATCAGCAATTCAGCAGCTTTTCGGCCCATTTGTTCGCCATGCTGACTTACAGTAGTTAGACTCGGATTTGCGTGTTTTGACAAGTCTCCGTCTGAAAAACAAACTATAGACACATCATCAGGCACTACTTTTCCAAAGTTGCGAAGAGCTTTAGAAGCCTCTACTGCAAAAATTTCATTGATTGTAAAAACCCCATCAATATCTTTTCCTTTTAGAAAATGTTTGATTTTGGCAATGCATCCCTCATCACAGTGATCGATACTATCTAATTTAAGAATTAGATCTTGATTAACTCTGATTCCATATGATTCTAGAGCTTCTATATAGCCTTTGGTTCTCAGTTTTCCCACGCTCACATAATCGGCAGTGGTGATAATGGCAATTTTTCGACAGCCTGTTTTAAGGAGATGAGTAACCCCCATTTTGGCCCCTTCTCTATCATCTATCATCACTTTATCACAAGGTATTTCATCCACAACACGATCAAACATAACTACGGGCATCCCTTGATCTATAGTTTCTGTAAGATGTCTAAAGTCATCTTTTTGCATAGTTTCTTTAGCAAGGGAAAGAATAAAACCATCTGTGCTTCCATTTGCGAGCAACTCCATATTGAGCACTTCTTTATCAAAATCGTTATTTGATAAGCAAATAATTACATTGTAATTATGTTCTCTTGCCATTTGCTCTACCCCTCTTATTACGGTTGTAAAAAAGTGATGTACAATCTGTGGAATAATAATTCCAATGGTTCGTGTTTTTCTATTTTTTAAACTAAGCGCAATATTATTGGGCTTGTAATTATAGAGTTTTGCATAGGCCTTAATTTTTTGACGAGTGTCCTCGCTTATTTCAGCGCTATCACGTAAGGCTTTAGAAACTGTAGATATGGATACATCGAGTTCCTTTGCAATTAACTTAAGGGTGAGTTTTCTTTTCATAATTGGATAGTAAAAATAGCCTAACAAGACTAAGCATACAATTTAATCAATTCCTTTTTGGCACAAAAACCTTGAATTCTTAATAAAATCTTATATTTAAAATCTAAATAGACAAGTATGCGTTTTCTCCTTCTTCTTTTGACAGGCCTTCTTCTCGTAAACTGTAAAAAAGAAAGTAAACCAATTACTCCACAAGATTCTAATGAAAAGGTAATTGTTGCAGACCGCTTTCGCGAAAGCTACCGCCCTCAATATCACTTTACGCCACCTGAAAAATGGATGAACGATCCTAACGGACTGTTATTTCACAATGGCACCTATCATCTCTTTTACCAATATTATCCTGAGGATATTGTATGGGGACCTATGCATTGGGGTCATGCGACTAGTAAGGACCTAATTAAGTGGGAACACAAACCAATTGCCCTCTTTCCTGATGAACTTGGACTAATATTCTCTGGGAGTGCCGTTATGGATATGGCCAACACTTCTGGACTTGGTAGTCTTGAGAACCCACCAATGGTAGCAATTTTTACCTACCACCTGATGGAAGGTGAAAAAGCTGGACGCAAAGATTTCCAAACACAAGGCATAGCATATAGCTTGGATGAAGGTGATACCTGGACAAAATATGAAGGCAATCCAGTAATAGGAAACACTGATATAAAAGATTTTAGAGATCCGAAAGTGATGTGGCATGAGCAATCCGAACAATGGATTATGACCTTGGTCGCAGGCGATCACGCTAAGATTTATAGTTCGCCCAACTTAACAGACTGGACACATTTGAGTGATTTTGGAAAGAACAAAGGCGCTCATGGCGGGGTTTGGGAATGTCCAGATTTGTTTCCACTTGCTGTAGAAGGGTCAGATGAAACTAAATGGGTATTACTGATAAGTATAAACCCAGGGGCTCCCAATGGTGGTTCAGGAACACAATATTTTATCGGAGAATTTGATGGAGAACGTTTTACTACGACTCAAGAAGATACTAAATGGCTTGATTATGGAACAGACAACTATGCAGGTGTCACCTATAATGGCTTAGCAGATTCAGAACGCACCTTTATTGGATGGATGAGTAATTGGAATTACGCCCGTGATACACCCACAGAAAATTGGAGGAGTGCAATGACTCTTCCGCGAAAAATAACACTAAAGAAAAATAAACAAGAGTATTATTTGAATAACTTTCCTGTAAATGCTCTTGACAATTATACCGAACTGCTAACCGACGGCATTGATAAAAAAGACAACACTTACAGAACAGACTCCTTCAATCAGCATCGTATAGATTTTTCGATTGATGGCGAATTAGACAGTTTTACTGTGGATTTTTCAAACGAACTCGATGAGCATTTACTTCTAGGTTTCGACGCTAGTAAAAAACAATTTTACGTCGATCGCAGAGAATCGGGCATCGTAGATTTTGAGCCTCGTTTTGCAGAAAAATCACACCTAGCACCAGTTATATTGGATAGTGATACGGATGTTACAGTAAGCCTTTTTATGGACGCATCTTCTATAGAAATGTTTGTAAACGGTGGTTCTGTGGTCCTTACAGATCAAATATTCCCAACATCGACCTATACTGAGATGGAATTAAAAGGGAAAGCATCTTTTAAAGACATTACAATTTCAAAAGTTAGACGTATTTGGGATTGAGAATAAGAATTAATTAGCATAAAATTTCAGAGAAACATACTATGAAAGAAATTACAAAATGGAGTATTACCGTAGCCTTAGCGGGATTTTTATTCGGATTTGACACGGTAGTCATTAGTGGGGCCAACCAACCTATTCAGGACCTTTGGCCTACCTCACCTCTGTTTCATGGTACTTTCATTATGAGTATGGCGCTGTGGGGAACCGTTGCTGGATCCTTACTTGGAGGTATTCCAACAAAAATATTGGGTCGTAAAAAAACCTTATTTTGGATAGGGATTCTATTTTTTATCTCTGCTATAGGAAGTGCCTTTGCGACCAATCCTTATTTATTTTCCTTCTTTAGATTTATTGGAGGTGTTGGTGTTGGTATTTCGTCGGTAGCGGCCCCTATTTACATATCTGAGATCACTACTAAGACTAATCGAGGTAAAATGGGCGGACTCTATCAGTTCTGTCTTGTTTTTGGAATCATGATTGCCTTTGTATCCAACTGGCTACTCAAAGGTTTTGATGGCGCCAATGATTGGCGATGGATGCTCGGTGTAGAAGCCGTTCCTGCACTTTTATATACACTAATGGTGTTAAAAGTTCCAAATAGTCCAAGGTGGCTGGTTTTACAAAAGAAAGATGATGCTGGCGCGCTAGAGGTATTGAATAAAATATACACTCCTGCCGAAGCACAAACACAGCTATTAGAAATCAAAGCCGACTTAGATCAGCCCAAAAGCAGTGATAACCTCTTTCAAAAGAAATACAGTCGCGTACTATGGCTCGGTTTTATGATCGCATTTTTCAATCAGCTCTCAGGAATAAACTTTGTGCTGTATTATGCTCCAGAAATCTTGGAATCTGCAGGATTAGGAGGATCAGAATCCCTTTTTAATTCGATAGCCATTGGTATTGTCAATCTCGTATTTACAATTATTGGGGTGCGCCTTTTAGACAAGCTAGGACGTCGTCAATTAATAATTATAGGTTCTATTGGATATATTTTCAGTTTAACCATGGTAGGAATATGTTTCCAGATGGATCTTAGTCCAACTTTACTCTTGACATTTATCTGTCTTTTTGTAGCCTCACATGCGATAGGTCAAGGAGCGGTAATCTGGGTATTTATTTCAGAAATATTTCCAAACCGTGTACGTGCTTATGGGCAATCTTGGGGCACGAGTACACACTGGGTTTTTGCAGCAATTATAACATTAATAACTCCCTTTTTCATCAGCAATAAAGTGGTCGATGGTGTTAAAGAGGGTATCTTTGCAGACAATTTGCAGGTGATCTATTATTTCTTTGCGGGAATGATGGTATTGCAATTAATTTGGGCGATTACAAAAATGCCTGAAACTAAAGGCCGTTCACTAGAAGCCCTTGAAAAAGAACTCGTACCTGAAGATGAATAAAACGATTAAAATAGCCTGTTTTGGAGAAGTCCTTTGGGACGTATTTCCTGATACTAAAAGATTGGGAGGTGCTCCCTTAAATGTAGCCTACAGACTCCATTCATTTGGAGCAGAGGTATCGATGATTTCTGCCATTGGAGAAGATCCTTTGGGCACAGAAACCAAAGCCGCTTTGGAAACATTGGGAATGGACCTTACAAACATTCAAACAAATAATCTCCCTACAGGTCAGGTGACTGTCACCTTAGACGCTGGAGGAAGTCCTTCCTATAAGATTAATGAGCAGGCGGCCTGGGACGCAATTAAGGCTACAAAAGAAGCAAAGGCTTCGGTGAAAGCTGCAGATGCGCTTATTTTTGGCAGTCTCGCTTTTCGCGAAAGCGCAAACCAACTCGAATTTGAACAACTTTTAGAAGCTTCCTCTTACAACGTTTTTGACCTTAACCTTCGTTCTCCACATTATGAACTCGACGCTGTTATTGCATTAATGGAAGCGGCACATTTTATCAAAATGAACGATGAAGAATTGGAGCTCATAACGACGCTGATGGACTTGAGCGCCGATGATCTAGCGGGAGAACTCAAAGAAATTGCAAAAGCCTCAAACACAGAAACTGTCTGTGTAACGCTTGGAGCAGAAGGCGCCATGTTACTTCACAAAGACAAGATCTATACGCAAGTTGGCTTTCCAACCACCGTAGCCGATTCTGTTGGAGCTGGGGATTCATTTTTAGCTGGCCTTGTTTTTGGACTTCTCTCAAACGAAACTCCAGAAGATTCATTAGAAATCGCCTGTGCTTTGGGTAGTTTGGTGGCAAGTAAACATGGAGCCACTGCAGCTGTGAGCAATGAAGAAATAGATGACCTCATATTTGAGTCTTAAGAATTTACCATCTCCATATTTTCAGAAATCCTTCATTTTCGAGCATTCTAACATTGAATTTCCTGTGCCATACTAATTTTTTGTGCTTGAGCACAAAAAATGATCCCTTTGCATAGGTCGAAAGAAGAAGCAACTGCCTATTTTTGCATTTCAAATTAAGAGGACATTATGTATAGAACTCATAACAACGGAGCATTACGCGTTTCAGATATAAATATAGAAGTAACCCTATCCGGATGGGTACAAAAATCCAGAGATAAAGGTTTTATGATCTGGGTAGATCTTCGAGATCGCTATGGAATTACACAATTAATTTTTGACGAAGAACGTACGCCAAAGGAGATGGTGGAACAAGCAAAAATGCTTGGACGTGAGTTTGTGATTCAGGTTACCGGAACAGTTATAGAGCGTTCATCTAAAAACCCTAATTTGCCAACAGGTGATATTGAGATTTTAGTTAATAAACTTACGATTCTCAATGAATCAAAGGTCCCTCCGTTTACAATTGAAGATGAAACCGATGGTGGAGAGGATGTACGAATGAAATACAGATACCTCGATATACGACGTAATCCCGTTAAGAACAGCCTTATTTTCCGTCACAAAGTGGCAATGGAAGTTCGCAAATATCTTTCTGATCAAGAATTTATTGAGGTTGAAACTCCATATTTAATAAAATCAACACCAGAAGGGGCACGTGATTTTGTGGTTCCATCTCGTATGAATGGCGGACAATTTTACGCCCTTCCACAATCTCCACAAACCTTCAAGCAACTCCTGATGGTAGGAGGAATGGATAAATACTTCCAGATTGTAAAGTGTTTTCGTGATGAAGATTTACGTGCCGATCGCCAACCTGAATTTACTCAGATTGACTGCGAAATGGCTTTTGTAGAGCAAGAAGATATTTTGAACATTTTTGAAGGCCTCACCCGTCATTTATTAAAAGAGGTGAATAATGTAACCATCGGTGATTTCCCTAGGATGTTATACGATGATGCCATGCGTTTATATGGCAATGATAAACCAGATATCCGTTTTGGAATGGAGTTTGGCGAATTGAACGCTGTAGCGCAACATAAAGATTTTAAGGTATTTAACAGCGCTGAACTTGTAGTAGGAATCGCCGTTCCAGGTGGAAATTCTTACACTCGAAAAGAAATTGATAAACTAATTGATTGGGTAAGACGTCCACAAGTGGGTGCTTTAGGGATGGTTTATTGTCGTGTAAATGATGATGGAACCTTCAAATCATCTGTAGATAAATTTTACGATCAGGAAGACTTAGCAAAATGGGCTGAAGTAACTAGCGCAAAACCAGGAGATCTTATTTGCATACTTTCTGGGGACACAAATAAAGTACGAGCACAATTAAGTGCTTTGCGTATGGAGATGGCTGAACGTCTTGGATTGCGAGATCCAAAAGTATTTGCTCCATTATGGGTAATCGATTTTCCATTGTTGGAATTAGATGAAGAAACTGGTAACTATCATGCGATGCACCACCCATTTACCTCTCCTAAACCGGGACAGATTGAACTATTGAGTACTGATCCAGGTGCTGTAAAGGCAAATGCCTATGATCTTGTATTGAACGGTAATGAAATTGGCGGTGGATCCATTAGAATCCATGATAGAGCTACTCAAGCTTTAATGTTTGATTATTTAGGATTTACTCCAGAAGAGGCGCAAGCACAATTTGGCTTCTTAATGGATGCTTTTCAATACGGCGCTCCTCCGCATGGTGGATTGGCATTTGGTTTGGATAGATTGGTGGCTATATTAGGCGGACAAGAAACCATACGTGATTTTATAGCGTTCCCTAAGAACAATAGCGGTCGTGATGTGATGATTGACGCTCCGGCTCCTCTAGATGAAGCACAATTGAAAGAATTAAATTTGGCGTTACGTGAATAAGGCAAGACGCATATTCATTATTATCGCATTTCTGATTTTTGCAGGACTGTTGGTCTATGGGTATTCACAAACTAAAAGCATTCCTGCAGAAACCATAATTCGTGGACATAAATTTGTTGGCTTTGGTGTAGCTGGATTGTTCTTTATAGTAATGCCAACCTTCATTTTTCACCGCTGGAAGGATAAAAAGGTAAAAGACTACATGCTTACAGAGGAGAATATCTTGAAAATGAAGGCCTTTAATGACAGTAAAGATTCTTGACAGCCAGTCGCTTAAAGAAAAAAATGCGTTAAGAAAATCGTATGTTAAAAATAAAAACGTAAGTTTGTTCTTTATTAATATTTTTATTTTTTACAATGGAAGGAACAGTTAAATTTTTCAATGAGTCAAAAGGTTATGGTTTTATAACTAACGACGACACAGGTAAGGACATTTTTGTACACGTTACAGGTCTAAACGGTGAAACTATCAACGAAGGAGACAAAGTTGAGTACGTAGAAGAAGAAGGAAGAAAAGGAATGACAGCTGCACAAGTACGTGTACTGTAGTGATATAGATATATCTTTTTACGATTTATGCCCGCTGAAAAGTGGGCATTTTTTTTGCGCTATTTTCTGCGTTCAGCAAAGAAGCGCTTCATCAAAGCTTCTGCTTCCTCGGCCATTACTCCACCTTCTATTTTGGTTTTTGGATGGTACTGAGTCCCTAACACTCCAGCCCCTCGCCTTTCATCTGTCGCGCCAAAAACTACTCGTGCTAGTTGACTCCAATACAGTGCGCCACAACACATCTGACAAGGTTCCAAAGTAACATAAAGGGTACAATCCTTTAGATACTTACCTCCAAGATAATTAGCGGCTGAGGTAATCGCTTGCATTTCAGCATGTGCAGTGACATCATTTAATCGTTCCGTCAGGTTATGCGCTCTTGCAATAATGGTGTTTTTTACGACGATGATAGCCCCTACAGGAATTTCGCCTTGAGCGAAAGCTTCTTCAGCCTCCTGCATGGCTCGCTTCATAAAATAGGTGTCGTCAAAAGGATCTAATAATGTCATATAAACAAGGTATACACAAAAATACAGCTTCAAAACGTACCTTTGTACTATGTCTGAAGTATTGCTCAAAGAAATCAATTCACCTGCCGATCTTCGTGCGCTGTCGCGAAAGCAATTAGAGTCCCTTTCCCATCAATTGCGACGGTTTATCATCGATATAGTCGCTGCCAAAGAAGGGCATTTAGGAGCAAGTCTAGGGGTAGTAGAATTGACTATTGCCATACACTATATCTTTAATACTCCCGATGACAAACTCGTTTGGGATGTTGGACATCAAGCTTATGGTCACAAAATACTCACTGGAAGACGGGAATTGTTTGACACTAATCGAAGATTGAAGGGATTGAGTGGTTTTCCAAAGCTAGGAGAAAGCGAGTACGATACTTTTGGCGTTGGCCATAGTAGCACCTCAATTTCTGCAGCATTAGGAATGGCTATCGCAGCCAAACATAAAGGATTAAGAGAACGGCAACATATAGCAGTGATTGGGGATGCTTCAATCGCTAGTGGAATGGCCTTTGAAGGGTTAAATCACGCTGGTGTAACAGATACCAATCTACTGGTTATCCTCAATGATAATGCCATTGGAATAGATCCAAGTGTAGGCGCTTTAAAACGTTATTTGACAAACGTAAAAAAAGGAACGGCACGAGAGGAAAATATTTTTGAGGCCTTAAATTTCAATTATTTTGGACCTGTTGATGGTCATGATCTACCCGCACTTTTAGAGATTCTAGAGCGCATCAAACATATTGAAGGCCCTAAATTCCTTCATGTGATTACCACCAAAGGCAAGGGTTTAGCTCAGGCAGAAGCAGATCAGGTAAAATATCATGCTCCTGGTAAATTTAACGCAGAGACAGGAGAACTTAACCCAACTAATACATCACCACAGCCTCCTAAATATCAAGATGTATTTGGACATACGCTTGTCGAACTTGCAGAACAGAATGTCAACATCATGGGTATTACACCCGCAATGCCTACTGGGAGTTCGCTCAAATATATGATGGAGCGCTTCCCCAAAAGAGCCTTAGATGTAGGTATTGCAGAGCAGCATGCGGTTACTTTGGCAGCTGGAATGGCCACCGATGGCCTTGTTGTTTTTTGTAATGTTTATTCAACATTTTTACAGAGAGCCTATGACCAAGTCATTCATGACGTTGCCTTACAGAAGCTTCCTGTAATTTTTTGCTTAGATCGAGCAGGACTTGTTGGTCAAGATGGCGCAACCCATCATGGAGTGTATGACCTTGCTTACCTAAATTGTATACCTAATATGATCATCTATGCGCCGAGTAGTGAAACTGCTTTGCGCAACATTATGTACACGGCACAGCTAGGTTTAAAACAACCTATTGCCATTAGATACCCCCGCGGTAGAGGTCGTGTTATAGATTGGAAAAAGCCGTTTGAAAAATTAGAAATTGGCAAAGGACAATGTGTTCGCCATGGAAGTGGCATTGCCATTATTACCATTGGGACGATGCTACACAACGCCCAAGAAGCTATAACGCTAACAGATTCTTCTGCTAGTATCTATGATATTGGATTTTTAAAACCAATAGACACAGAGCTATTAGATACAATTTTTGCTAGTTATTACACGATTATCACGATTGAAGAGGGCAGTATCATTGGTGGGTTAGGAACTACCGTTGGGGATTACGCGCTTCAGACTATTGACAAATTGGATCGGAAAGCTTACAACGGAACGCTCATAAAACTGGGTGTACCAGACATTTTTATTGAACATGGCACCGCTGAAGAATTGCAAGAAATAGCAGGTATTTCACCAAAGGTCATAGCCAAGGTCCTTCAAGATATTTCTGCATAAAAAAAGCAGCACATCCCGAAAGATGTGCTGCTTATCAATTTTACTTCAAAATATCCAATCATTATTGAATAATCAACTTAGTTGTTTGAGAAGCGTTTGCTCCGTTAATCTGCATGATATAAACACCAGTTGCGAGGTTTTGCGCTTGGATTTGAACTGTTCCTTCTAGAGAAACATTTTGCGTAAACACGCGGCGTCCGTTTATATCGAAAATACTTACATTTCCTTCTCCTTGAGCGTCCGCTACATTGATATTGATTTCACCATTAGTTGGGTTAGGGTACACTTTAAAAGGACTAATTGCAATGTCATCACCCACACTAAGTGAACAATTAAGAACATCTGCAGGAGGTACATCAAAAGCTTCTACCTGATCAATTCTACTTCCTGGGCTACCTTGACTCGCACTGTATCCAAGTCCTCTATCTGCAAAAATATCCCATAACATACATTTGGCTGCTGTTTTATCTACAATGAGATCATTAATATCTACAGCAGCAAGAATCGCATCACGTCCTGAGACAAATCCTACTCCACAAGGTTGTAATTTCAAGCCATCAACCACCAGCTGCATTGCTATATTATTACCACCAGTTCCAGTGTATAAATTGTCGTCATAGCCATATTCATCTATCAATGCCCAAGACATATCCCATAAAATAGTCGACCAAATAGATCCTATTCCATGTGGACGAGAAATTTCTGCATCATTATTGGTATCTCCATAGGTAAGACTATTTACTGCTGTATCTGTGCTGTAAGCAGCCGGACGAATTCCTTGAGCTGTCACGGGATTTCCAGTGGCATATGTTCCTATGCCTCTCAAATCCTCTGGCTCATCTCCAGGCTCTATGGTTAGCATTAACCCAAACCAGTCAGACCAACCCTCACCCATTTGTTCACTATTATTTAAACAGCCTGTATTATCTGCACCACCCGTGAGGCGAATAGAGATGCCATGTCCATATTCATGCGCAATAATCACATTATCTAAACTACCGTCTTTTCCTGTTGGTAAGGGAGAGGCAATGGTCACATTTACCGTTTCACTCATTGAAGCTGTTATTAGGGCTTCTCCTTCTGTCAAGGCGATCATTCCAGAAGGAATTGTAATCGTAGCATCTGATCCTGGTACATCTGAAATAGGCGTTGCGAGATTATTGACTATAATCACTCCGATGGCTCCCGCATCTTGTGCTGCCTTTACTTGCAAAGTGAAAGCGCAATCTCCTGCTCTAATTAGGGCTATATTCCCCACAAGTGCAGCAGCATTATCAATAGGATCACAGGCATCATTTACATCCCCACTAGTATCAACATCTTCGACAAGAACAAGATCACCTGATAAACCACCAACTGGAAATACAGGTCCAAAATCGGCATTTGAAAAACCGTAATCTCCTGCAACAGCTGCGGGTGAATTCACTTCAAAGGAAGCAATTGAAGAAGGTGTCCATAGAAACATTGACATTCTGGGTCTCGATCCATCTGTTGGAGTACTGAAGGTTGCATTATTTGTACCACTACCATCTTGCGCATCTGCCTGCACATAATCTCCCCCTATACCATCACCGGTATAATTGAGAAATTGGAAATTTCCTGAGGCTTCGTCAAAACCATATTGATAGAATATATCATGCATGATATTATTCATATAAAATAGGTTAGTCGTGGAGGCCGAGACATACTCTTCAGGCTCATCGGTAAGGTCGATATCAAAATCAAAAATAAGATCATCCGTTCCGTCAGGCGCAAAACCATTACCATTATTCCCATTTTGATCTTCTGTTGCCCATACATTATTTCCGCGTGTATAGGTAACATCGGCTCCTGCAGCACCATCTAAATCATGCCATCCAAAAGGTGAGGCATTTATATCTTGGGGTTCAGTAACTACACTTCTTCCTCCGTGTATCGGACTTTCAACAGGGATTGCGTATACATTGTATTGATAATCTGAAAAAACTAGGCTTTCATTCACCGTCGTTTGAAATCCAAAAGCCACTGTATCAGGAATATTTGTTTCTAAAGATTTTCCTTTTACTATAGTGTGTTCATGTGCCTCAAAACTACAGCTCAAAATCCAATCCATTTGATCAATAATAGCTCCTGTTTTTGCATCAACACGCACACTATACCAATGTTGCATGTCGAGTGTATGAATACTGAGATCCCATGCCAATCTGAGTTCATTGTTCACTGGTTGATATACCAATTGAACAGGAACCTTCTCTAAAGAAACTCCTCCGTCAGAAAGCAGGAATTCCTGAGAAGAAATAACCAAATCAATTGAAAAATTAGACGTCCCTAAGCCTAAAGCACTCGCAGCTTTTGATGCAGCTTGCATAGGATTTAAAGTTGCTACGGTACTATTGACTCTTGCCCGCATATTTTTTTCCATATTATTTCCGACGTAGAAGACCGCATTATCTTTTATGGCAATACTCGCAACAGCGTTGTACACTTCTATGCCATTTACGGTTTGAACTGCATAAATGTGGGTGAGTTTGTTTTTTTGATTGTATACCTGGTTGTATACTTTTAGATCTTTTATGTCCTCAGAAGTAACTTGGAGGCTTTCTTTATTGGCTTCGAGATAGGCATTTGTAATTCCTGAATAATCTTGCGCCCAGCCAAAATTGCTAAAGGCCGAAACACAAATGAAAACGAAAAGCACGTAGTAGTTTTTGTTCATATTAGTTGATTTTTTTTAGTCCTTCTAAGGTATTTATTATTCTTAACTTTTTAATGATAATCGTTTAAATTAACACAACAACGACTGTATAATCAACTGATTGTTAGTATTAAATATATTCCGAAGGCTATTAAATACCTAACAATAAATTTTACTTAACGTTGAAAAATTTCCTTATTATTAGGAAAACAAAATGGCGATATACCCAAAGGTACACCGCCATTAATAACCATAAGGTTTATACTACTATTGAATAATCAACTTGGTTGTTTGAGAAGCATTCACTCCTCTAACTTGCATGATGTAAACACCTGTTGCCAAGTTTTGCGCTTGGATTTGAACTGTTCCTTCTAGAGAAACATTTTGCGTAAACACGCGGCGTCCGTTTATATCGAAAATACTTACATTTCCTTCTCCTTGAGCGCCCGCTACATTGATATTGATTTCACCATTAGATGGGTTAGGGTACACTTTAAAAGGACTAATTGCAATGTCATCACCAACACTAAGTGAACAATTAAGAACATCTGCGGGAGGTACATCAAAAGCAGCCACTTGATCTGAGCGACTTCCTGAACTTCCTTGACTAGCGCTAAATCCAACTCCACGATCTGCAAAAACTCCCCAAATCATACATTTGGCAGCTGTTTTATCAATGATATCGTCATTGAGATCAATTGCGGCTATAATGGCATCACGACCAGTAACGAATCCTACACCACAAGGTTGAAGTTTCAAACCGTCAACTACTAATTGCATGGCGATATTGTTACCACCTGTTCCGTTGTAAAGATCTGTATCGTAACCAAACTCATCAATCAAGGCCCAAGACATATCCCAAAGAATGGTAGACCATACGGTACCTATTCCATGTGGCTGAGAAATACTTGCATCGTTTGTGCTATCATAAGTTAAAGCATTTATTGCCGTATCAGTACTGTAAGCAGCAGGACGAATCCCTCTTGATGTAATAGGTGCACCTGTAGCATAAGTTCCTATACCACGAACATCTACTGCTGTATCACCAGGCTCGATGGTAAGCATTAATCCAAACCAGTCAGACCATCCTTCACCCATTTGCTCAGCATTACTCAAACATCCTGAGTTACTTGATCCACCTGTAAGACGTGTTGAAATACCATGTCCGTATTCGTGTGCAATAATACCGTTATCTAAACTTCCATCTTTTCCTGTTGGAACTGGTGCCGAGATAGTAACATTAACATCTTCGGTAGCTAAGGCTGCCAAAAGAGCCTCCCCATCTTCCATAGACATCATTCCTGAAGGTATAGTGATTGAACCATCTGTACCTCCTAAATTAATAATTGGTCCTGGTACATTGTTTATTACAATTACAGCAATGGCTCCTGCATCTTGAGCAGCTTTCACTTTAATAACAAACGTACACTCACCGCGACGTATAACAGCAATGTTACCATCAATGTCTGAAGCGTTGTCTATAGGATCACAAGCGTCGTTTACATCTCCTGTTGTATCCACATCTTCAACTAAAACAAGATCTCCTGTTAAACCATCTACTGGAAAAGAATCTCCAAAACCAGCAGAAGAGAAACCATAATCCCCAGCGATACTCGCCGGACTATTGGCTACAAAAGTTGGCACTGAAGAGGGAGACCATAAAAACATAGACATTCTTGGACGTGAACCTTCTGGAGGTGTTCCAAATGTCGCATTATCTGTTCCACTTCCATCTTGAGAATCGGCAAAAACATAATCATTACCAAGACCTAAACCGCTATAATTTACTTGCTGGAAATTACCTGATTCTTCATCAAAACCGTACTTATAGAAAACATCATGCATAATATTGTTCCAGTAGAACAAGTTGGTTGTTGATGCATCTACATAATCTTCTGGCTCTAAGGTAAGGTCAATATCGAAATCAAAAATCAAATCATCTGTACCGTCTGGCGAAGCTCCACTGCCGTTATTTCCGTTTTGATCTTCTTGAGCCCATACATTGTTACCGCGAGTAATTGTCATTTCAGCACCGTCGACTCCATCGAGATCATGCCATCCATAAGGAGAAGCATCAAGATCTTGTGGTTCTGTAATTAGTGTACGATTTCCGTGCGCTGGACTTTCAACTGGAATCGCATAAACGTTATATTGCTCATCGGCAAAAACCACACTTTCATTAGCTTCCGTTTTTACACCAAAAGCTACAGTGTTATTCTTTGTAGAGGTATTTGCTTGTTTGCTAAGAGCTACATGATTGTGAGTATCAAAACTACAGCTAGTTACCCAATCAATTTGATCTAGTAATTCACCTGTATTTGCATCTACTCGCACACTATACCAGTGTTTTGAATCTAAAGTGTGAATACTGAGGTCCCAAGCCAAACGAATTTCATTTTCAAGAGGTTGATACACCAATTTAACTGGCACTTTCTCTAAGGATACTCCACCATCAGAAAGTAAGAACTCCTGAGAAGAAATTACAGACTCAATAGAGAAATTAGCAGCACCTAATCCCAAAGCATTTGCAGCTTTTGCAGCAGCCTGTATAGGATTTAAAGCAGCTTGACTCCCATTGGTACGTGTTTTAATGTCTTTTTGCATGTTATTACCTACATGTACAACTGCATTGTTTTTAATGGCAAAATTTGCAATAGCGTTGTATACTTCTATTCCATTATGTCTTTGCACGGCATAGACATGTGTCACCTTATTATGTTTGGAATATACTTGATCATACACCTTAAGATTGGCGATGTCTTGAGAGCTTACCTCAAATTTGGTTTTGTTTGCCTCTAGATGTGCATTTATCACTCCAGAATAGTCTTGCGCCCTTGAAATACTGCAAAATGCAAGCATTACTAATAGGCTTAGTAGTGTGTAATTCTTTTTCATTGTTGTTAGTTTTTTTTAAAAGCTCTAAAGTATTTATAATTTTAAGAATATTATAGAATTCTGCTAACTAATTACCTAATACAATATTAGAGTACATTTAATCCTTTAATTTTTTGAAAGATTCGTAAAGATTTGCTATCTGTCATGACAGATACGCAATTACAAATGGCCATCAATTCTTGATAGACGGAGGCATCTTCATCAACTGGCACATCATCAAATAGCTTTTTCATCAAGCCATCGTAATGCGAGGGCGTTGTATTCATCGCATTACATCGCGCATCGAGCAAGGTTGCTAATATTTCGTATCCTGCAATTTCCTTTTCAATTACTTCTTGACTTTGGTAAATATTAGAAATACTAATTTTTAAGATATCGGTAATTTGTGCCTCGTACTTAGATTTGTCGAGGAGCGCTTTCGCGAAAGCGCCATTCAAAATATCCACTTCGTTATCCATAAAGATCTGGACAGCTTCATCTATTAAGGTTCCAATCGCCAAGGCACGTAAATAACCCACTCGAGACGATTTTGTTGTGAGTTCGTAATATTTCTGTGTATTAATGGAGGGTACTAACTTCAACATATATTCCAAAGCATACTCCTCAGAAATAAGTCCGAGGTTGATACCGTCTTCAAAGTCGATGATGGTATAACAAATATCATCGGCTGCTTCAACTAAGAAGGTCAATGGATGGCGGAAATAACTAATATCATCTCCAGATCGTGTCTGAATAAGTCCTAATTCTTCAGCTACTTCTTGAAAGGAGGTTTTCTCACTTTGAAAAAAGCCGAATTTTTTATCAGCTATATGCTTGGTAGGTTTTACCGGCAGCGATTCTTTAGGATATTTCATAAAAGCTCCCAAAGTCGCATAAGACAATCGCAATCCTCCCGATGCACCTGGATGTGACTCTGTGAGAATTTTAAAGCCATTTGCGTTGCCTTCAAAGCTGCAGAGATCTTGATATTCTTTGGCTGTTAATTGCTCCTTAAAGCGCTTTCCATTACCACTTTTGAAATATTCTCCGATAGCTTTTTCTCCTGAATGTCCGAACGGAGGATTCCCTATATCATGTGCCAGGGCCGCAGCAGCCACAATAGCCCCAAAGTCGTTAAACTGATAGCCGTGAACTTCTGAGAGATGTGGATACTTTTCAAGTATTTGTTTACCAACTTGTCTCCCTAAAGATCTGCCTACAACTGCTACTTCGAGACTATGCGTTAGGCGGGTGTGAACAAAATCTGTTTTTGAAAGTGGGATAACCTGTGTTTTATCTTGCAGACTCCTAAAAGCCGAAGAAAAGATAATGCGATCATAATCTACTTCAAACCCCAAACGGGTCTCATCTTGTTCTTTACGTAATCGCTTATTCGTATCCCCTTGTCGTTTAAGTGACAAAAGACGTTCCCATTCCATCATATTGTTGTTTTTGGCAAGCATCGAAGATAGGTGGTATGACGGAAATATTCAAGAAGGTATTCTATTAATACCACAGCACCGTGTATTCAAAATAGAACTACTTACCTCTATTTATATACGCATTTTTATAAAATCGTAAAACCCATAATTTCAAACATTTATGACTAGCTCTTAACATTAGCCTAATATGAAAGAAATATAATTAACGATTAACTAACCCAATCGTTACGGCTTCCTAAAACTCCCAAGCATACGGTAACACTCACTTAACTCTTTCTCGATATCGTCGCCACATCTTTGCATCAGAAATTTACCCTAAGAAATGAAACAGTTTATTTTACTATTAATTTTATTTTGCGCCATAAGTACACAAGCACAAACCAACGGTTCTATTGCTGGAACACTTACCGATAAAGAAATTGGCAACCAGCCACTTCCTTTTGCCAGTGTAATTATAAGAGGAACCACCAAAGGGACCACCTCCGATTTTGACGGAAACTACAGCATCGACAATGTAGCAGCAGGAACATATTCTTTGGAAATATCTTTTGTAGGATATGAAACGAAGACAATTGCCGATGTTATTGTGATCGCAGATCAGGTAACAACCATAAACACCGATCTGGGAGCAAGTGCCGCAGCATTGGATGAAGTTATTATCAAGACGACCGTGCGAAGAGAAACAGAAGCCGCCTTGCTTCTAGACCAGAAAAAAGCAACCACCATCAAACAGAGCATAGGGGCACAAGAACTCGCTCGTAAGGGAGTAAGTGATGCCGCTGCTGCAGTAACTAAAATTTCTGGAATCTCTAAACAAGAAGGAGGCGGAAACGTATATGTTCGAGGATTAGGAGATCGCTACTTAAATACTACCTATAATGGATTAACGCTTCCAGCAAACAATATTGAGAAGAAGAATATGGATCTAAACCTATTCTCATCGGATGTGATCCAGAATGTAGGAGTAAGCAAAACATATGCAGCCAACTTCTATGGAGACTTTGCTGCGGGGAACGTGAATATTGTTGCTAAAGAATATACAGGAGCATTCTTTTTGGATGTAGACCTTGGAACCACTATAAATACCAATTCAATAGGTCGTGACTTTGTCAAAAGTGAAGGCAGTGGTTTTTTTGGATTCTATAATAGATATCAGAACAATCCATATGCAGTTATTCTATCTCACGGGGTAGATGCTGTTGCAAATGATAACACCACAGGCCTTAACGGAAGTATCGCAGGAGGAAAATCTTGGGAAGTTGGTGAAGAATCAAAATTGAGTGCTTTTGCGACTGCTTCTTTTGGAAATAACTTTGAATTTAGAGAAGGACCTGCCGTTGACTTTACGACGGTAGAGAAAAAACGTTTCCCCAACTCAGAGGTTTACGAATATAGCCGTAATACAACGGCAATGGCAAACATCGTGTACCGCATCAACGGAGACAACAAAATAAAATTCAACTCTTTATTTATTAATGATGCAACAGATGAAGTGTCATACTTTGGTACGAAGGGATTAGGTACAAATCGTGATGCTATTTTAGATACAGACAGAGGTTTTTATCAGTCAAATGTACAGTTTGAACAGGATATGATTTTTGTAAATCAATTGAATGGAACCAACCGATTTAATGAAAAATTGAAGCTAGACTGGGGTATTGGATATAACAAAGTACTCGCACGACAACCTGACCGGAAGCGTATTTCTGTAGAACGCTTTGATCTTGAGCTAGATAATGACCCTACTACCAATGCTTCTTTCTTTAGCAATATCGCATTTGACAACCAACGTTACTTCCAAGACATTACAGACGACGAATTAAACGCTCGCATCAACTTTAATTACGAGCAATCTGAAAGTCTAAGTTTTAACTTTGGATATAATGGACGTACAAAAAAACGTGTTTTTGAAAACATCCGTTATGGATATGACTTTATTCAACCCAATACTGAGGTTGGTGATGTAACTAATCTAAACGACGTTTTCTCACCACAAAATATAGGAACAGTTTTCAATACGGTTGTATTTAATGCGCTCGACCCTGCAAGTGGTTTAGGAAACACCAACCTCCCTGGACGTTTTGAAAACACCTATGAAGGAAACCTAGATGTACATGCAGCTTATGCAGATGCAGTCTATACGGTCAATGAGAAACTCACTATTGTTCCAGGCCTTAGGGTAGAATTATTTGATCAAGAAATCACCTATGACGTAATTAACCTACCTGTTACAGATCCAGGAACAAGAGACGCAAGCGAAGTATTCATATTGCCAAGTGTAAACCTGAAATACGCACTCTCCGACGATGAAAACCTTCGATTTAGCTTTAGTAGCACAGTTTCAAATCCGGAATTTAAGGAGGTGGCACCATTTGTCTACGAAGATGTAACCCAACGTATCGGAGGGAATCCAGATTTATTGAGTGATCCTGCTTTTTCTAGAATTTACAATCTTGATATCAAATATGAGTGGTTCATGGAACGAGGAGAAATATTTTCTGTGGGCGCTTTCGCGAAAGCGATCAATGACCCTGTAAACCTTGTTGTTGCAAATGATGCCACAGGGACCCAACGCTTCTTCAGAACAGGTGACAGAGCCGAAGTTCTAGGATTTGAAGTGGAAGCACGCAAGGGATTGTTGCTCGATGAAGATGAAAAAAGTATTCTTTCTGCAGGTATTAATGCTACGTACACGTATACAAAACAAGATCTTAAAAGCTCTCAGGGCATTTTCTCTACCACTTTTGACAGAGACTCAGATCAATTACAAGGAGCTTCTCCTTTCCTTTTAAACGCTGATATAAGTTATAGTCCAGAATTTGGAGAATACAAACCTGTTGCAAATCTCGTATTCTCGTATTTCTCAGATCGTATTGACGCTTTGGGATCTGGACAATTAGGAAACATTATAGAAAAAGGAGTACCCACTCTTGATTTTATCTGGAAAAACATCCTCAGTGAACATCTAGAAATAAATGCGAGCGTAAAAAATGTATTAAATCCAACAATCGAACGTGTGCGCGAAGTAACAGGAAGCGACATTGCATTATCAAGTTATAAGAGAGGCCTCAACCTAGGTCTCCAAGTAAAATATCAATTTTAATCAAATCCAAAAACGAATAATTAAAAAACAAAACTCATGAAAGCAAACAAATTTCTTTTAGGACTTTTTGCAGCAGCCACGTTATTTGTCGGTTGTGCAGACGACGACACCGCAGATATTACGATCAACCAATCAGGTGATGGCTCTGTTGACCCAGTAGACCCTACCGACCTTACCATTGGAGGATCACTTAGTGAAGATCTTACACTCACTGCTGGAACCGAATATCTTCTTACAAGTGCACTTATCGTGCCCGAAGGACGTACCCTAACCATCAACCCTGGAGTGGTTGTCAAAGCAACCAGTGGTGCTGATGTGTATGTTGCTGTAATGCAAGGAGGAACCATCGCTGCAGAAGGAACTGCTTCTAGTCCAATCGTTTTCACTTCAAACACTTCGACGCCAAACGCTGGTGATTGGGGAGGGCTTATTGTATTAGGGAAAGCCCCCATCAACTCTGTTACAAGTGGTGATGCTACTTCTACCTCTGAAATTGGTGGATTGGCATACGGTGGTAGCATTGCTGATGACAACTCAGGGATCATTAAATATGTCCGTGTAGAATATTCTGGAGGTGCTGCAGATGCTTCATCTGAAAACAATGGGTTTTCTTTTTACGGTGTAGGTACTGGGACTACTATTGATTTCATCCAGGCATTCGAGGGAAAAGATGATGGTATTGAATTTTTTGGAGGAACGGTAAACGCATCACATGTTTCTGTAATTGGAGCACAAGACGACTCTGTAGATTGGACTGAAGGTTTTACCGGAACATTGACAGATGTATATATTGAGCATAGACAATCTCATGATAAAGGCATCGAAGGAGACGGTTTCAACACGGATATAGGAAACAACTCAAGCCCAATATTCTGGTCTGCCCCAACGATTAATAATATTACAATCAACGGAAATGGATCCTCTAATGAAAATGAGGCTGTACGCCTAAGAGCTGGAACTCGTGCATTACTGAACAATGTAGTGATCTCAGGGTTTGCTGAAGGCTTTGACCTTGATGATGAAGCGGGAGAGAATTTTACCGGAGAAGGTGTTACGAATGGTAACACCAAAGTGACTGACATTACTTTTGATGATGTAACTGTAAATCTCAAAAATGACACTGGAGCTACTTTTGACGACACTACATTTTTCTCAGGAATAGATAACGGAACTGGCGCAGACTATGACTCTTGGAGCGCAGGTTGGACACGTAATTAATAGATTGAACATGCCAAATAAAAAGGTCTCCTTGATAAGGAGACCTTTTTTAGTTTTGTGTATGGGAAGTGAAGTACAAAAAGTACCTTCACGCTATTTGTTACTCACAACCTTTGTATTCTCGTTCTTCCAGATACTTACTGAAGCTATTTGAGAATTGTTATAGTCTACTTCTTTTAACGTATCGTCGCTCCAAAAGAACCACTTTCCAACTTTTACTCCGCGATCATACTGAGCCAAAGCCGTCCTATTCCCTTCACGGTCATAACTTACCCATTCCCCAGTTACTACACCTTCTTTTGTGTAAAACCCAGTTTGGCTAACGGTTCCTTCGCTGTTGTATAAAGTAGCCTCAATAAGATCTCCATTGAGTACATAGTTATTTTTAATTTCTTCTTGTGCTTGGATTGTCGCAAACCCACAAATAAGTACTAAAGCTAGCATTACATTTTTCATAATAGTATATGTTTTGTTTGTCGACAGTACTAAATTAATAAAATCCTAACAATTAAGAAAGCTTTAGGTAACATTAAGTTTACATTAAAACTACATAATGCTGATTAATAGCTATTTATATTCTTAATATATCTGTAAAATAATAGATATCGCCTCTAGAAAATTAAAGATTCGGTAATATTTAGATTACATAGAAGTAACGGCTTAAGTGGATCTTTGGGCTTCTCTCAAATCTTTGAGGGAACATTTCATTATCATTAGTTTTTGTCGACCAGATTTTGAAGTGCGGGGTTGCCATCAGGTAACCCCTTTTTTTTTGACTCAAATGTAATCTCTACTTAACATTAACTTAACACTGGTATCAGTTCTTTGCACTCGACAAAAACTAATACTTTACAATGAAACTCAAAATTACTCTTTTAGCCGTGCTTTTCTGCACTTGTTTATCTTTTACGTCTAATGCACAGCAAGTTGTTGATTCCAAATTTGGAAAAGGCGTTTTCAATGTTATCGCTAAAGATAGCTCTTGGAGCATGAAATTTGCCCCTCGTATGCAATTCTTATCTTCTTCTTCTTGGGACGTTGATAACGGCAATGGTAATGCTGGAGAAGTTGAACATAACTTTTTGATTCGAAGAGCTCGTTTAAAATTTAACGGATTTGCATTTAGTCCTAAACTTAAATACAAAATGGAGCTCGGACTTTCAAACCGAGATATCTCTGGAGGTTCTGCCTTTACCAGAAATACCCCTCGCTATATCCTGGATGCTGTTGTGATGTGGAATTTTGCTGAAAACTTCGAATTATGGGTAGGGCAAACAAAATTACCTGGAAACATTGAACGTGTGATCTCTTCCGGAAATCTTCAATTTGTAGATCGTTCCCTGTTAAACTCTCGCTTTAATATTGACCGTGATACAGGTATTCAATTACGTCACACTTCTGATTTGGGAAATAATTTTGTGATGCGAGAAAAAATTGCCGTTTCTCAAGGAGAAGGTAGAAACGTGACACAAGGAAATGAAGGCGGACTACAATTTACTGGTCGTGTTGAATTTTTACCTTTAGGGAACTTCACATCGAAAGGGGATTATTCGTCGAGCGACTTAAAACGTGAAGTGGCTCCTAAACTGATGATCGGACTCACCTATGACTATAACGACGATGCTGTAAAAACAAGAAGTAACTTAGGGAACTACATGCTCCTTAGCGATGGATCTCTATTTGAAACTACGATCAGTACTGTTTTTGTAGATGCCATTTTTAAATACGATGGGTTTTCTTTTCAAGGAGAATATGCTTCACGAGATTCAGATACTCCAGTTGCTGTAGAAGCAGATGGAACAACCACTGGTGATATTGTAGGTGTAGGAAACTCTTTAAATTTACAAGCGGGATATTTGTTCCCGAGCAACTGGGAATTTTCAGGTCGATTTACACAACTCAATTTTGAAGATGTTGTAGGCATTGATGTTACCAATCAATATACGCTAGGCGTTTCGAAATTTCTAGCCGGCCATAAATTAAAGGTGCAATCAGATTTGAGTTATACTACCGTAGGTAGTCAAGGTGATAATTGGATGTATCGTTTACAACTTGATGTACATTTTTAATTGAATAGTTAACATTAACCTAACGTAAGAATGGACCTAGAATACCATTTTTGTAATATGCTTAAAGCTTTAATTTATGGATAATTTATATGTTTTAATGATCGGAGCGCTAGTAATACTAGCTGTATTCGATATTGTTGTGGGTGTGAGTAACGACGCAGTCAACTTTTTAAATTCGGCAATTGGATCTAAGGCGATTAGCTTTAGAACCATTATGATCATTGCCAGTCTGGGTATTTTTATTGGTGCCGTCTATTCTGGTGGACTGATGGAGGTCGCTCGAAAGGGAATATTTGTCCCCGGTCAGTTTTCCTTTGAAGAGATCATGGTCATATTCATGGCCGTTATGATTGCAGATATACTGTTGCTAGACTTCTTTAATACTTTAGGACTTCCAACATCTACCACGGTATCCATCGTATTTAACTTATTAGGAGCCGCTGTTGTCATGGCCATTATTAAAATCACCGCCAATGACCAACAATCAATGTCTGATATTTGGACCTATATCAACCACGAGAAAGCACTAGAAATTATCACCGGAATATTATTATCTGTGGTGATTGCTTTTACCGTAGGAGCAATTGTCCAATACATATCTCGATTAATTTTCACTTTTAACTACGAGAAAAAAATTAAAAATTTTGGGATGATCTTCGGAGGTGTTGCGCTTGCGTCCATCACTTACTTTATTTTCATGAAAGGATTGAAGGGCACTCCTCAATACGATAATATCAAAAGCCTTCTTGAAGGGAATGAGATTTATGTAATGATAGGGAGTTTTGTGTTTTGGACTTTGTTCTCCTATGCTTTCGAAAAAATATTTAAAAAGACTGTTTTACTTGTTGTTATTGCCGTCGGTACTTTTAGCCTTGCCTTAGCATTTTCAGGAAACGATCTTGTAAACTTTATTGGTGTACCAATGGCCGCATGGCACTCTTACGAAGCTTGGTCGGTATCTGGAATACCTGCTGCTGACTTTTCTATGGAAATCCTTAGCAAAAAAGTTCCAGCAGAGCCATTAATCCTGTTTATCGCAGGAGGTATTATGGTGGTAACCTTATGGACATCGAAAAAAGCGCGAACCGTTGCCGATACAGAAATTGGGCTTTCTCGTCAAGATGAAGGAAAAGAAAAGTTTGAACCTAACATGCTTTCACGAGCTGTTGTACGTGGAACTTCCCTTTTAAATAATGCTTTTAGCGCTATACTTCCAAAAGGCACTCTAGCTACCATCAACTCAAAATTTGAGAAGCCTGTTATAGATTTACCACGTAATAAGAGTTATGAACTTCCTGCATTTGATATGATTAGAGCCTCTATCAACCTAGTAGTTGCTGGTATCTTAATCTCAATTGCAACCTCAATGAAGCTTCCTCTTTCTACGACTTATGTAACTTTTATGGTTGCTATGGGTACCTCTCTTGCAGATCGCGCTTGGGGTAGAGAAAGTGCAGTATACCGTGTAGCGGGTGTGCTTAACGTAATAGGTGGTTGGTTCTTTACTGCTTTTAGTGCATTTTGTGCTGCAGGAACTCTTGCCTTTTTAATTCACTTAGGCGGACCAGAAGGGCGTTTTGGTGTAGTTGCCGTACTCTTAATCATTGCAGCCGCTCTCTTAATTCGCAACTACCTTGCTCATAAAGAATCGAGCAATGTAACTAAAGAGGAAATGGACCTTAGCAAATCAGAAAGTCAAACTATTCAAGGAATTATTGAAGAGAGTGCTGACAACATCGCAAAAACCGTTTCTAGAACGAATAAGATCTACACTAATGTGTTGAAAGGATTATCCAAAGGAAAAGTAGGAAGTCTTAAGAAAAGTCGCGCTGGAGTAGAAAAACTCAATAATGAAATTGATGAATTGCGAAGTAATATCTTCTATTTCATCAAGAACCTTGAAGAAACAAGTGTAAGAGGAAGTAATTTTTATATCCAGATTTTAGGATATTTAGAAGACATCACTCAATCTCTTGAATATATAGCCAAGGCTAGTTACAAGCACGTTAACAATAATCACAAGCCGTTGCGTTTTAACCAGATCCGTGACCTTCAAGAAATCGATCAAAAATTAGACACCTTCTTAACTGCAACAGAACTTGCATTTAAGGAGCGTAACTATGCTCAAATTGACGAACTATTAACTCAAAAGGACAGTTTGTACGGTATCGTTACTGCTAAAATTGAGAAGCAAATTGAACGAACTAGATCTGAAGAATCGAGCCCTAAGAACACTACCTTATATTTTGGTTTGTTGTTAGAAACTAAAGATCTAATCGAAGAGATTATGAACTTATTAGAATTGTATGCCAACGAGAACCGTCAATCGTAAATAATTCTAAAAATTAAATTAATTTAGATCCGATGGTCATATGGCTATCGGATCTATTTATTTGTAAATATGAGTAATTCGCTCCAGCCTGCCGGCGAGGCAGGTTTGCCAAAGCAAAACAACACCCCTTCCTCTTCCCTCAAAGAAGTCGCATTGGTATTCTTTAGACTGGGATGCTTTGCCTTTGGAGGCCCTGCGGCGCATATAGCGATGATGGAAGACGAGATAATCACCAAAAGAAAGTGGATGACTCGGGAACATTTTCTGGACCTCATAGGTGCCACAAACCTTATCCCAGGACCCAATTCTACGGAAATGACCATGCATTGTGGTCATGAGCGCGCTGGGAGAGCTGGCCTTTTTGTTGCCGGACTTGCGTTTATCGTGCCTGCTGTTTTTATTACAGGCTTACTAGCGTATTTATATGTGCAATACGGCGAACTGCCAGAAGTAGCTCCTTTTTTGTTTGGGATTAAGCCTGCCGTTCTCGCTATCATCGCATCGGCGGTATGGAAATTAGGAAAGAAAGCAGTTAAGACATGGGAGTTAGCGATCCTTGGCGTCTTGGTTATAATAGCTGCCTTTCTTGGAGTTCACGAGATTACTGCCTTGTTAGGAGCTGGTGTCCTTGGAACGATTTACTACCTACTTAAATCAAAGGTGCAATCGGCTCCAGTGGTGGCTCCATTTCCATTGATAATTGGTAGCCTACTTTCCAAAACACCAATACTCAAAGTATTTCTTACTTTTCTAAAAGTAGGCGCCATCTTATACGGAAGCGGCTATGTACTCTTTGCCTACTTAGACGCCGAGCTCGTTACGAAAGGATGGCTAACACGCACAGAGCTTATTGATGCAATCGCAGTTGGACAATTCACACCAGGACCAGTGCTTTCAACAGCGACCTTTATTGGTTATCAACTCTCCGGCTTTTGGGGAGCTATTGCCGCGACAACAGGGATTTTCTTGCCGTCCTTTATATTTGTTTTGATCTTGAATCCTTATGTATCAAAAATGCGCCAATCGAAAATCTTAGGCTATTTTCTGGATACTGTAAATGTGGCTGCCGTTGCGATTATGCTAGCTGTACTAATCGTTATGGGTATCGAAAGCATCTTAGACTGGCGTGCTTTGCTCATTGCAGGTTTGAGCGCCTTCTTTGTCTTCAGTAGATGGAAGGCCAATGTCATGTGGCTGATATTGGGGGGAGCGATCGCAGGCTATTTGCTACAACTTATTTAAATCCTAAAACAGCACAAAAAAAAGCTCGGAGTTCTGATATTTAGAAAGCCGAGCTTGCATTAACACTTGATAGTACTATTAGCAAATTCCTAATTTGCTCTATAGATTCTTAAGATCCACACATTACACAATCATCATCGGCTAGGCCTTCTTTTGCTTGTGCAATAATGGCTTTCATTTCATCGGCGGTCATAGGCTCCGTATTAATGGTTTGTCCAGATGTTGCCGTTGATTGCATTTGAATACTTGCCTGTTGTGCTTCATAGGGAACCGCTGGTTCATCTAGGGTCATTTGCACTTGCATGTCTGCCGCTGCTTGTGCGTGTTGCACTATTGCATCAGGCACTTTCTCAGTTTCTGCTTGTGGTGCAGGAGCTGCTTGTTGGGTCGTAAGCATTTGTGCTGCTCTTGCGGCAACTTGCTGCTGTGACGGCTGCGGTGCCTCCTTCTTTTCTGCAGAAAGCGTAAATTTCTTTGCATCTACCGCCGACTTCGTACGCAGGTAATACATCCCTGTTTTAAGTCCGCTCTGCCATGCATAGAAATGCATAGAAGTAAGTTTGGCAAAATTGGCCCCTTCCATAAACAAGTTAAGTGATTGAGACTGATCGATAAAGTATCCTCTATGTCGTGACATATCGATAATATCTTTCATACTTAATTCCCATACTGTCTTGTACAGATCCTTTAATTCCTGAGGAATAACATCAATCCCTTGTACAGATCCATTAGCACGCATGATAGCTGCTTTTAAATCATCATTCCAAAGGTTCAAGGCAACAAGATCTTCTAAAAGATGCTTGTTTACTACAATGAACTCTCCAGATAATACGCGACGCGTATAAATATTAGAAGTATAAGGCTCAAAAGCTTCATTGTTTCCAAGTATTTGTGAGGTAGAGGCTGTTGGCATAGGTGCAACTAACAAAGAGTTACGTACTCCGTGTTCCATTACCTCTTTACGCAATGCTGCCCAATCCCATCGGCCGCTTAATTCTTCATCTTTTATGTTCCAAAGATTGTGTTGGAATTCTCCTTGAGAAATTGGAGACCCTTCAAAAGTAGAATATGGCCCTTCTTTAATCGCTAAATCTTTAGAAGCGGTAACTGCTGCAAAATAAAGCGTTTCAAAAATCTCTTGGTTTAATTTTTTCGCTTCATCACTTGTAAATGGCAAACGCAATTTGATAAAGGTATCTGCCAATCCTTGCACACCGAGTCCAATAGGACGGTGACGCATATTAGAGTTTTCAGCTTCTTTTACTGGGTAGTAGTTACGATCAATAACAACATTTAAGTTCTTGGTCGCTCTAACAGTAATGTTATATAATTCTTTGTGATCAAAAGCACCGTCTTTTACGAACATTGGCAAAGCAATGGACGCCAAGTTACATACGGCAATTTCATCTGGAGATGTGTACTCCAAAATCTCTGTACAGAGGTTTGAAGAACGAATTGTTCCAAGATTCTTTTGATTTGACTTGCGGTTTGCTGCGTCTTTATACAACATATAAGGAGTTCCGGTCTCAATTTGAGATTCCATGATCTTCTCCCAAAGTTCGCGAGCCTTGATGGTTCTACGGCCTTTTCCTTCCTCTTCGTACTTAGTGTACATCGTTTCAAACTCCTCTCCGTATACATCGTACAGGTTTGGACATTCGTTTGGACACATTAGGGTCCAAGGTCCATCTTCTTGTACTCTTTTCATGAAGAGATCTGAGATCCACATTGCATAGAAAAGGTCACGAGCTCTCATTTCTTCAGCCCCGTGATTTTTCTTTAGATCTAAGAAATCAAAGATATCAGCATGCCATGGTTCCATGTAAATCGCAAAAGAACCTTTACGTTTTCCGCCTCCTTGATCTACGTAGCGAGCAGTATCGTTGTATACTTTAAGCATAGGCACGATTCCGTTAGACGTACCGTTGGTACCTCCAATGTAAGAACCTTTAGCTCGGATATTGTGAATAGATAAACCTATTCCTCCTGCGCTTTGAGAAATTTTAGCTGTTTGTTTCAGTGTATCGTAAATCCCTTCAATACTATCATCCTTCATTGTGAGTAGGAAACAAGATGACATTTGAGGTTTAGGTGTGCCAGCATTAAAGAGTGTAGGGGTTGCATGCGTAAAATACTTTTTAGACATCAACTCATAGGTCTCTTTGGCTGCTTTTAGGTCATTCATATGAATCCCTATAGAAACACGCATCAACATATGCTGAGGGCGTTCTGCAATTTGACCATTGATCTTAAGAAGGTATGAACGTTCTAGAGTTTTAAAACCGAAATAATCATAACCAAAATCACGATTATAGATGATCATGGAATCAATGGCATCTTTATTCTCCATGATTACTGCATAGACCTCATCGGCGACCATTGGTGCTTTTTTGTTAGTGCGCGGATTCACATATTCATATAGATCCGTCATCACTTCGCTAAAAGACTTTTTGGTATTCTTATGTAGGTTTGACACCGAAATACGGGCTGCTAGCTTTGCATAGTCAGGATGACTTGTGGTCATAGACGCTGCTGTTTCTGCTGCCAGATTATCAAGTTCAGAAGTTGTAACCCCGTCGTACAAACCTTCGATAACACGCATCGAGATTTTAACTGGATCTACAAACTCACTTAATCCGTAACATAATTTCTTTACCCTTGCGGTAATTTTGTCAAACATGACCGGTTCCTGACGGCCATCTCTTTTTACTACATACATACACTTAAAAATTTACTTCCCCAAAAAGTATTTTCCCCACTTTTTAAGAATCAAGGTTAGTTGGTTATTCGGATAGTGCTGCCTTAGCGACATCCGTCAATTGGTTGATTAATTCTTATGAATTCGCTTGCGCGAAATTGCTTTAGACCCTAAGCCGTAAGCAGATTATAACATTGTTTTAGAAAGCAGCATCAAAACTGATTGACTGCCCAGAGCCATCATCATTTTTATCTACAGCAACTCCAGCTTTCTGATATTCCCCAACACGCTTTTCAAAGAAATTGGTCTTTCCTTGAAGTGATATCATATCCATAAAGTCAAATGGATTTGCAGTACCATATACTTTTTCACAATTGAGCTCCGTCAATAGACGATCGGTCACATACTCTAAGTATTGGGTCATCAAGTTTGAATTCATCCCAATCAAACTTGCTGGAAGTGATTCTGTAATAAATTCACGTTCGATATCTAAGGCATCAACGATAATCTCTTTGATACGCTCTTTAGGTACTTTATTAATTAAGTGATGATTGTGTAGGTGTACTGCAAAGTCACAGTGTACTCCTTCATCACGTGAAATCAACTCATTTGAAAAAGTCAATCCTGGCATCAGTCCTCTTTTCTTTAACCAATAGATCGAACAGAAAGCTCCAGAGAAGAAAATTCCTTCTACAGCTGCAAAAGCGATTAAGCGCTCAGCAAAACTTGGACTATCGATCCACTTTAATGCCCAATCTGCTTTCTTTTTAATTGCAGGAAAGTTGTCAAGTGCATTAAACAATTGGTCTTTTTCTTTCTCATCTTTTACGTAGGTATCAATGAGTAATGAGTAGGTTTCAGAATGGATATTTTCCATCATGATTTGAAATCCATAGAAAAACTTAGCTTCAGAATACTGTACTTCATTGACGAAGTTTTCGGCTAGGTTTTCATTTACGATTCCGTCAGATGCGGCAAAAAAGGCAAGGATGTGTTTGATGAAATAACGTTCATCATCGTTGAGCTTAGTGGTCCAATCTGTAAGATCTTGGTGTAAGTCAATTTCTTCAGCTGTCCAAAAACTTGCTTCTGATTTCTTATACCATTCCCATAGATCATGGTGTTCAATAGGGAAAATCACAAATCGGTTTTTGTTCTCTGCTAAAATTGGCTCTACTACGCTCATGTCCTATCTTTATTTTTTGGTTTTCTTTTTCATTCCACTAGGGACTAACAAATATCACTAAAAAAGAACCCTAGGGACGTCCAAACTGCCTATGGTTATCCACAAAGTTTTCAACACGGAATAATTCCGCTCTCTCAAAGCCATAAATCAACAAACTTACCTATATCACTGATTAACAGTATATTGTAGCCTAAAAAAAAAGGTTATCAACACTTCAATTTTTTTCGTTCAAAAGTCGCTTAACAAGGTGATTCACACTTGCTAGCAACGAAAACTAATAACGTTTTGATAACATTATTTGGAAGCTAATAAGTCCCTAAAATGATGTAAAAAAAATATGAATTAGGAATTTTTGACGGGTATTTTCTTTGTAGCAATTTGGCGAAAGCCAAAAAACACCAAATTTTAGGCATAAAAAAAATCTCAAACACCATAAACTGGTATTTGAGATTTTAAATGTATACGATTTCCGTCTTCACGAAAATTTTGTTAGCCTTTTAAAGTAGCTGCTAAATATTCACGATTCATTCGGGCGATATTTTCAAGAGAAATTCCTTTTGGGCATTCTACTTCACAGGCGCCAGTGTTTGTACAATTTCCGAAGCCTTCTTCATCCATTTGATTAACCATATTTAAAACACGATCTGTCGCTTCTACTTGTCCTTGCGGCAACAATGCAAACTGACTCACCTTTGCCGAAACAAAAAGCATTGCACTTGAGTTTTTACAACTCGCTACACAGGCACCACAACCAATACAAGTTGCTGCTGCAAATGCGTCGTCTGCATTTGCCTTTTCAATAGGAATCGCGTTAGCATCTTGTGTATTACCAGAAGTATTTACCGAAATAAATCCTCCTGCATGCTGAATACGATCAAAAGAAGAACGATCCACCATCAAATCCTTAATGACAGGAAATCCAGCGGCACGGAAAGGCTCAATAGTAATAGTCTCTCCATCTTTAAACTTCCGCATATGCAGTTGGCAAGTCGTAACTAAACGATCTGGCCCATGCGCTTCTCCATTAATAAACATAGAACAAGAACCACAAATTCCTTCACGGCAATCGTGATCAAAAACCACAGGTTCATCTCCATTATTAATGAGCTCATTATTGAGCACGTCCATCATTTCTAAGAAAGACATATCTCCATCAATACCATCGATAGGGTATGTCACCAATTGTCCTTTAGCTTGTGCGTTCTTTTGACGCCAAATTTTCAACGTTAGTTTCATATATCTCTCTTATTTATAGCTTCTTTGTTTCAATTCAATATTCTCATAAACGAGCTCTTCCTTATGCAAAACTGCATCTTTAGGGGCTCCTTTGTATTCCCATGCAGAAACGAAAGTGAAATTTTCATCATCTCTCTTTGCTTCTCCTTTTTGAGGGCCATCAAGTTCTACAGACTCTTCACGGAAGTGTCCTCCTGCAGATTCATTTCGCGTAAGCGCATCCTTTGCAAACAACTCTCCTAATTCAAGGAAATCTGCAACTCTTAATGCTTTAGCAAGCTCTTCATTAAACTCGTTTTGCGTTCCAGGAACACGTACATCTTTATAAAATTCATCACGTAAAACTGCTATTTCTTCTATAGCGCTTTGTAAATCTGTCGCGTTACGAGACATTCCACATTTATTCCACATAATCTTCCCGAGCTTTTTGTGGAAATAATCCACTGTCTTGGATCCATTGTTATTGATAAGCGCATCCACCTGCTTGCGCACGTTTTGCTCTGCTTCTTCAAATTCAGGTGAATCTGTCGAAATTGGCCCTGTACGAATATCTTGTGCTAGATAATCTCCTATAGTGTATGGCAAAATGAAGTATCCATCTGCCAAACCTTGCATTAGTGCAGAAGCTCCTAAGCGGTTGGCACCGTGATCTGAGAAGTTTGCCTCTCCAATCGCATATAAACCTTCTACATTGGTTTGTAAGTTATAATCTACCCATAGTCCGCCCATCGTATAATGTACCGCTGGGTAAATCATCATTGGGGTTTTATATGGATTTTGATCTACGATTTTCTCATACATCTGAAATAGGTTTCCGTATTTATTACGTACCACCTCTGTTCCTAGTTCGTTAACTACAGCAGCATCATTTGCATCTTTATGTTGCACATATGCTTGTTCCTTTCCATAACGTTGGATTGCGCTGGCAAAATCAAGATATACAGCTTCTCCAGTTTTATTGACTCCAAAACCAGCATCGCAACGCTCTTTAGCGGCACGGGATGCAACATCACGAGGCACGAGGTTTCCAAAAGCTGGATAGCGACGCTCCAAGTAATAATCACGATCCTCTTCTTTAAGATCTGTTGGCTTTAATCGTCCTTCACGGATCGCTTGAGAATCTTCTTTCTTAGCTGGCACCCAAATACGTCCATCATTACGTAATGACTCAGACATCAAGGTTAGTTTAGACTGATGATCTCCAGATACTGGAATACAGGTTGGGTGAATTTGTGTATAACATGGATTTGCAAAGTAAGCGCCACGTTTGTGTGCTTTCCATGCTGCAGTCACATTAGACCCCATGGCATTCGTTGAGAGGTAAAATACGTTTCCGTAACCTCCTGTTCCTAATACAACGGCATGTGCAGAGTGGCGTTCAATTTCACCAGTAACTAGGTTTCGTGTAATAATTCCACGAGCTTTCCCATCTACTTTTACAACGTCTAACATTTCGTGACGGTTGTACATTTTAATTTTACCACGGCCTATCTGACGGTTCATTGCAGAATAAGCTCCAAGCAGTAATTGTTGTCCTGTTTGTCCTTTGGCGTAGAATGTACGACTTACTAATACCCCTCCAAACGAGCGATTATCTAATAATCCTCCATATTCACGTGCAAAAGGCACTCCTTGAGCGACACACTGATCGATAATATTTGTAGACACCTCAGCAAGTCGATACACATTAGACTCACGGCTACGGTAATCTCCTCCTTTTACGGTATCATAAAAAAGACGGTAGGTAGAATCTCCATCTCCTTGGTAGTTTTTTGCTGCGTTGATTCCCCCTTGTGCTGCAATAGAGTGCGCACGTCTTGGAGAATCCTGAAAGCAAAAAGCTTTTACGTTATAACCTAACTCGGCTAAAGTTGCTGCGGCAGAACCTCCAGCTAGCCCAGTCCCAACAACAATCACGTCGAGTTGACGTTTGTTTGCCGGGTTTACAAGGTCAATTTTATTTTTATAGTTCGTCCACTGATCGGCTAGTGGTCCTTGAGGTATTTTAGAATCTAATGCCATAGCTGATCTTTTTAGTCGATGAGGTAATTAAAGTGATGATACAACGCGATGAAAATGAATCCCGCAGGTATAGCAATCGCCCACACTTTGGTAACTCCTTTGAGCGCTTTTGAGTACTTATTATTAAATCCAACCGATTGGAAGGAAGAAGCAAAGCCGTGCCACAAGTGCAAAGCTAAAAGTATAAAGGAAATCACATAGAGGATTACACGGACATGATTTTCAAATTTATGAACCGTCTCTTCGTAATATCTTGTAGGATCTTCTGGAGCAAAATCTACATATTTATGAACCATCTCTGGAATCCAGAAATCATAAAAGTGCAATCCTAAAAATGCAAGGATAACTAATCCCGAAAGGATCATATTACGCGAAGTCCATGGTGCCGCAGCACCTCCTTTAAAGTTAACATACTTAATTGGTCTCGCTTTTCTATTTTGTATTTCAAGTACAATCCCCATTATGAAGTGAAAACACACTCCAAAGATTAGCACTGGCTGCAGCGCAAATTGCACCAAGCCATTGGTCCCCATAAAATGTGACCAGCTATTGAAAGTGTCTGGCGAAATCACAGAAGATAAATTAATGACAAAGTGTTGTGTTAAGAAGATAACGAGAAAAAGGCCTGAAAGTGCCATAGCAACTTTTCTACCTATCGAAGATTTTAATAATCCGCTCATTTAGTTTTTTGGTTTGGTATAATCAAAACAAAAATACGGCGCAAACGTTTTTTTGACAAACTTTATCCACTTTCATTCCATCTATTTAGAATGAATATAAGCAAGAGGAGGATCTTGTGGGTAGCGCTTTCGCGAAAGCGCACTTAATAACACCAACATCAATTTTTAATATGTGCTTAATACCACATTAGAATTTGCTTGATTATTTAAACACATGCCTTTATTCAAAGTGCATCATTGAAATAGAAAAAGGCGTTTTTCATTTTAAAAATTAAATCGCGGATTAACAATTGAATTGTAGATTGAACCAAAAGAATAACTAAACCCAACACTCACAAAGTAATTATAGCCAGATTGTAATTGTTGTTGCTGCAAAAGCAACTCTTCAAGAGATACATCGCCTGCGGGTAAATTGATCTGGTTACGAATAATCTCATAATTTCCATCCACATTGAAATTGAATCCTTTAAACAAGCGAATACTAACTCCAACGCCAAAATCTAAAGAGTACAATTGTGTATCATTTAAAAACTGATCCACGGAGGCTTGAGCATATAAATTGCCCCATTTCTGATTCATTCTTCCACCTAGACTGAGGTTGTGTTCCCATAAGGATTCTTTATCCTTCCCAAAAACTGTGCGCTCTATATAGGTATTATTAACACTACCTACTCTATAGCCTAAAGTCAATTGCTTTTTTGCCGATTCTTCATATGAAAAGAAGTTATACTCAATAGCGGGTTTAAAAACCCAGAAGAAATCTCTATTACTAAAAGTAGATGATCCCAAGGAAGCGAATGCCCCTGCAGACCAATGATCGGTTATACTAATCACATCATTGACATTGAGGAATCTTCCATTATTTACAGCGATAATGTCATCACCATCAAATGTAAAAGTGGATTTGTTTTCACTAAAATTAGCATTGATATTAAACTTGTTTTTATCGGTTACTCTTCGTGCAGAAACATTGAAACGAAAATTACTAAACTTACTCGCTTCCTGCCCTCTGAAGAACCCATTTGCCCCCAATCGAAATACCCAATAATTCCATGGATCAATGACTTCCTTTTCAACATCATTGACAGCAGAGGTAACAGTAACAGTGACATTTTCAATCGTCCCTTTTTTTAACCAGTACCGCACTAAACCTAGTTTGAGATATCTAAGAATTTCATTTCTAACAGCATCATTTGTCATGTCTGTGTTCGTCGAAAATGTAATGAGATCGTCTACTCCGTCAAATTCATTCTTGCCATTAAACTCAACATCATATTTTCTCCCTCCATTGCCATTGCGCTGAGTTCTAAAAAACAAATGAACATCTGCAAAATTCTGATCCCGCACAAACTCTACATTATCAAGATTTTGTTTGATATAGGTTTGATCGCATGAGCGGCAATCGAGAAAAACTTTTAAATCCGAAGTACTGGTTTGGGCATTTAAAGCACTCAAGAAGAGCATCCAAATAATGATAAGGATTGATTTTGGCATAGTTGGCTGATTGATGAATAGTCACTTTAAACGCCTGAGGGATACGTTTAGTACACTTAAAAAGAAAACAAGGTAACTGTGTTAGTTGACTTCGAATAACAATGAAATGTTAAAAATCCCTAATAATATCAAACACAAATCCTCCAGCACCGAAGTGTGAAGGTTTTTTTATTAGAAACAATTTTGTTCAATCAATCTTTGATATGGAATAAAGAAGCAACCTCTTCATAGCTCATCGATTCATAATCGGCAGCGGTATAAGATCTTCCTGCGCTTGCAGGTTCTCCTCCAGGAATGAGTACATCACGACGCTTATTACAAAAAGGGTTTTTAGGAAAGGATTGGGGTTGGAAGTGGGACAAATTCAAGATTCAAGATTCAAGATTCAAAGTTCCAATGTCAAAAACTCAAAAACATACTTCTGCCCTCTGGGCATCTCCCTTCAAAGGGAGAGTTTCATTTAGATTATAGTTAAAGAGCGAATACTTCAATTTCAATTTCGTTATAAAAAAAACCGATACTGCATTCAGACAATATCGGTTTCAATTTTATGTAACTGTTGTATTACTTCACCTCTAAGACAGTGCTAGTAGTTATTCCAGCATTTTGAAGTTCGAGCGTATATTTCCCTTTAGGGAGGTAGTACTTGCCATTTTTTTGCTTCGAGATATTGAGTTCAGAATTTGCCTTCTCAAGAATTTTCTTTCCTTTTTCAGAAATACTAAGGTCATAATCAACCGTATTTATACCTGTCTGTGGCATAAGGGCGATACTTTGCAATTCTTTCCCCTCTTCATTTTTAACTACCAATGAAAATTTTCCTGCATAGCTACTAAAATATTGAACTTCAACCTTAGGCTCAAATGGATCTCTCCACATGCTAAAGCTATTTCCCCAGCGTGGAGAATATCGAATAGATGACACTTCAAAAAGCTGCAGATTTTTAGTGATATCTAAAGCTTGAATCGCCGAAAGATCTGTCAAATAGATACTACGACCATGCGTTCCTAGCAAGAGGTGGTTTTCTCTTTTCTGAATTTTTATATCATGAACGGCTACGGCTGGAAGCCCTTTCGCGAAAGCGTGATACTCACCCCCACCATTCAAACTAACATAAGCCCCATTATCTGTTCCTACATAAATGATATTTTCTTTTTTTGGATCTTCAACCAATACATTCACCGGAGACATCGGAATGTTGCCTGAGATATCTTTCCAGGTCTGACCATAATTTTCTGAGACATATACATACACTTTAAAATCATCCCAACGGTATCCATTTAAGGTCGCGTAGACACGCTCCTTCTTGTGCTCAGAGGCCACAACTCGAGATACCCATAAATCCTTAGGTAACTGTCCCGAAACATCTGTCCAATTGGCACCGCCGTCTTTAGTAACTTGAATTTTCCCATCATCACTTCCCGTGTAAATAAGGCCAAACTGAAAAGGCGATTCACTAATGGTAGCTAAAGTTCCATAAGCCACATTTCCATCTTTACCGCCATGAGTCAAATCAGGACTTATCGCTTCCCAAGAATTACCTTGGTTCATAGAACGCATCAATTTGTTACCTCCTAAGTACAGGATGTCTTGGTTGTGAGAACTTAATAAAATAGGTGTTTGCCAGTTAAAGCGATATGGGCTTTCCCCTAATTCATGCTTGATATCAAAGCGCTGTATATCTTCTGTCTCTCTATTGATACGAAAGTAATTTCCAAACTGAAATCCTGTATAGACCACATTGGCATCGCGGTTATCAACTTGCACTTGCATTCCATCTCCACCCATGATGCTTTCCCATGGGTATTGACCCGATTGCTGCCATCTTTTATTTTCTTGTGCCGTATGAGATCCTACCCATACTCCGTTATCTTGGAGTCCGCCATATACATTATAAGGAACCTCATTATCCACTTGAATCGAATAAAACTGTCCTACTGAAGGGTCATTAGCTTTAATCCAATTTGCTCCATCATCGTAGGTGATATTCACTCCTCCATCATTCCCATTAATCAGATGTTTTTCATCTGCTGGATTGATCCATAATGCATGGTGATCTGAATGTACATTGGCAGCACTTATATTTTCAAAGGTCTTACCACCATCTTTCGACTTGATAATAGGTACTCCATATATATAGATATCACTAGCATCTTGCGGATTTACATTAATCTCACCAAAATAATATCCATAACTATAATACACATCTTCGATATATCCTTCATGGGTTTTCTTCCACGTTTTTCCTGCATCGTCAGAGCGATAAACCTCTGCCCCTGTTACCGGCGTATCAAATAATTGCGAATTTGCAGTTTCGAGATACTTTGCGAGATCAACTGGTTTAACGGTACCTTGACGTACCATTGATTTTACATTTTCTGCACGATATTTTTCTTGGAAGCCATTTTGCTTAAGGAAGGTGTTTAACTTTTTAGAGTCCAACGCTAGCAAAGCTTCTTTGGACATGCTTTTAAAATCATCTTTTGTTAAAGCATCAGAGTCAGAACGTTTAGGGCCGTCTGCCTTGCGACGAAATTGACTATCATGTACCGCATAGACGGTATTTGCATCAAAGACTGCTAGTCCGATACGTCCTACGCCCTCCCCTGAAGGAAATCCGTTTAATTTTGTCCAGCTATCACCGCCGTCTGTAGATTTGTAAACACCAGAACCACTACCGCTACCTTCAAAATTCCAGGCTTTACGATCCTTATCCCAGGCCGAAGCATACATTAAATTAAAGTTATTGGGGTCTCTATCAATATCTATTATACCACTCTCTGTATTTACAAAGAGCGTTCTTGTCCATGTATTTCCGCCATCTTTAGTCTTATACACTCCGCGTTCATCATTGTTAGAATATAGATGTCCAACGGCACCAACTACCACTTCATTTGCATTGGCAGGATTGATCAAAATCCGACCAATATGATGTGAGTCTGTCAACCCCATGTTTTTCCATGTTTGACCTTTGTCTGTAGATTTCAAGAGTCCGATACCGGCGTAACTTGATCTTGACGCATTATTTTCACCAGTACCTACCCAAATAGTACCACTTTTCCAGTCTACGGTAACTTCCCCTACATTTTGTGTAGGACTATTATCCATGACAGGCTCAAAAGTAGTCCCATTGTTGTTAGTGTACCAGAGTCCGCCACTGGCATAACCCACATAAAATTCTGAGGGCTTGTCTGGGTTGACATCTAGATCTACCACGCGGCCACTCATAATACTAGGTCCAATATTTTTGAAAGGGACATTTTTAACAAGCGAACTTTGACTGAGGGCTTCTTTTTGTGCGGTGGCTAGATTGATTTGAGAGGCGGGAGTTGCGGGTTGTTGCGCTTTCGCGAAAGCGCAGACCATTAATCCCGATAGAAGGAATAAAGATACTTTCATTTGGTTTTCAGTTTTAGTGCCTTGAAAGTACGGAAATGATACGTGCTTATAAAATAATTAAAGGCAGTTTAACAAGAAGTAAGCCTTTATAATGAAATGCTGACATATTCCACATATTCATGGAGAAAACTATTGCTCCTTAGAAAGCACGAGACTAATGTTAGAAGGAGCTAACAGCCTCCTTGTTTTTAAAAATATTGACAATTATAATAATTTAACAGTCGAAATATTTACGATAGTCTTTAATAATTGAAAATAATTCAATCAATATGTTAATTTTTTAACAAAACACCACATTTACAGAAATTAAAAAAATCTCTCAATTATGAAGAAAATTACCTTATTACTGTTAATGCTATGCGCTAGCTTTAGTGTATTTGCTCAATCAACAGTGACTGGAAAAGTAGTAGACAACAGTGGTATCGCACTCCCAGGAGTAAATGTCATTGAAAAAGGAACCAGCAATGGTAGTACTACAGATTTTGATGGAAACTATACTATTGACGTGACAGCAGGAGCTAGTCTTGTATTTAGTTATGTAGGATTTACTACTGTTACTAAAAAAGTAAACGGTCGTTCATCAATCAACGTTACCTTATTAGATGGTGAAAGCCTTGATGTTGTAGTAGTAGTAGTAGGAAGTAGAACTGCACCTAGAAGTAGTATTGATACTCCTTTACCAGTAGATGTATTATCTGCAGAGTCTATCGCTTCAACGGGTCAAGTAACTTTTGACAAAGCGTTACAATACCGTATCCCTTCATTTAACACGGTACAAACACCGGTAAATGACGCGACATCTTTATTGGATCCATATGAAATTAGAAATATGGGGCCAAGTAGAACATTAATATTAATTAATGGTAAACGTAAAAACTTAAGTGCATTATTGTACACTCAAACCTCCCCAGGTCGTGGTGAAACTGGTGCAGATATTTCTGCCATCCCAACAGATGCAATAGAGCGTGTTGAAATCCTTAGAGACGGTGCATCTGCACAATATGGATCTGATGCAATTGCTGGAGTAATGAATATTGTATTAAAAGATGATGTTAATAAAGGTTCAGTAACTTTTAGATCAGGTATCACAAGTGAAGGTGATGGTGAATCTACTGGAATTAGCATTAATAACGGTGTATCTGTAGGAGATGACAATGGTTTCATCAACTATACAGTAGATTTTTCTAAGCAAAATCTAGCAAACAGACCAGGAACTGTTAACGCAGCTGGTGAAGCTGGTGATTTTGGAGCAGACATCGCTGATGTTCAAGAGTTCTTAAATCGTCGTCCAGATGCAGGTAACATTAATGGTTCTCCAGAAACTGCTGCTTCTAAGTTTTTAGTAAACGGTGAATACGGATTAGGAGAAAACACTGAGCTTTATTACAATGCTGCTTATGTTTATAAGAAGGTAAACAGTTTTGCAAATTACAGAACTCCATATTGGAGAACAGTAGAAGACTTTCCTTACTTAGCAGATTTTTTCCCTGGAAACAATCCTAATAATGCAGGTGGGTACGATGGTTATGTTCCAACTTTTGAAGGATTACTTAATGACTACAACGGAACTATTGGTGTAAGAACAAAAATCAACGATTGGAATATCGATGCTAGTTACACTACTGGGGGAAACACTCAAACGTATAAAGTAAATCAATCTCATAACAGAAATGTAGTTTTATCTCCATCAACATGGGTAGATGAAAACAACAATGGATCTGTAGATGATGGTGAGATTACTGAAGGTTCTCAATTATACAGAGAAAACAGTCAGCAGTCATTTGATCCGGGTGGAACTAAATTCACACACAACTTAGGAAACATTGATATCTCTAAAGTACTTTCTGATAAGGTTAGTATTGGTGTTGGAGCTGAGTTTAGAAATGAGACTTTTGAAGTAATTGAAGGTGAACTTGCATCGTATGATGGTGGGGGAGCTGATTCATTTGCTGGAAATAGCCCAGAAAACTCTGGAAAATTTAATCGTTATAACTTTGGAGGGTACTTCTCTCTAGATTATGATGTGTCTGAAGCATTTTTATTAAGTGGTACTATTAGAACAGAGAACTACTCTGACTTTGGAAACACATTTGTTTACAAGATGAGTTCTCGTTATAAATTAAACGAACAGTTTACTTTAAGAGGTTCTGTATCTTCAGGATTTAGAGCACCTACATTACACCAAATATTTACGCAAAAAGCGCAGTATTCTTTTATTCCTGGACAAGGTATTCAAGTTGGTGGATTAATTAATAATGTATCTACTCAAGCAAAACTTTTAGGTATTCCAGAATTAGATGCTGAAACTTCTCAAAACTTCACTGTAGGTTTAGGAGGAAAGCTTCCTGGTAGCTTTAGCTTCACCTTAGATTACTATTCAATTAATGTGGATGATAGAATTATCTTAAGTACAGAAATTGGTGGAACTGATGCTGGTAATACGGCCTTAGATCAAGTACTAAATGATAACAACTTATCTGATGTAAGTTTCTTTGTTAATGGTATTGACACTAAAACTTCTGGTTTGGATGTAGTATTGAGCAAAAGAAATATTGCTCTTGGAAAGGGAAGTTTAGACCTTAACCTTTCTGGAAATTACACTTTTGTAAACGAAAGAAATGGAGCTGTAAAGAATCCTGAGCTTGTAGCTAATTCTGGACAGTCTGTTGTAAATCAAACACAAGAAGCATTGTTCTTTACGTCACGTCCTAAAACAAAATGGATTTTAGGTGGTTCTTATGATATTGGTAAATTCAACTTTAACTTAAACAACACTTACTTCGGCAAGACGACGTTCAGACAACAAGGATTGAGTACTGATTTAAGAACTGAGTTTATTCCTAAAATTGTTACTGATTTAGGTATTACTTGGAACGCAACTGAAAAACTTACATTGGCACTTAACATGAACAACTTGTTGAATGTATTGCCAGAATGGGAGTTTAAATCAGAAAACGCAGCAGGAGACGCTTTACTTGCAAACCCAGCTGAAGTTCAAAACCAATCTAACTTAATTACCTTTAATCAACGTTATTCACAAATGACATATGATGGGTATCACTTTAGCCAACTAGGAACTATGTTCAACCTATCATTAAACTATAGGTTCTAATATCAGTTTTTAATATTTATTAAAAAGGGCTGTTTTCAAACATGAAAACAGCCCTTTTTTTGTTTTGGAAATAAGGTATCGACTTGAAGGATTCCACTTTACTAAAAATGCACTATAGAGCTAAACAAACGCTTTATGCATTTATATACTTAGTTTCTTGTTATGAAGGCTTATAGCAAGGTTCACAGCTCTATGGAGTACTATAGCAAGAACACTAAGGAAGGGATTAGGAGAGAAGTGAAAACGAAAAAACCGAAAATGCTAAAAGCAATTTCGGTTTTTTTTCCACTAAATTTTCGATAAAAAACGATTAAGTTTACTATCTAATAATATTTATGAAACTGTTTCCCGACAGTTTCAAACTCAATAATCGTAAGGTGTAACTCAAAATACCTTAACTTTTAACACTAATGAAAGATGCACTTTTATGTCGTAAGAAAATGACTTCAATTGCTGAAACACTCATTTGAACTTCTAAAGGGTGCATAATAAGACTATAATCTAGACATGATTTTTAAAAACTCGTCTCTTTTATCCTTGGCAATAGAAACAGAATGACCCGTATCCATAATTACATAGCCACCATCTGACTTAACATACTGCTTGATATATTTAAGATGTATCAGGTATGAACGGTGAGGTTTATAAAAAGCAGGATAAGACTCCAGCAAATCGGCAAAATGCTTTAGGGGCTTACTTATAATTGTGGTTGTTTCATCCCTCATCGTGATCTTGGTATACATCCCGTCTGCTTCTAAAATGATAAGATCATCGAGAGACACAAACCGAATTCCATCGGCAATGGGCAAGGCAATTTTCTTAAAAGATGCCGATTGCATTCCTTGCTGAAGAGCATCCAACTTCAAGTTAATATTGGATTTTCCTATAAATTGAATTGCTCTATCTACCGCTTGTTTTACCTGAGAGGGTCGCACTGGTTTCAAAATATAATCAATAGCCGCCAGTTGAAATGCTTTTATCGCATACTCACTATAAGCTGTTGTGAAAATGATTTCAAACTCAAAAGACTCCTTATTGATAAAATTAACGATCTCCAAGCCTGAATGCTCGGGCATTTCAATGTCTAAGAAAACCATTTGCGGTTTTTCTTTTTTGATGAGGGCTACCCCACTCAATAAGTCTTCTGCCTCAAATATAGTACTTACTTCAGGACAATTCTCTTCTAATAAAACACGCAAAACGTTACGTGCTTTAGGCTCGTCATCAATAATTATTGCGATCATTAGCTTTGTAGGGTATATGGAATGGTTAATATCACTTTGGTACCCATCGCCTGTCCGTTTTCATCTATAAGATCTTGAAAACGCACACCTACTGCTTGAGGTACATTCTTATTAATAAGGTCTAACCGTAATTTTGTGGCCTTAGTCGCAAAAGCCTTATGTATTTTTTCTCGCTTTTCTTTTAAGGCCTTGGCCTTTACTCGCCCAATCCCATTATCGCGGATCACACAAGTGATTTTATTTGAATCATCTGAACTTCTTTTGAAAGAAACATGTAACTCACGATTCTCTTTCTTATGCAACAATCCGTGTTTAATGGCATTTTCTACATAAGGTTGTACTAACATTGTAGGGATTTTATATCGTTCTGGACTGCTCAGTTTACTGGTGTCAATGGTGTATTTTAATTTTTCTTCAAAGCGTAACTTTTCCAAATCAAGATACATATCTAAACAATCTCTTTCTTCTGCGACGGTGATAAAACCGCGCGAACTATGGTCCAAATAGGTGCGAATCAAATCGGCAAATTTGCCCAAATAATCACTCGCTTCCTCCTTCCTGTTCAATACGATGTATTCTTGAATTGAATTGAGGGCATTGAAAATAAAATGCGGATTCATTTGAGTCCGTAAATTCTCCAACTTTAAATCTGTTATTTGTTTTTCTACAGCCAGTTCCCTGAGTTGAGTGTTTTTTGCGCTTTCGCGAAAGCGAACTCTACGCCACACCAACCAGACGCTTACAAGTAAACCACTTAAATAGAAGATAAGCAGAAACCAACTTTGTTTCCAAAAGGGCAAGGCAACCGCAAAAGGCACCTGAATGAGATCGCCACGATCGTCGTCAATCGCATTTTTTGCAGCAACTTCAAAGATAAAATCGCCAGTAGGCAAACTATTATACACAACATTTCCTACACCATTGGTAAGCGACTTCCAACTGTCATCATATCCCAATAAGCGGTAATCATAAACCGTATGATCTGCAGACTGGAAACCATTACTGTGAAAATCAATAGAAAATTTGTTTTTATCATGTGGCAATACATAACTTTTTTGAAGATCTTGTGGAACATCCGCAATTTGAACCTTGCTGATATAAGCTGTAGGATGAGCTATCCCCTTAAAAATTTTCGATTTGTCAATACTGTAAAAACCATCGCGAGTAACAAAGATCAGAGTGTTTCCTACAATATCAAAATCTAAAATCCGGTATGGCGCTAGTCCGTCGCGTGACTTTAATGTTTGCCATTGTTTTGTTTCCCCAACTAGTCGCTGTATACTATTATCACTAACCACCCACAAATCATTTTGATCAGGAAGGATGAGCGTAATATCATTAGAAACTAACCCATTATTTTCTGTGTAATGGTATTCTAATTCGTCGTCTACAAATCCATAGAGTCCGGCATTATAGGTTCCTACCCATAAGGTACTATTGGCCGTTTCTCGAATAGCCGATGCAAAAATAGGTTGCAAGGTATCACGCATGATTTTAGAGTCAAAATCTTCTGTATACCTTCTTAAATGATCCGTATAGCCCACATAACATTTTTTAGAATACTGACTATAATAGGTGGAGTACGCCCGACGGTCGAGTAATATTTTTTCTTGAATTCTTTGACCATTCTCATCCAATTGCACCCAAGCACCTCGATTATAGGCTCCATTTAAAATGATATCATCTTTAACTAAAGACATGTCTTTAGTTCCAGAAAAAACACCCGAGAATAATTCTGTTTCTGTCTTGTGATATAGAATGCTCGACGAGGTCCATTGACTGATATAACTCATGTCTTTCGCAGGGTTATAAAGGATAGAATTAACAATGCCTTCTGAATTTAATTGAATTTCTTTTATGGTAGTGTATTGATTTACATTATAGGATATCAATTTCCCTTTTGAAGTACCAAATAGCAGAATACTATCGTTGTATTTTGTCATCGCAGTGATTGCTACATCATTATCCAATTTAAACTTACGCAATGCTATATTGGGAATAACATATACCCCATCTCTGGTTGTTGTGACCCAGTAATTATTACGACTATCTTCTACCACTTGTGTGGTATACCTACCTTCAAAAAATATTTGCTCAGTTCGAAATAGATCCTCTTCGATGGTTCCTTTGTAAATTCCTATATCTGTAACTAACCAGACAAATCCGTCTTTGGTTTTTATTTCGGGGATATTTCCTTTTACTAATTCTTCCGGAATTTGAACCGACACATACTCTTGATTTTCATAATCCACTCGCTTAATTTCATTGCCTTCCAAGGTGCGTAAAGCTATAAAGTCATTTGCACGATGAGTAAACAACAACTTCCGGTAATTAGAAACAAACTTTAATTCCTTTTCTATAATTGGGATATATGCCAAGTCTTTGGATAGTGTTCCTACCCCGTATCGGGATGCTATTCTAATCTCATCTTCAACCAATTGAGGAATACTCATATGTCCTCTTGTCGAATTAAAATCAAATAAAGTACCACGCTCTTTTGTAGCTATATCAACATAAAAAATGCTATGAAAAGTATTTACATATAGCCGATTGTGTTTTATAAAGTAATTAGCCAGCTCCCCTTTGAGGTCTGCTCTAAAATCATCAAATAAATGCAACTCCCCGTTTTCAACATATAAGAATTGCCCGACTATATTCGTACACCATATGCGCCCTTGGTCGTCTTCCTTGAGAAAAAATACCGAGCGACTTTCTTGTTTCTTACTTGAAAAATACACAAAATCCTTCCCGTCATATCTGTATAAACCTTTGTCGGCCGCTAGCCAAATAAAGCCATTACGATCTTCTAAAACGTCATAAAATTCAACATCAGGGAGCCCATCTGTCTCGTCTAGATGAATAGACACAGGATCTTGCGCATGGAGCACGCATGAAATCAAACATAAACCGAATATGTATAGAAGCCTTTTAAACAAGAATAGTTGGTCAGTCTTACAATGTAAGAAATTAGTAGGAGGTATACCGTTTGCTATTGCGGGATACTTCTCAATTATTTTTAGGCAGTTGCCTTCGGCTATTTTATTCAGCGATTCAATTTCGTACTTTTGGTCAAAACAAATACAAATGAAATACCCACCTATAGATCGCAATCTTTTTATCAAAAATCGAAAGAACTTCATGGCTCAAATGAAGCCAAGTAGTCTTGCGGTGTTTAACAGTAATGATATTTATCCAATATCGGCCGATAGCACCATGCCCTTTGAACAACATCGAGATATTTTCTTTCTAAGCGGGGTAGATCAAGAAGAAAGTATTCTAGTACTTTTTCCTGACTGTCCAAAAGAACACTTACGTGAAGTACTTTTTCTCAAAGAGACCAACGAACATATCGCAGTTTGGGAAGGAGAAAAACTCACCAAAGAGAAAGCCATCGAAACGACAGGTGTAAAAACTATCTTCTGGCTTCAGGATATGGAAAAGACTATGTTCGAATTAATGACCCTATGTGATACGGTGTATATTAACACTAATGAGCATTATAGGGCTGCTGTAGAAACAGAAACCAGAGAAGATCGCTTTACAAAGTGGCTTCGAAATAAGTACCCAGCACATTCGGTTGCAAAAAGTAATCCCATCCTACAACGCTTACGCTCTGTCAAAGATCCCGTTGAGATTAATCTATTACAAAAAGCTTGTGATATTACAAATAAGGGTTTCCGACGCGTACTTGATTTTGTCAAGCCAGGGGTATGGGAGTATGAGATTGAAGCAGAATTTATCCATGAATTTATACGCAATCGCTCAAGAAAATTTGCCTATACACCTATAATAGCCTCTGGAAATAACGCTAATGTGCTTCATTATATTGAAAACAACCAGCAATGTAAAGACGGCGATTTGATCCTTATGGATGTTGGAGCAGAATACGCAAATTACGCCAGTGATATGACACGTACCATTCCTGTCAATGGCCGATTTACAAAGCGTCAAAAAGCAATTTACAATGCAGTGTTAAATGTAAAAGACGAAGCAACAAAAATGCTTGTTCCGGGCGCCTTTTGGGCAGCATATCACAAGGAAGTAGGGAAACTTATGACTTCAGAATTACTAGGCCTAGGACTTCTTGACAAAGTAGATGTGAAAAATGAAGATCCAGATTGGCCGGCTTATAAAAAATACTTCATGCATGGTACTTCCCACCATATGGGACTTGACACTCATGATTACGGTCTCTTAAACGACCCTATGCAAGCAAATAATGTGTTTACAGTTGAACCAGGAATTTACATCCCAGAAGAAGGTTTTGGAATTCGATTGGAAGATGATGTTGTTATTCAAGAAAATGGAGAGCCCTTCAATTTAATGCGTGATATTCCTATTACTGTAGAAGAAATTGAAGACCTAATGAATAGCTAGTCCATTTATTGCCAAAATATACCAACCTCTTTTTCTACTATTGAAAGAGAGGTTTTTTTAATTACATCCTAGATCTTCACGTGCAGGCTCGTCGTTTGCCGGAAAACAAAAGCCTGAATTAATAGCATCAGGCACATAACGAATTAAATTACGATCTCTAAGCCCATTTGAAATAAAGGCAGTCAAATCTTCCATTTGTGTAGTTGTAAGATCTAGTCCGCCAAACTCATCAGCCAATTGACTCTCGGGTACCGAAGTATTTTGAGGGCTGCCCTCGTTTTTATAAGTAACAACATCTGCTATAGACGTAAAACTCCCCCCGTGTCCAAAAAATCCAATGTCCACTAAATTATAAAGTGTTGGCGTTTTAAATTTAAAATCATCCTCAGGATTCCCAGTAAAGCTTCCTCTACCTCGTTCTACTAGACTCATATTTACATTAGGTTTGACAATTGCATCTGGACTATTGTCAAAATCGGCGAAGCCAAAAGCGTGAAAACTTTGATCTTTAAGAGCAGGTCCTGTGTGACACTGCACACATTTTCCTTCATTTAAAAATACAATGGCCCCTCTTTTCTCCTGATCAGAGAGAGCTTCCAAGTCATTTTTTAAGTAGGATTGCCAAGGCGCTTCATTCGATAATAAAGTTCTATTATAAGCTGCAATAGCCATTCCGGCGGTTTCACGAGTATATCTGTTTTCTTCTGATAGGTCACTAAAAGCCAAATCAAAAAGAGCTCGATAATTAAAGCTGTCTAGAAAATGATCATTAATGAGTAAACGATGTTCATTTTGCCCTTGCATGGCCTGTACCTCTACTCCTTGAAAGCCAGCATAGTTTTCTGGAATGAGATCCCAACCAGCTTCAGTACCCGCATTTGTTCCCGTACCACCAAACCGTCCGTCCCATAAAGCAACGTCTTGATAAGCCAAATTGAGTAAGGTTGGCACTTTAATAGGCTGTACATCTAATGAATCTAAAGGCATTGTTGGGTCAACGAATCGCCCTTCACCTTGAAGTCCAAACCCCATACCCCCTTCTCCAATTCCTTGGCGTCTTCCCGACCCAAAAGCAGAAGCTACTGGATGACAGGTCGCACATGCATATTGAAATTTACGTTCCTCCATTTTTGGACGACCTCCCATAGCCGTTTCATGAAGTAATAATTTACCTAAGGCAACTTTTGTCGCCGTAATTGGATTCAATGGATCTTGTGGTATAGCTGAAAAATCTCCACTTTCGGGAAGTATAAAAAATCCGTTCCCCTCGCCATTAGACGCATCCTCAATAAGTGCGGAAAGCTCTGTATCTAATTCTGAACCCGTCAAGACTTCATAATCATCGAGATCCTTAGCACAAGAGACCAAAAGCACAAGCAACAGGCTTGCCAGTGTAAAATTCTTCATGATAATTGGTATTCATTAGTTAGTTGTAGGCTCTAAAGCCAGAAGTCTAATGTATACAAATTAAGCCTTCTTTCCAATTTGTTGAAGCGTATTAACGAGCACAAAAGTGATAAGTGCGGGTACTAACCATCCCAAACGATTTTCACCTAAAGGTATTAGGCCTTGTATTGGTTCTACCTCTTTGGCAATTATTGGCCCTAAAGTGGCTAGAAAATCAGGGATACTAAATATGATAGTGACTATAACAACCGCCTTAAATACTTTGGGAGTCGCAAATTTATCAGGAATAACATTTAATATTATCAGTACTATGGTTATCGGATAAATGAACATCAAAGCTGGGAAAGCAACTGCAATAATATAATGTACATCCAATTGCCCCATTCCAACGCCAAGCAAACACCCAATTACAGCTGTGACCTGATATACTGTCTGAGAATCGCCTAAAAGACCTTTAAAGAAGTCGGCAGTTCCAGTAACTATTCCTACGGCAGTAGTAAAACAAGCCAAAGCTACGAGCACACTTAGCGCCGACTGACCCATGGCGCCTAGGGTATTGAAACTTAATAAGCTCAATAATTCTGTTCTGTCTTCGATCTGGAGGGTCCCACTGTTTGCTGCTCCTAATGCTATAAGTCCCACATACATTAATATAAAACCAATACCTGCAAAAATACCCGACTTGATAATAGTGCTTTTACTCTGTGCTGGAGTTAGGCCCTTAAGACATAATGAGATAACTAGAACACCTCCCACGACAACACCTCCAATTGCATCAAAAGTTTGATAACCTTCAAGAATTCCGCTTGACAGATTAGAAGAGAAGGTAGAAGCACGCATTGGATCATAATCTCCAAACAGCCCTATACTGATAATCGCACCTAAGATTATAAGTATCCCAGGGGTTAGAAATTTTCCAATTATATCTAATATTTTGGAACGATTCAAAACAAAAATAAGAACGAGTGCAAAGTACCCGCTACTCAGCGCCCATGAAGGTATATCCCAGTATGGTTGAATGGACATTTCATAAGTAACAGCAGCGGTGCGCGGACTAGGAAAGCTAATAGAAATTGCATAAACGATTAGGCAATATACCAATGCAAATACTGGAGAAACTTTGGTTGCAAAATCCATCATGGTTCCCTGTAATTTGGCGTGACCCACGACCGCAAGGATAGGAATTACTACTGCAGAAAGCACAAAGCCTAAGGCCACCATCATCCACCCGTCACCAGCATTATAACCTAAAAATGCAGGGAAAATTAAATTTCCCGCGCCAAAAAAAAGGGAAAACAGAGCAAAAGCGGTAATGAAAGTTTGTTTGGTGAATTTCATAGGTTAGATGATATTTGCGCTTGAAGATACTAGAAAATGAACATCATCCATAAAGGAGCCTCAATTTTTTATCATGTGCAAGGACAAGGGCGACCCTTGGTCTTGTTACATGGCTTTTTAGAGAATAGTACAATGTGGGATGTATTCTTACCGGAACTCACAAAAACACATCAAGTAATCTGTATTGATTTACTAGGTCATGGCCAATCTGAAAGTGTGGGATATATACATTCTATGCAGGAAATGTCTCAGGCAGTAAACACAGTTATTGATAAACTGCACTTAAAAGACATTACCATTGTGGGCCATTCGATGGGAGGTTATGTGGGTTGCGCTTTCGCGAAAGCGCACTCGGAAATTGTACACGCAATCTGTCTCTTGAATTCAACTCCAGATGCTGACACTCCAGATCGAAAAACTTTACGGAAACGCGCCAACAAAATGGCGCAGACTCAATACGAACAACTAGTGCGTATGTCGTTTGTGAATCTCTTTGATCCAGAAGCCAAAAAATCACATGCCGCGGCAATAGATACAGCTCTTTTTGAGGCTTTACAAACTCCAGTACAAGGATATATGGCCGCCAATGAAGGCATGGCCAAAAGGGAAGACCATAATGTCTTTTGGGAAAACACTCCTTGTATAAAAGGCATGATTTTGGGCAAAACCGATTGGATCATCAATGCTGAAGAACATAAAAAGCGTTTTGCTTCGAGCACCGATTTCTTAACTATTATTGAAGGCGGGCATATGTCACATATCTCTAATTCAACGACTACATTGAGTACTATAAAAGACTTTTTAGAGCTCTAAAATGCATAGATTAAGAGTGAAAAAATATAAAAACAGAAAGTAGAATTGGTTGAAATTGACACTATTTGACCTACAAAAAAGAAAGAAAACTGCGTGAAATGTTAAATATTAACGTATTTCATCGATTAATTTGTGTATTTCATAGATATTTTGTTCTTTTAAGTCAATCCCAAATAACCTACTTAGTTATGAACTCAGATACAACTACAACAACTCACAGCCCTTTTGCAAATCTTCAATGCAAACTTTTTGGACACAAGTACAGAATTACGAAGCGTTACGAATCAAACATTAAAGAATTTGAATGTGCACATTGTAAAAAACAATTTACATTAGATGGGTACGGGCATTACACACAGCTTACTCCAAAATTACGTCGTATCAATGAAGTATACGAAAACTTTTACACGAGAAAACTCGCGAGATAATTAATCTTCGTCTTTTAGAGCATTCCATCCTCTAGCTATCAAAGGAATCTTTGTGTTTGCTCGAGTAATCAGATGTACGCCTTCCTTTTCTTCAGTCATATGACCTATAATAGAAAAATTAGGATTTGCTTTTATCTTGGGAAAGTCGGCTTGAGGTATCGTGAATAACAATTCATAATCCTCTCCGCCACTTAGAGCGATCGTTGTACTATCAATATCAAATTCTTCACAAACCTGTATCACCTGAGGATCTAATGGAATCTTATCCTCATATAAATTACAGCCAACTTTAGAGTTCTTACACAGGTGTAAGATTTCAGAAGAAAGACCATCACTTATATCGATCATAGACGTTGGTTGGATTTCCAACTGTTCCAAGAGCAATTTGACATCTTTCCGTGCCTCTGGCTTTAACTGTCGTTCGACGATATAGGAATATTGCTCTAAATCAGGTTGGCTATTCGGATTTACCTCAAAGACTTGTTTTTCTCTTTCTAGAACTTGCAGTCCCATATAAGCTCCCCCTAAATCTCCTGTCACTACTAATAAATCTCCAGCTTGAGCTGTTGATCTTTGCGTGATCTCTTTCGCGGAAGCGTGACCAACCGCAGTGATACTAATAACTAAACCCACATTTGAAGAAGTAGTGTCACCTCCTACGAGATCTACCTTATAATTTAAACATGCCGCTTGAATACCCGCATACAAATCTTCTAAAGCTTCTAAAGGAAAACGATTTGAAACCCCAATAGATACTGTAATCTGACTCGCATGAGCGTTCATAGCATACACATCTGATAAATTTACCATCACCGCCTTATATCCCAAGTGTTTTAAGGGCATATAACTCAAATCAAAATGAACCCCTTCTACTAGTAAGTCGGTCGTCAGTACAATTTGTCCTTCGGGATGCGCAAGTATTGCCGCATCATCACCAATTCCTTTAATGGTACTTTCATGAGTTACCTTAAAATGCTCTGTAAGATGTGCAATCAAGCCAAACTCTCCGAGTTCGCTTAATGCCGTGCGACTTTGATCCTTATTTTCTAACATGCTGCAAAGGTAGCTAAGATATCTGGAATGAAAACCCAAAACTAATCCCCAAAATTCAATAATTAAGGGGTAAATCGTTATCGGTATTAACACTAGTAGCGTATTTCTTTTTGTATTTTTGAAGGAACTTCTCGCTCCATGAGCAAAGTCGTTTTTAAAATGCAAATGCTTCACTTACAACAAGTAGGAATTTACTGCTCTTGTTTGTTATATAAATGAAGTTTAACAGCAGTAACAAATTAATAAATCCTATATCTCCGGCATTATGTTCAAAACTACGCTCACTGCAGCTGCCTTTTTCGTTTGCAGTCTTTCAATATTAAATGCACAAACTCCCTGTGATAATGGATTTGCAGATGGCTTTCCTTGTGAAGGTTATGATATGCAGTCACGGTTAACTAACAGTGAAATGTTTGCTTCTTTTGCAAATGATTCTTGGGGATGGGTCGATCCTGAAACAGGCGTCGAATATGCGTTAATAGGTCTGAATAACGGAACTGCTTTTATTGACATTTCAGATCCTACTGCTCCACTTTTGGTTGGGAAATTAACCACACATACTGGAAATAGTACTTGGAGAGACATCAAAGTATATCAGAATCATGCATTTATTGTGAGTGAAGCGACAGATCACGGAATGCAAGTATTTGATTTAACCCGCTTACGTGACGTGACTAATCCTCCAGAAAATTTTACAGAAGATGCGCATTACGATGGTTTCGGAAAAGCCCATAATATTGTAATCAATGAAGATACTGGATATGCCTATGGAGTAGGAACAACAACCTTTAGTGGTGGTCCTCATTTTGTAAATATCCAAGACCCCTTAAATCCAATCGCTGCTGGTGGTTATGCACAAGACTCCTACAGTCATGATGCACAAGTTGTAACCTACAATGGTCCTGATACGGATTATACAGGCCGCGAGATCCTAATAGGTAGTAACGCAGACATTGTTGCTCTAGTAGATATTACTGATAAGGACAACCCAGTGCAAATTTCAACAATAGGCTATGCTAATCTTGGCTATACTCATCAAGGATGGTTTACAGAAGATCAACGTTATTTCCTTTTAGGAGATGAGACAGATGAGATTGGTTTTGGTTTTAATACCCGTACAATCATTTTTGATTTTGAAGACCTCGACAATCCAGTGATACACTTTGAGTATGAAGGAACAAATACCTCAACAGATCATAACGGCTATGTACTTGGCGATAAATATTACCTCGCGAGTTACAGAGCTGGGGTGCGTGTTATTGATATTTCTGATATCGCAAATGAAAACATGACTGAGATCGGTTATTTTGATACTATTCCAGAGAGTGATCAAGTAGGAACCTCAGGTCTATGGAATGTATACCCGTTCTTTCCAAGTGGAAATATTGTTCTCAGTGGAAATTCTGGTTTCACTTTGGTAAAAGACCCTGAAGCTTTGAGCGTTGATGATGTTAGTTTTGCAGATAGCCAAAGTATTTATCCTAATCCGGCTTCAACTCACATTAATGTGGAATCAACGGGAACGCCACTGGGAGATGTTCGTATCTTTAATATCCTTGGTCAGCAAGTGATACATATAGCGACTCAACAAAATAAATTAAAATTAAATACTTCTAATCTACCTGCTGGTGTTTACTTCGTTCAATCGGTCTTAGCAACCCAGCGTATTATTATACAATGATACGACCACTGTTCATCTGCCTTTGCTTCTCTTTCTTAGTTTTAAGTAGCTGTGGAGAAGATGACCGTGCCTTTGAAGCAAATGTTCAGGATCCTGATATTATTGTTGACAATCCGCCAGAGGAGGTTGATCTGAATGATGGAAGAATTCCTTGCGAGAATGGCCTTGCTGGTAATTATCCCTGTGAAGGATACGACCTGATGGCTCATTTCTCCTTAAACCAACTCAACGCTGAAGGTAACGGCAACGATTGTTGGGGATGGACAGATAGCACTACTGGAAAAGAATACGCAATAATGGGCGTTAGAAGAGGCACCGTTTTTATTGATATTTCAGAACCTGCACAGCCCATTATTTTGGGGCGACTAACAACTGCAACCGATGGTTCGACTTGGAGGGATATAAAAGTATATAAAGATCATGCTTTTATCGTAAGCGAAGCTGCAAACCACGGAATGCAAGTATTTGATCTTAGCAAACTCAGAGATACAGATGGCTCTATTCAGGACTATCAGGCAGACGCACATTATACAGAATTTGGAAGAGCCCACAACATAGTGATCAATGAAGATACCGGCTATGCCTATGCCGTTGGGACACAAGATTTTGATGGCGGGCCGCATTTTATCAATATTCAAGATCCTAAAAACCCTGTTTTTGAAGGAGGTTTTGCTGGAGGTACTTATAGTCATGACGCTCAAGTAGTAACTTATAACGGACCAGATAATGATTACCAAGGACGTGAAATTTATATAGGTAGCAATGAAGATGAAGTTGTAATTATTGATGTCACCGACAAGGTAAATCCTAGCATTATTTCAAGAGCTGTTTACAGCAATATTGGCTTTACACATCAGGGATGGCTAACAGAAGATCATCAATATTTTATCGCCAATGATGAGTTTGACGAAACTAATTTTGGTTTCAATACACGCTCTGTCATTTTTGATTTTACCGATTTGGATAATCCTGTTCATCAAGGTAGTTATATAGGGCCTACGGCGGCGATAGATCACAATTACTATACAAAAGGCAACCAACTTTATCTAGCTAATTATAAGGCAGGGGTTCGTATCGTAGATATCACTGCCATTGCAGGAAACGACCTTTTTGACATTGGATTCTTTGATACCTTCATCGAAGATGATGCTACGGGTTTTGATGGCGCTTGGAGTGTTTACCCTTACTTTGAAAGCGGGAATATTATTGTGAGTGACATGAGTGGCGGACTCTTTATTATCCGCAAATCGGGCACTTAAATCCTACAAAACATAAAAAATGCTTAAGAGAATCTTTCATACTATAACATTCAATACGCTTTCCCCCCGTATTTCCCCTGCGCCGTTGCGAAAGCAGGCTTTTATTATCTCCTTATTTTCGCTTTTCGCTTTAGGATGTGGTCCAGATGATAGTCCTAAAACCATCGATGATGGAGATGATTCTACAGTAATAATAGATCCTCCTCAAGATACAGACACTCCACTTGAAGTGGTCTTCACTAAAACATATGGCGGAAGTCAAGATGATAGTTTTCAAGATGTCATCGCTACCTCTGACGGTGGTTTTGCTGCCTTAGGTTATTCCCAAAGTGTGGATGGTGATATCACAGATAACACGACTCAGGTAAATATGTACTGGGTTGTCAAAACAGATGCAGATGGCCATATTCAATGGTCCAAAACCTATGGTGGTAGTGCTGATGATCGCGGCCAACAAATCTTACAAACCAATGATGGTGGATATGCCTTAGTAGGCTTTGCCAAAAGTAGTGATGGTGATGCCACTCAAAATGCCGGCTTTGCCGATCAATGGATCGTAAAGTTAGATAGCAGTGGCGAAATACAATGGCAAAAGAGTTTTGGTTTCTCTGGTTCTGATCAGGCGTTTTCAATTATTCAAACCACAGATGGCGGTTATTTTACCGCAGGATTCCTTGATGTAACTGCCTCTGGAGGTGCTGGTGATGAAGGAAGACATGGAGTAGGTGAATTCTGGGGACACAAGCTAGACGCAAATGGAAACCTTATTTGGAGAAGATATTTTGGAGGTACAAATAATGACCGAGCATACGCTGTGGTAGAAACTCAAGATGAAGGATTGCTGCTAGTTGGAGCCACCGAAAGCACCGACTTCGACATCACAGAATCTAAGGGCAGCTATGACTTTTGGGCAGTGAAATTAGATCTTCAGGGAAATTTACTTTGGCAAAAAAATTATGGCGGCAGTGAAATAGACATCGCCTATGCCGTAACAAAAACACAGGATGGCAATTTCCTACTCGTAGGAGATACTCGCAGTACAGACGGAGATGTTACAAACTTCAAAGGTGCCGCAGATGTTTGGCTCGTCAAAATTGATGGACAAGGAAACTTACTTTGGCAAAAAACGCTGGGAGGGGCTTCCTTTGACACTGCCAGAGATGCCACTACTCAAGGCAATGGTTTTTTCGTGACAGGCGCTTCCCGAAGTACAGAAGGCGATCTTACTGAAAACAAAGGGCAAACCGACTTCTGGATCATGCAGCTCGATGGAACGGGTGATATTTTGTGGCAGAAGACTATTGGAGGTGACGACTTAGATTTTGGATATGGAATAACCGTAAGTGGTAGTAGTACCATTTTTGTTGCAGGAGACACTCAAAGTACAAGTGAAGACATCATAGAAAATAAAGGCGGTACAGATGCCGTTCTTATTAAAATAGAATAACAGCACAATCCTACACTATGAAAAAGATAGTAACACTTTTACTCATTACCGTAAGCCTACTTGGCTGTGGCAATGACGATCAAGATGATGCAAATAAGACATCAGGCTCTTTAGAACTTAATTTCATTCATGCAGTCGGAAGCGATGGCCTTCAATTAGGAAGCACCTATCAAAATTCAAGCTCAGAATCATTTATGATAACCGAATTAAAATATATTATTTCCAATATTACGCTTACGCGAAAGAATGGAACCGAATTTATCTATCCAGTCGCAGAAAGTTACTTCCTAATTAATGAAGCACAAGAAGATTCAAAAAAAATAATCTTAAATGATATTGACCCAGATGAATATACCAAAATCACCTTTGGATTTGGAGTCGACCCAACTAAATACCCAATAGAATCTGGCACCCTCAATTTTGTGCCTACCGCCGAAGAAGCAGGCATGCTTTGGACTTGGTCTGCTGGATATAAATTTATTAAGTTGGAGGGAACATTTACAAGTGCTTCGGTGACTACAGCAACACCCTTCCAATTTCATGTTGGAAGTCATGGCGCAACTCTGGATAATTATAAAGAGATTGAATTGTCTCTGGTGTCAGATACAGGAATGAATACCACCATTGAAGGGAGCATCAATGCTGTACAGTCAATTTTCTTTAATTTAGGTCAAGTATTTGATGGCCCTAATACCATACGAATAGAAGACAAAACAGACATCCAAGTGGATCCTGTGAATGCTCCTAAAATTGCTCAAAACATTCAAACCGCCTTTTATATACCTCAAGGATAATGAAATATTGGTGTTACATACTGACTTTATGTTTTCTGATCGCATGTAGCTCTGACGGAGATACTCCGGTGGCAACTACAGACGATGACTACACCGAAATTCCGGAGGAAGTGAATCAATTATTGAATTTTGAAGTTCCTTCAAATTTTCCCGATCTCACCTATCCGGTTACTCAAAACCCGCCAACAGAAAAAGGATTTGAACTTGGAAAGCGCTTATTCTATGATGGCAAATTAGCTTCAGACGGAGTAATTTCTTGTGGTTTTTGTCATATTCAGGCTTTTTCATTTACGCACCATACTCATATTACGAGCCATGGAGTAGATGGGAAAATAGGCAAACGCAATGCCCAGCCTTTACAGAATTTGGCTTTTATGGTCGATTTTACCTGGGACGGCGCAGCCTCCTTTCTAGATGCACAACCTATAATACCTCTCACCGCTGAAGATGAGATGAACGAAAGCATTACCAACGTCCTTTTAAAACTACAGGAAGACGAGCGATACCCAGATATGTTTAAAGCTGCTTTTGGAAGTGATGGCGTCACTTCAGAAAGGCTCTTTAAAGCTTTGTCTCAGTTTATGGTGATGATGGTGGCCGGCAACTCAAAATATGACAAATGGCAACGTGGAGAAGCTGTGACCTTAACTCCTGATGAAGATGAAGGACGCTTACTATTTGAAAGTAAATGTGCCAGCTGTCATGCGGGGCCTTTACAAACAGATCAGAGCTATAGAAACAATGGATTAGCTGTAGATCCACTTTTTAATGATATTGGGCGGGAAAGAGTAACGGGCCTCCCAGAAGACAATAGAAAATTTAAAGTCCCCAGTCTTCGAAATATAGAAACAACCTCTCCGTATATGCACGATGGACGTATTCCAACACTCGCAGATGTCCTAGATTTTTATACCGATGGGATCGTTGACAGTCCGACCTTAGACAACCAGTTTCGTCGCGCGGATGGCACTTTTGGTCTTAATATTTCTACAGATGAAAAGAGCAAACTCCTCGCTTTTCTAAATACACTTACAGACGACGATTTTCTCAATGATCGTAGGTTTGCTGAATTTTAAAAAGTCTAGTCGAGAAATAATTTCCCAATAGCAAGAACAAGCACAGCAATTAACACATAATAAGCGACTTGGTCGGCTTTTGAATTTTTACTTGCAAAACGTGCCGTAAGATAGCCTCCTATTGTTTGTCCCACCGCCATGATGCCTCCTAGTTTCCAATCAATAAGTCCTTGGTAATGGAACATAGCAATAATAAATATAGAGTATACACCTATTACAAAGCTCTTTAATGCATTCCCTTCGATAATATTCATTCGCATTCCTAGCACCATAATAATAAGAAAGAAGACCCCCATCCCCATCTGAATAAAGCCTCCGTAAAAACCAAGTGCTAATAACAAAGGAACATAGATATACCATTTTGGTTGATAGCTTGTATCTGTAGCTCTTAACCACCTTTTAGGTTTTACAAGTACAGCCACGAGCATAAAGACGAGCATAAACCGAAAGACTGCTCGGAACTGTTCGTTACTCACTGTGAGTGCTAAAACACCCCCAGCAATTGCCCCAATAAAAATGGGAAGGATATACTTAAAATCTCTTTTTGCCTTGAGCTTTCCGTGTTTATGAAAGACCCAGGAAGTTGCCGTGCATTGTGTAAACACACCTATCCGATTGGTTCCATTGGCCATATTAGGAGGTAAGCCTAAAATTTCGGTGAGGATTGTCAAGGTAATGGCACTGCCATTACCTGCTAGAGTATTGATCCCTCCTGCAAACATGGCCCCAATACTTGCAATAATATATGTCTGTAATTCTGTCATAAAGGCTAAAATCCTAAAGGTGTAGCACTAAACCGCCAAATATATTCAATGTAGGTGCAGGCTCGTAATATCTACCTCCAAAGGCATTGATACGTAAATTATCTGTATACTCCTGATTCAATAAATTATTGACTCCAAAATATGGGCGAATTTCAATTTCACGAAATTCAAATACATAACCAGCCCGAAGATTGACCATTTCATAACCGTCTATTGAGATATTATTCCCATCGTCGGCATTTTGCTTGCCAACAAGATTTGTATTAAGGTTGGCATAAAATCCATTCGCATTCGAATACATCAATCCGAAACTACTGGTATGGGTAGGAATTCCTGGTAAATTTTTCCCATCAAAGCTTCCATTAGGAGTTGTAAAATTGCCATAGGTAAAATCAGAATAGGCATAAGAAGTTTGAAAAGTCCAGGCTTTCGCGAAAGCGTAATTCATCGAAAATTCTAAACCATTACGATCTGTTTTTCCAGCATTTCGGTAAAAGGTTCGATCAGGAAAATCTGCCAACTCGTACGGTACTAGGTCATCTTGAGTATCAATGTGATAAATAGCCATTTGGTATTGCAATTTATCACTTAGTTCTCCCTTTAAACCAATTTCATAATTAATTGCTTTCTGTGGTTTTAAGGCCTCATTAAACCCTTGTCCTCCAGCCGGATCGGCAGAGAGTTCAGAAAGGGAAGGGGTTTCAAAGCTCGTAGCAATATTGGAGTAAACAGTTAGTGCATGATTATCCTCCTGACTAGCTGGGAGGATAGCGTAACTTACACCCACACTTGGGTTAAAAGCATTTAATTGTATGTCTCCTGAATCATCGCCATTTGAAATAAAATGATCTTCTACACCTAACTTATTATAATCAAACCGAACACCTCCAGTAAGATACCATCGTCCAGTTTTCCAATGATTAACCATATACACTCCGGCATTGGTAAATTTTTCCGACTGATTTAACGTTTCTTCTCCAATAACTCCTTCAATATTTCTGAATCGTAGTCGGCGATCATTTTGATAGCCTAGATCATACCCCACTTTCAATGTATTCTTTGCCGACCGAAGTTCATAAGAAGCCCCATGGCCTAAATAATTACGAGTGAGGTCTATCGCTCCACCAAACTCAAAAGGAAGTTTACCATCAAAATTGCGACGATTGTAAAACAGATAACTGTTTATAGACTCTTGGTCATTGCGATCCCAAACTAAGGATGTCCCTAACTTTAATTGGCGAATACTCTCCCCAGTTTGATATAAGACATTGCGGTCGCGTGCTTGACGTCTATTGGCTTGGACCTCCTCCCAGGTCAAACCTCCTGCATCTTGAGCTTCAGGGGAGTCACTATAATTGAGGAGTGCCTTTAACTTAATTGTTTCGCTTAAGCGAAAATTCCCTGTAAAATTGGTATTGATTTGTTGGAAGCCACTTTGATCTCTATAACCCTCAGATTGGCCATAGTTACCGTGAAATATATAACTGGCTTTTTCATCGCCTATTCCTGCCGTAACTTGATAATTTTGAAAACCATATGAACCAAGATTGGCTTTCCATTGAGAAAAGGGCTCTTCAAACTTGGCGATAGTTTCTATGGAAATGACGCCTCCTGATGCATTTCCGTATAGGGACGAACTAGGACCTTTAATCACTTCAATTCGTTTTATGATCCCCATATTCAAATTGTCCAACTGGCCTTGACCATCAGGGGTTGTCTCTGGAATTCCATCTACAATCAACTTGATACCACGAATTCCAAATGCTGCTCTCGCTCCAAAACCACGGATTGAAATTCGGAGATCCTGCGCAAAATTAGTTGCATTTTGAGTAAATACTCCTGGCATTTGTACGAGATATTCCTGCAAGGAAGTTTGCTGCCTAGAAACATCCTCAATGCCACTTTCATACACAGATGTTGCTGCGGGCAAACGTTGAGGCGCTACAGAAATACGAGATGCTGAGATTAAAACTGTATCTAATTTCTGAACAGCTAGCGTATCAACCTGTGCTGATACGGAACTAATAAATAGGACCGATATAAAAAATAAAATTTTAAACCGCACAAGCATGAAGTATTTTTAGGAAAAGTACGACCTAGTAAACAAAGAGCAAAACTATGCCATTGAAAGTTCCAAATTCTTACAATAAATGTCAGAATAATCTCCGAAAAATGTACGGTTTTCCCTTACCAATAAACTCAAAACATTCCTTATATTCTACAAGTCTTTCATCCCTTTAGATCTTTCAATCCCCTTTAACAATTCCGTGAAGTTTTTTCTTTGTAGAATTGTTATGTTATTTATTCTTTTGCCGATTTTGTAATTACATATTCTACACTTCCTCTACTGTCAAAAGGATAATTTTAAAGAGCTACCTATAAACTTCCTTTATTGTATACGTAACAAAATCACATTATAAGTGTCTATTAACCATAGCTATCACAACCATGAAAAGACTTTTCCAAAAAATAAATCGTTGGTTTAAGGCCAAAATCAAAACCGTTACTCCTGGAAAAACTGCTATAAAAGGGGCATCTATTTCCTTGATCAGCGCTTCCTTTCTACTCTTTATTGTTTCGGCGATTAGCAATGCCATAGACACCAAAGATCCTGCGCTGGGACTCTTTTTTATCGTTTACGTTCTTGTGGTGGTTCTCCTTGTATTCTTGTTGCTTTGGGTACTTAAAAAAATCTATACTATTCCAAGAAAGTATAAAATTGCTCTCTTGATCTCTATTCCGCTTTTGGTCTTTTCTTTAGCTGGAGACGGACTTTATATAACGGCTGCCATCATACTTTTTTCTCTCTTAGGAGCTGCTATTGCAATTTTTGCAAAAGGCCGTTTTTATTCACTGACAAAAACTAAAAAAGCAGTTACTATTCTTGGACTTTTCCTTGGGCTTTCAGGTATTATTGCTGCAGTTGTAGCTTATCTCCCTGCAGGTTTTGAGATGGAGCCAATAGTTAACGCAGCTTCTTTAAACACTGATACTATCAAGTCCATTTCTGGAGAATCTCCCGCCATGAAAGGGCCTTATACTGTCAAAACCCTCACTTATGGAAGTGGCAAAGACAAGCACCGCCCTGAATTTGCCGAAAAAGTTAATATTAAAACCGACTCGGTTAATGGTGTTGCTTTTCTTGATAACTGGAAAGGCTTTGGAGGTTGGTATCGCGAAAACTTCTGGGGATTTGATGCAAAATCACTACCTATTAATGGTTATGTGTGGTATCCAGAAGGTGATGGCCCATTTCCTCTCGCATTAATTGTGCATGGAAACCACAGTATGCAGGATTTTTCTGATACTGGATATGCCTATTTAGGAGAATTATTGGCTTCAAGAGGTATCATTTTTGTATCTGTTGATGAGAACTTTTTTAATGGATCGTGGTCTGACATTATGGGCGGTCTCGATGAAGAAAATGATGCGCGAGGGTGGATGCTTTTAGAGCATTTAAGATTGTGGGACCAATGGAATGCGGATGCAAATAGTTCTTTTTTTAATAAAGTGGACATGGATAATCTCGCTTTACTTGGTCATTCTCGTGGTGGTGAAGCTGTAGGACATGCCGCATTATTAAATAAAATGCCCTTTTATTATGATGATGCCACAATTCCCATGGACTATGATTTTAATATTAAATCCATTGTAGCGATTGCTCCAGTAGACGGCCAATACCAACCTGGAAATGCGCGCACAGAGATTGAAGACCTCAGTTATTTTGTATTTCATGGCTCACAGGACGGGGATGTAAACTCCTATGCTGGTTCCAAACAATATGAACGTGTAAAATTTTCTGACAGCACGGCTCATTTTAAATCTGGGCTGTATATCCAAGGTGCAAATCATGGGCAGTTCAATACTAGCTGGGGAGAGAATGATGTAGGATTGGGTAGTACCGGCTTGCTTAATCTTAAACAACTTCTTACAGAAGAAGACCAACGCGAAATTGCCAAGGTGTATATCAGTGCCTTTTTAGAGACTACTTTGAAGAATAATGATACCTACCGACCCCTTTTTACAGATGCACGCACAGGCACAAAATGGCTACCTGAAACCATCTATCTAAATCAATATCAAGATGCTTCTTTTAGTCTGCTCACTTCTTTTGATGAAGACTTTAACGTTACAACAAGCTCGGAAGGTGACGGAATTATTAGTTCCAAAAATCTAACTGTTTGGAGAGAGCAAGAGATTGCTTTAAAATGGGGTGAAAAAGGAAGTCGTGCGGCTTATATTGGATGGCATTATGATCTAGATGAAGATGAAGATGAAGATGAACTAAATACTAAAGAATCACCTTATAAAATCATTCCTGATTCTATCAAAGCGAGCTACACCCTTCATTTTCCAGAAGGTATTTCGAAAATCGATAGCACCTCTGTTCTCACTTTTAGTATGGCGGAGTCAACAGAAGATAGTGACCCAAAATCTAGTGGAAAGTGGGTGAATGAGGATGAAGATGAAGATGAAGGTGAAGATGAAGACGAAGTTGAAGATGAAGATGAAAACGAAGATGAAGACGAAGATGAAGATGAAGATGAAGACGAAGATGAAGATGAAGTTGAAGATGAGGATGAGGATGACGAACCAGAAGACCCTATTGATTTTACTATTATTTTAGAAGATGCTCTTGGTCAAACCATTCAATTCCCTCTGAGTCAGTTTTCTGCCTTACAACGCGAAATTGAGGTTCGCGTTTGGAAAGCAGATTTCATCTTTGGTGATAGCTCTTCTGAAAATGTATTTCAGACCTTTCGTTTTCCACTTTCTGAGCTTCAAAGAGATGACAATACGTTTGATCCCTCTCAAATAACAAACATTCATTTTGTTTTTGATAAAACTCCTCAAGGGGTCGTGGTTATTGACGATATCGGTTTTACAAAATTGCTTCCACAATAGCGGTGTTGATAAATATGCTGACTCTATAATGCCTATTCTCAGTAGGCTGTAAGAGCACAGCTCTTAGATTCATTTTTTAAGCAAATTTTCGATAGAAAACCCCTATTTCACTATGTGTTAGAATAATGTTAGGTTCTATGGTAAAAACCTACTATTGACGTATATTTGCAAACTATTTAGAATCATTATGATTAAAGTATCACCAGAAGCAAAAATCAAGATCGCCAGCCTCATGCAGGAAGGCGGCTTTAATGTTGTGTCCGACTATGTACGTGTAGGCGTAAAAAGCGGAGGATGCAGTGGTTTATCCTATGAATTAGATTTTGACAATAGTCATCAAGAAAACGACAAAGTTTTTGAAGATAATGACGTTCGTCTAATCGTGGATAAAAAAAGTTTTTTGTACCTCATTGGAACTGTGCTAGAATATAGCGGAGGTCTCAATGGAAAAGGATTTGTGTTTAACAATCCTAATGCCCAACGCACTTGTGGCTGTGGGGAGAGCTTTTCGCTCTAATTTTTGCGCTTTCGCGAAAGCGCAACTATTTTCAATTATTGAATTATAACAAATGGCATATACTGAAGACGATTTAAGGGAAGAATTAAAAACCAAAGAGTACGAATATGGTTTTTTTACAGACATTGAGTCTGAAACATTTCCTATTGGACTAAATGAAGATATCGTTCGGGCAATTTCTAAGAAAAAAGAAGAGCCAGAATGGATGACCGAATGGCGACTTGAAGCTTATAGGGTTTGGAAGACCATGGAAGAGCCAGATTGGGCTAATGTCAACTATAAAAAACCAGATTTTCAAGCCATTGCTTATTATTCTGCTCCTGTTGCGGTTGATCCTAATAAAACATTAGACGACGTAGATCCAGATCTACTAGCGATGTATAAGAAATTAGGCATCTCTGTAGACGAGCAAAAAAAGATGAACAATGTAGCCATGGATATCGTGGTTGACTCTGTTTCTGTAGCAACTACATTTAAAGATACCCTTGCCAAAAAAGGCATTATTTTTATGAGTATTTCTGAGGCTATCAAAGAGCATCCAGAACTCGTAAAAAAATATCTCGGTACGATCGTACCAATCAAAGACAATTTCTATGCGGCCTTAAATTCGGCGGTATTTAGTGATGGATCTTTCTGTTATATTCCTAAAGGCGTACGTTGCCCAATGGAATTATCAACCTATTTTAGAATTAATCAGGGCGGAACTGGTCAGTTTGAAAGAACTCTCCTTATCGCAGATGAAGGTAGTTATGTAAGCTACTTAGAAGGTTGTACTGCCCCGAGCCGTGATGAGAACCAATTGCACGCTGCCGTTGTAGAGCTTATAGCGCTAGACGATTCAGAGATCAAGTATTCAACAGTACAAAACTGGTACCCTGGCAACTCTGAAGGTGTTGGAGGTGTGTATAACTTCGTAACCAAGCGCGGACTTTGTGAAAAGAACGCAAAAATTTCTTGGACACAAGTTGAAACAGGTTCTGCAGTTACTTGGAAATACCCAAGTTGTATTCTAAAAGGTGATAACTCAATAGGCGAATTTTACTCGATTGCAGTAACCAATAATTACCAACAAGCAGATACTGGGACAAAAATGATTCACTTGGGTAAAAACACCAAGAGTACCATTATTTCTAAAGGTATTTCTGCTGGTAAATCTCAGAATTCATATCGCGGACTAGTCAAAATTAATAGCGGCGCAGACAATGCGCGTAACTTCTCTCAATGTGATAGTCTATTGATGGGTAATGAGTGTGGAGCTCACACCTTCCCTTATATAGAAGCTAAAAACAAAACGGCTCAAATTGAGCATGAGGCAACTACTAGCAAAATTGGTGAGGATCAAATTTTCTACTGTAACCAGAGAGGGATTGATACTGAGAAGGCAATTGCCCTCATCGTTAATGGATTCAGTAAGGAGGTTCTCAATAAGCTCCCAATGGAATTTGCTGTTGAAGCTCAGAAATTACTTGAAATCAGCCTAGAAGGTTCTGTAGGATAATCGTATTCAAAAAATCATCAATTACAATCAATCATATACCAATTATGAAAAATTTCTTAGCCCTTTTTGCTTTACTCATTGTGTTTACAAGTTGTAAGCAAGAAAATAAAGCAAACGCTGAAACTGAAACTGTAATCACTCCTGAAGAAGATGTGGTCATGCTTAAAGGAGAATTCATTTATTTGAATGATGCAGCCGTTTTAAATTGTGGAAACAAGATTTACGGAGTTACCATTGATGACAAAATGCTGGAATTGGCTGAACAAGTAGCTGCTAAGAAAAATGACGTTAACGATATGATTCCTGTAATCATAAACGGAGTAGTGCATCCTAATCCAGCTTTGAGCCCAACAAACGAAGTTTGGCCAGAAGTGGTTACAATCAAAAAAATAGTGAAAGTATTTGCACCTACAGGAGATAGTGCTATTAAAGTAGAATCGGGCAAATAAACCCGCAAACGAATGATTCCTATTTGGGAATCGGTTAAAAATTACCCTATGTTATCAGTAAAAAATCTGCACGCAGGTATTGAAGAAAAAGAGATCCTTAAAGGAATCAATCTAGAAATAAAAGCTGGAGAAGTACACGCAATCATGGGACCTAATGGTTCTGGAAAAAGTACATTATCTTCTGTTATAGCAGGAAAAGAAGAATATGAAGTAAGTAGCGGTGACATTGAACTCAATGGAACTTCTATCTTAGAAATGGATCCTGAAGAAAGAGCCCACGAAGGTGTTTTTCTTTCTTTTCAATATCCTGTTGAGATTCCTGGTGTATCTGTTACCAATTTTATCAAAACGGCTATAAATCAAACCCGTAAGGCTAAAGGTTTGGAAGATATGCCTGCTAGTGAAATGCTAAAAAAAATCCGTGAGAAAGCTGAGCTTTTAGAGATTGATCGCAAATTTTTATCGCGTTCAATCAATGTAGGCTTCTCAGGTGGAGAGAAAAAGCGTAACGAAATTTTCCAGTTGGCTATGCTAGAACCAAAACTGGCTATTTTAGATGAAACAGATTCTGGTTTAGATATCGATGCGCTGCGTATAGTTGCTAATGGAGTGAATAAACTTCGCAACGAAAACAACGCTGTGCTTTTGATAACGCACTACCAACGCCTGTTGGAATATATCGTCCCTGACGTTGTACACGTTTTAATGGATGGAAAAATTGTTAAGACAGGAGGCAAAGAATTGGCTCTTGAATTAGAAGAAAAAGGATACGACTGGTTAAAAGCCGAAACGGTTTAAAAGAAAAACTCTATGTCATTAAAAGACAAACTTGTCAGTTCGCATATAGTCTTCCAAGAAAGTTTGGATGCAGATTCGCCTATCTATGATGTACGCGGAGAAGCTATCAAAACCTTCGAAGCAGAAGGATTTCCTTCTCGGAAAGATGAGAACTGGAAATATACATCACTCAATAGTATTTTAAAGGACGACTATAGCCTTCGAGCACGAGGAGAAGCTGGATTAGACTTTAAAGATATTAAGAAGTACTTTGTTCACGATCTCGATACTTACAACATCATTTTTATCGATGGTGTTTTTAGTTCGTATTTATCCTCAACTACCCATGAAGGGATTGATGTATGCACGATGAATTCTGCCTTGTCAAAGCCAAAATACAAGCAAGTAATTGATGTGTATTTCAATAAAATTGCTAAGGATGAAAGTCTAAATGCTTTGAATACCGCTTTCGCGAAAGAGGGAGCATACATTTACATCCCTAAGGGGAAAGTAGCTGATAAGCCCATTCAAATTATTCATTTTTCTACTGGAAACGACGGTGCGAGCTTCTTGCAACCCCGCAACTTGATCGTGGCGGAAGAAAATTCGGAAGTTCAAATTATTGAGCGTCATCAAAGTTTATCAGACCAGAGTGTATTTACGAATTCTGTAACTGAAATCTATGCCGGCAAACACGCTAATGTAGATTACTACAAAATCCAGAATGATAGACTTGAGGCTTCCATAGTAGACGCTACAGAAATTGAACAACACGATAATAGTATCGTTTCTGTACATACTTTCTCGTTTGGAGGGAATATCACACGTAACAATCTGAACTTTTATCAAAAAGGGCAACATATTGACTCTATTCTTAAAGGGGTGACCATCATTGAAGGAAAACAACATGTTGACCACAATACTTTGGTTCATCACATCACACCTAACTGTGAATCTCACCAAGATTACAAAGGTATTTTTGCCGAGAAATCTACCGGTGTTTTTAACGGAAAAGTGGTGGTTGAAAAAGAAGCTCAAAAAACAAACGCCTACCAGTCTAACAACAATATCTTGATGGATAATCAAGCGACTATCAACTCAAAACCTCAATTGGAGATTTTTGCCGATGATGTGCGTTGTTCTCATGGCTGTACTATTGGGCAGTTAGATGAAAGTGCCTTATTTTATTTACAATCGAGAGGGATAGCTAAAAAGGAAGCGAGAGCTCTTTTGATGTATGCCTTTGCAAATACAGTTTTAACAAGTGTGAGATTACCCCAGTTGAAACAACGTATCACAAAACAGATTGCACAAAAAATTGGCGTAAATATCGGGTTCGATATTTAAACGAGAAGTATCGAGAATTAAGCTTCTTTGTTCGCAATTTCGCGACAGCGTGATGGCTCAAAGAATGAAAATCGCACACACTATATGAAGATTGCAGCAGACGCATTATTAGATATAAAAGCCATTCGCAACGATTTTCCGATACTCCATCGTAAAGTCAACGGACAACCTTTGATCTATTTTGATAACGCTGCCACTTCACAAACACCTCAAATAGTAATAGATGCTATTGTAGATTATTATTCAAACTACAATGCAAATATTCACCGTGGTGTGCATACCTTATCTCAGGAAGCAACAGATGCTTACGAATTGGCACGCATAAAGGTTCAGAAGCATTTCAATGCTAAAAATCCTTATGAGATTATCCTAACTGCTGGTACAACGCATGGGATAAATATGATTGCTCATGGTTTTAGGTCCATTCTAAAAGCTGGTGATGAAGTCCTAGTTTCTGCCCTAGAACACCATAGTAATATTGTGCCTTGGCAAATGCTCTGTGAAGAAACGGGAGCTATACTCAAGGTCATTCCAATGACCCCAAGTGGTGAGTTGAACATAGATGCCTTACTCGCAAATGGAGATACAGACAAAGCGCTCCTGACTTCAAAAACAAAAATCGTTTTCGTCAATCATGTTAGCAACGCTCTAGGAACTATCAATCCTATAGAATATATCATTACCGAAGCTCATAAGGTGGGTGCTGCCGTGCTCATTGATGGCGCACAAGCCTGTCCGCATATTAAACCAGATGTACAAGCTCTCGACGCCGATTTCTATGTTGCCTCAGCCCATAAACTTTGTGGCCCAACGGGAGTAGGAATCCTTTACGGAAAAGAAGAGTGGCTCAAACGTCTTCCCCCCTATCAAGGGGGTGGTGAAATGATTGAATCAGTGTCATTTGAAAAAACCACCTATGCAGGCTTGCCTCATAAATTTGAAGCAGGAACTCCCAATATTTGCGGCGGAATTGCAGCCGGAGTAGGCTTAGATTATATGAATGCAGTTGGTTTTGAAAATATTGCTGAATATGAGGAAGAACTCTTGCAATATGCGACCAAAAAACTTTTGGAAATTGAAGGCTTAAAAATTTATGGCACTTCTGCTAAAAAAACGGCGGTAATTTCTTTTAATGTGGGCGAGATTCACCCCTACGATATTGGTTCTATTCTAGACAAATTAGGTATTGCTGTTCGCACTGGCCATCACTGTGCACAACCTATTATGGAATATTTTAAAATTCCAGGTACTGTGCGCGCATCCTTTGCGTTTTACAATACTAAAGAAGAAATTGACACCTTTGTCACTGGCGTTCAACGTGCGGTGACCATGTTATCTTAAAATAAATCCTATGACAATACGCACACTCTTTGCTGCCCTGTTTTTACTAAGTGTGATTAGTTGTAAAACGACTGATCGTTCTATTAAAACTCCAGAAATACTCTTTTGGGAGGTAGCATCCCTAAAAGTTCCATGTGAAGGGGTCTCTCCTCAACAATGTTTACAAATACGCAAACAAGGAGAAACCGATTGGACCTTGTTTTACGATTCTATTGACGGATTTTTATACATGGAAGGCTATGAGTATACCTTGAAAATCGAAGCAATTCCCGTTTTGGATCCAGCCATAGATGCATCCAGTGTTTCATACCGACTTATTACAATAGTTTCTCAACGCAATGTATCTCAGGTGGTCAATGGCGTTCCTCTTTTAGATGGAGATTTTGAAGTTAGCACCCTCAATGGGAAAGACGTGAGCGCACATCATTTAACCATTTCAATAGATGCACCTCGACAAAAAATCACAGGTTTTTCTGGCTGTAATAGGTACAATTTAAGCCTACGACAAAAAGGCTTTCAACTGCGTTTTTCACAAGCGGCAACTACAAAAATGTATTGTGAGGAAACAGCTTCCTTAGAAAAGGAATTTCTTATAACATACATACAAGGAGATCACTTTTCTTTAGAAGACGATATTCTTAAAATATTTGACGTAGATAATCAAATTTTAGAAGCGCGTCGCATAAAATAAAATACGTCTAGAGACGGATTTTTGTATAATTAAGCCTTGATTTGCGTTACAGATAACATATCACTTCAGCCTCTAGAGCTCAAAGATCAAGCAGATCTTCATGCACTTATGCAGCGTATCTACCCGCCCGCCTATGCTCACTATTGGGAAGACCAAGGTGCTTGGTATGTGAATACGGTTTACGGTTACGAAAATCTAAAAAAAGAACTCGAAGACCCTGGATCAAAGTACTATTATGTTCTTCACCCACAGGAAAACCTTAAAGTAGATCAGGTAGTAGGTATTTTTAAAATCATTGATGATTACTCCTACCCACCCCTTCCTAGTTACAAGGCTTTTAAAGTCCATCGTATCTATTTAGATCCTACAACCCAAGGAAAGGGAATCGGAAAAGCACTTATGAAATATGCTACAAACTTGGCTCAGGAATCTAAGCATGAACTAATTTGGTTAGACGCCATGGATACGCATACCCAAGCACAAGCATTTTACGCCTCCTTGGGATATGAAAAAACTGAAGTGCAACATTTAGATTTTGAGCTTTTACATCCTGAGCACAGACCTATGTGGTATATGCATAGATTCTTGTAGTTGAATAGGCTGTCAAGATGTCTATTCTCCTAATAGGCATTATCTTTGCAAGGAATAAGAAAAGAATTATGGCAAGTATAAAAGATATACAAGAAGAGATCATCGATGAGTTTTCAATGTTTGAAGACTGGATGCAGCGTTATGAATATATGATTGATCTTGGGAAATCTTTACCTCTTATTGACGACCAATACAAAACAGATGAATATATCATCAAAGGTTGTCAAAGTAAAGTATGGGTCCATGCCGAAATGAAAGATGAGAAAGTGCATTTCACTGCCGATAGTGATGCGATAATCACCAAAGGAATTATCGCCATTTTAATTCGGGCTTTTTCAGGGCAGTCACCTCAAGAAATTCTTGACGCCGACACAGATTTTATCGATGTCATTGGACTCAAAGAACATTTATCAGTAACCCGTGCAAATGGCTTAGTGAGTATGATCAAACAAATTAAGTTGTACGCAGTAGCGTACCAAACACAATTAAACTAAACGCAATGAGCGAAACAATAAACACTGAAGAATTAGGCGAAAAAATCGTTCGCGTACTCAAGACAATATTTGATCCAGAAATCCCTGTTGACATTTACGAATTAGGATTGATCTATGATGTTTTTGTCAACGAGGATTACGATACAAAAATTTTGATGACTTTAACTACCCCAAACTGTCCTGTAGCCGAAACGCTTCCTTTAGAAGTTGAGGATAAGGTTAAGTCTCTCAAAGAGGTTAAGGATTGTGAGGTTGAAATCACTTTTGATCCGCCTTGGACGCAGGACCTTATGTCTGAAGAAGCCAAGTTAGAATTAGGCATGTTATAAGCCCAATTGTTAAAAAGGAAATTTAGCTATGGATGAAATCGTAAACAGAGTCGCCAGCAGTAAACTCATTACCTTCAACCTAGAGGATTTATATCCTTCAGGTGAACGCAAGGTTTTGGACATCTCCCAATGGTTGGAGGAAGGATTCTTGTTACGTGAATCACGCTTCCGCGAAAGTGCAAACAATCACAATTGGGAGCAGTATCGAGATTGTTATGTCGCTTTGCAATGTAGTACCGATGCCATTATTCCGGCATGGGCAAAAATGCTTTTAGCGACCAAACTCCAAGGAATTGCTAAAAAAACAGTTTCGGGTTCACTTGATCTTTTAGAGACTGTTCTTTATACGGAAGCGATTTCTAATGTAGATGTTACACCCTTTGACAACGCCCCGGTAATTGTAAAAGGTTGTTCAAACAAGCCCGTTCCAGAAAACGCCTATCTCCTACTTATTGAAAAATTGCAACCTGTAGTGCGCTCCTTGATGTTTGGAGAGGCCTGCTCGTCTGTGCCTCTTTATAAAAAATTGAAGAAATAGTTCATCTTGGTTCTCGAATCGTTTAATAAATAGCGAAGAACTTTTATATTAGCGCTTTTTAATTTTTTGCAATACCTCTATGCGCTATACTCTGCTTCTCCTTTGCTTCTTTTGCCTTACCTCCTCGACTTTCGCACAAAAAAAGAAACCTAAGGACTCTATTCCGCAAGGCTGGAAAAAAGGAGGTGAAATTGCAGTTTTATTTAATCAAAGTGCCTTTAATGCCGACTGGCAAGGGGGTAGTACTTCCAATATTTCAGGAAGTTTTAGTACTTCTTATGACATTACTTATAACAGAAAATCTTTCGCATGGGATACAAAATTCAATGCTGATTTTGGCATAACTAAAATTAAGGACCAAGCCTTTTCGCGTAAAACCACCGACCGACTTGAATTTAATTCAACGTTTAGCAGTAAGATCAAAGATGCAAATTGGAACTACTCTGCCTTTGTAAACTTTAGCACTCAACTAGGTAAAGGCTATATGTTTTTTGATCGTGAAGTCAGAGATGAGGATGGCGAACTCATAGAAGTAGTCCCAGCTCGTAAAGAGGTAACTCGTATTTTTTCTCCTGCCTATCTTCAGGGAGGGCCAGGTTTTTTATGGAAGGAGAGTGCCAACTTTAAAGTGAATATCGCACCCGCTACAGCCAAATTGGTCATTGTCAACAAGAGATTTACCAAGGTTAATCTCATGGAATTAAGTGCGCTTGAAGCCTACACTCCTTATTTTGGAGTAGAAGCAAATGAAACGCTACGCTTTGAACTAGGTGCCGCCCTTCGAGGCTATGCCAAATTTCCATTAATGGAAAATATCGTGATGGAAAATACACTAAGTCTCTACAGCGACTATATTGAAGATCCTCAAAATGTCGACGTTGATTACACCATGAAAATCGCCTTAACGGTGAATAAATACGTTACTGCCAATTTTGCATTTCAAGCCATTTATGACGACAATGCTATTAACGGACTGCAAGTTCGCGAAGTAATTGCACTCGGTTTTAAATCGGCTATTTAAGACTTGACAAAACAGCTTCAAAGAACAAAATAACAAGCAGGCCAAACTTCAAAGTTAAGGTCGACAAACGACAATCCCTTGTCGATTTTGGGTTAATTTCTTGCAATTTTGTATAGAATCACTCGGAATATCCTAGAAGTCATATCTTTGTGACAACAAATTTAAAAACTATAAACAAATGAAAAAAGTACTGATCATAAGCTGCTGTATGCTCCTAACATTCAGCATTTCAGCTCAAACAAAAGAAGAATTACAAGCCCAAAAGGCGCCTAAAAAAGCTGAAATCGCAAAGCTTCAAGGTGAAGTTGACGCCATTCAAGCTCAAATAAATGCCTTACCAGGATGGACCAAAGGTGCCTTTGGAACAATAGGAGGTAGCTTGTCTGAATTTAGCAAATGGTATTCTCAAGGAACTCCAAATGTATCTTCTGGAAATGTTGGAATAACCGTTAACGGTTTTGCCAACTTAAAACAAGAGAAATTCTTCTGGAGAAACTCTTTGAATTTAAATTTAGGCTGGGTCAAATTTGACGACCAAGATGATAGTACAGATAATCCAGATTTTAGAGAAGGGACAGATGTTTTTAATATCTCCTCTTTATATGGAAAAAACGTCGCTAAGAACCTTGCTGTATCTGCCTTGGGAGAGTATAGAACCACCATTTTAAACAATCTTAACGACCCTGGTTATTTAGATCTAGGAGTTGGAGCAACTTGGACTCCTCTTCCAAATCTCGTAGTAGTAGTACATCCTTTAAACTACAACTTTGTGTTTGCAAAAAATGATGCCATCTTCGAATCCTCTTTGGGCGCAAAAATCTTAGTTGACTATACACGCCAAATTGGAGCAATCAATTTTAAATCAAACCTTTCTACCTTCCAAAGCTATAAGAGTAGTAATCTATCCAATTGGACTTGGGTCAACTCTTTTGGATATACCCTATGGAAGAAAATTGGTGTTGGCTTTGAGTTTGGTATGAGAGGCAACAAACAAGAAACCCTCAACTTCGAAACAGCAAACCTTGCTGCAGATGCAACGCCACTTACTTTTGACGACGTAGACAACGAACTTCAAACATACTGGTTATTAGGATTGAATTACGCCTTCTAACTTATTTCTCTAAGAATAAAAAAGCTGCCTCATTAGGCAGCTTTTTTTATGTCTAAAAGGCAAAGATTTACTCTGCTGTATAGTCTTCAATTTCTGGATACAAGAATTTATTATAAGGAAAACGTGTCACATGAATTTCACGAACGCGTTCATACACTTTGTTTCTAAAGGCTTCTATATTATCCTTATTCAAGGCCGAGATAAATATAGAATCTCCATTGGTGCGAGATATCCATGTTTTCTTCCATTCTTCTAAAGTATAATGCGCCCCAGTGCGTTCGACCATCAAATCTTCAGCATCATAAGCTTCAGGTGAATAGGCATCAATTTTATTGAATACCATTAATACTGGTTTATCAGCACTTTTTATTTCATCTAGAATCTGATTTACAGAGGCTATATGATCTTCAAACTGCGGATGCGAAATATCAACTACATGTAATAGCAAATCGGCCTCACGCACCTCATCCAAGGTACTTTTAAAGGAGTCAACCAATTGGGTAGGCAATTTACGTATGAATCCTACGGTGTCTGAAAGTAAGAAAGGAAGATTTCTAATCACCACCTTACGTACCGTTGTATCTAAGGTTGCAAAGAGCTTATTTTCGGCGAAGACATCACTTTTACTTATGACATTCATCAAGGTACTCTTCCCTACATTGGTATAACCTACTAAGGCCACTCTAATAAGAGAACCACGATTACCACGTTGTACCGCCATCTGTTTATCGATGGTCTTCATCTTTTCTTTTAATAGGGTTATACGATCTCTTACAATACGTCTATCTGTTTCAATTTCCGTTTCTCCAGGACCACGCATTCCAATACCCCCACGTTGACGCTCCAAGTGAGTCCACAAACCTGTTAATCTCGGCAGTAGATACTGATATTGAGCTAGCTCTACCTGAGTAGTCGCATAACTAGTCTGTGCTCTCTGTGCAAAAATATCCAAGATCAAATACGTACGATCTACAATCTTACATTCTAAGATCGCTTCTATATTACGCTGTTGTCCAGGAGTTAATTCATCATCAAAGATGACAGTTCCTATTTCGTGTTGTTCTACAAAAGCACGCACATCTTCTAGCTTCCCAGTTCCTAAAAAGGTTTTAGGGTTAGGCATATCCATTTTCTGCGTAAATCTTTTGACAACCTCACCTCCGGCAGTATAGGCCAGAAATTCTAACTCATCCAAGTACTCCTCCATTTTCTCCGCGTTTTGATGTCGCGTAGTCAATCCTACAAGGATGCACTTTTCATATTCTATTTGTTCTTTCTCTAACATAGTCACAAAGGTAGCAATTCAAGTGTTATGCTTTCCTTAAATTAGTAGCATGAATGAAACTGATCCCAATAAAAAGGAAAGTGAAGCAAATAGTCATATAAACAGCAATGCCCTTAGTCCTAGTAAAGCAAGCGTTGCTTTTTATAATTTAGAAAATCTCTTTGACACAGAAGATGATCCAGATACCCTAGATGATGATTTTACCCCTGAGGGTTATAAAAATTGGAATCCTAAACGCTATAAAAACAAGCTGCGCAAACTCAGTTCTGTTATTTCTAAAATAGGAGCCTCCGAAACCCAAGGCCCTCCCAGCCTTTTAGGAGTAGCTGAAGTAGAAAATCTTTTTGTAATTCAGGCGCTTACAGAGACTAAAACCCTAGCTCCTTTTAAGTATGGAGTTGTACATTATGACTCTCCAGACGAACGTGGCATTGACGTGGGCTTGTTGTACCGCAAAGAACACTTTACCGTTTCCAATAGCAAAACCATCAATGTATATGTCGAAAATGAACCTGGAGTGCGTGATTATACTCGAGATATTCTTTATGTAGAAGGTATATTATTAGGCCATCACATACATATTCTTGTCAATCACTGGCCCTCCAGACGACAAGGCGCCGAAGAATCTGAATACAAACGTATTGCAGTTGCCCAGCGGTGTAGAGAGATTATGGGACAAATAGAAAAGCGCGATCCCGATGCTCGAATCATTATCATGGGAGATTTTAATGATGGACCAAACTCAGAATCTGTAAAAAATCATCTGGTACAACATGATTTTTACAATCCTATGATTTTTTTAGGCACCCGCTATGAGGGCAGCTTAAACCATATGTTTGAGTGGTATTTGTTTGATCAAATCATCTTATCGACCAATTTTATGCGTTTACACCGCAACCCTTTGCGCTATGATGAGTCTAAAATATATAATGACATTTCTCTTACGGAGTTTAAAGGAAAGTTTAAAGGAAATCCATTTAGAACCTATGCAGGGAAACGATATCTAGGAGGATATAGCGACCACTTCCCAGTATATACAGTATTCGATATAAATCAATAACTTAGACATAAACAAATTGGGGGTGAATAAACAACTACTATTTTTTATCGGGATGCTTTTAGGGTTTGTTTTCTTAGCCCAAGATCAATCTGGCTTACACGCTCAGCAAGATCCACAATACACCCAATACATGTATAATTTATCGGTGCTTAATCCTGCCTATGCAGGGTCTAAAGAAACTATGAACGTGGGTCTTTTACACAGAAACCAATGGACAGGCTTTGACGGGGCTCCTAAGACATCAAGTCTCTTTTTTCATACCCCTTGGGGAGAGAAAACAGGGATAGGTGTTTCTGCTATCATTGATGAAATTGGCCCTGTAGAAGAGACCAATATCTTTGCAGATTATTCATATACCATCTCTATCGCCGATGGCCATAAACTTGCCTTTGGGCTGAAAGCAGGAGCTACACTACACCAAGTGGGGCTCATCGATCTCGATTTAATTACCTCTGGAGATCAGGCATTTTCTAGCAATAGCAGCGAGACCTTTCTAAATTTTGGAACTGGCGTTTTTTATTATACAGACAACTATTACCTCTCCCTCTCTATTCCTAACATCCTTAAAGGAGAACATCTTGATGCAAATGGTGTTATGTACGGTAATGAAAAGAGCCACTTTTTTATCGCTGGAGGATATGTTTATGATCTCAATAATAATGTAAAAATCAAACCTTCCTTTTTTGTAAAAACAGCCTTCGACGCACCGATATCTTATGACGTCAACCTCAACGCAAAATTCTATAACCGTTTTGAATTAGGAGCCTCCTATCGCTTGGATGATTCTTTTTCCGGCTTGATTAACGTCGATGTCACACCTTGGATGCAAGTCGGTTTTGCTTATGATAGTGTAGTTTCAGAAATCAATACTGTAGCGCCTACTTCCTATGAAGCCTTTATCATTTTTGACATTTTTCCGCAACCAAAAGCGCTGCGTTCACCTAGATTCTTTTAACTATGAAGACAAGACTTACTTTCCTCTTTTGTGTTTTAGGCGCTTCTATCTGGGCACAAAATTTCAACAAAATCACAGCCGATCAACATTTTGATCGGTTAGAGTATACCTATGCTATCCAAGATTATTTACAGCAAATCAAAGAGGGTAATGGCAATGCATTTGTTTATGAACGCTTGGCCATATCTTATGAAAAACTAGGAAATTATCGAGATGCAGAACGCTATTACCGCCGACTAGCAAAAGGAAGGAACGGGGATTCTAAGTATATTTATGCCTGGGCTCAAATGCTCAAAGCCAATGGCAAGTTTGATGAATACAGTGCACAAATGCTCCGATTTATAGATGCTTATCCTTCAGATCCTCGAGCAGATGCTTATAAAAATGACTTGGAAACTTTAAAGAGCATTCAGGCCCAAGAACCTTGGTACACGGTAGATAATGTTACTTTTAATTCCAAAAAATCAGATTTTGGGGCTTTTAGAGATGGGGACACCTTATATTTTGCCTCAGCCAGAGCTCCTATGAAAAAAAATCACGGCTGGACAGATCAATCCTTTTTAGATATTTATAAAGCCCCTGTTTCAAAAGATGGCAAAATTGGTCACGGCATCCCTATTTCTGAAATGATTAACACCAAATATCATGAAGGGATTAGTGCAAAAACTCCAGATGGCAAACGCATTTTCTTTGACCGGAATAACTATACCAACGGCAAGTATCAAAAAGATAGTGTAGGCGTTAACCAACTACAATTGTACTATTCAGATAGGGTGAATGGCGCTTTCGCGAAAGCGGTACCCGTCCCATTCAATGACAAAAATTACTCCACTGGACATCCAGCGCTGAGTCCAGATGGCAAGACCTTATTCTTTGCCTCTGATCGTCCTGGAGGACAGGGGCAGGCCGATATTTGGAAAGTAGCCATCCTTGATGATGGCAATTTTGGAACTCCAGAAAACCTAGGAACGGTTGTTAATACCTCCGGAAGAGATGCCTTCCCTTTTATTAATATTGATGATCAACTATACTTTACGAGTGACGGCCATGTAGGTTTGGGTGGTTTTGATATTTATAGATATGATTCTGAAATAGTGATCAACCTTGGTGATCCTATCAATACTGGAGCCGATGATTTTTCTATAAAATTTAATAGCGATGGCAGTTCTGGATATATGGCTTCCAATAGAAAACGTAAGGGTGATGATGATATTTACGCCTTCGCGAAAATTCCGCCTTGCAAGGGTGTAATAACTATCATGGCAAAGGATATGCAACGAAAAGCTTTGTCCAATGCAACTATAAAGATCACAAATCTATCAGACAATAGTGAGCAAACACAGCAAACTGATGTTTTAGGGCGTTATGCCTTCACCTCAGATTGTGATATAAAATATACCATTGTTATTGAAGCTGAAGGCCACGACGCTACCACTCAGACCGTTGAAATACGGACAAAAGATATAACAGAAAATTTCAGTCTTGAGACCAGCTTGGATGTTGAAATCACTGAAGACCGTGTCGTTTTAAGTCCGATCTATTTTGATTTTAATAAATGGGATGTTACACCTAAAGCTGCATTAGAACTCAACCGACTAGTATCTGTAATGCAACGCTACCCAACCATGATCATTTCTGCCGAAAGTCATACAGATGCTCGTGGTCCAGAAGAATACAATAGGATTCTTTCTGATAAACGCGCAAAATCTATGCGCGACTACGTTATCAGTCAAGGCATCTCTGCCGAACGTATTTCAGGAATTGGCAAGGGAGAATCTGATCCAGCTGTCAATTGCGGACTAGAATGTACAGAAGAAGAGCATCAATTGAACCGACGTTCTGAATTTGTAATTGTAAGCCAATAAGATTTACTCTTCAGGATTGGTTTCTAATTGGAAACGATAGATCGCGCCAACCCTTAAAAATAAGTTGCCATTCATATCTGGATTCAGACGATTTCTGTCATCTCCAAATTCGAAGGCTGCAAGACGAAAAGGCAAGGTGTCATTGGCGTCAAATACCTCATAAGAAACGCTACTATAGCCAACTTGAAAACGTAGTCTAATAGATTCTTTGGCAAAACTATGTTCTAGATATGGCCCTACTTCAATAAGATTTGCTTGCACATAATTGGCTGCATTTCCACCAGCGTCTAAGGTATAAGAACGTACTGGAGCTTGGAAATTGAAGCCCAATCGAGAGGCTTCATTTACGGTATAATTAATATCGCCATTGATGGGAAGGTTTAAAGTCGCCTCCCAATGTCTATTTTCGCTTTGGTAATACATCCCAAGTATTGGCGTCAACAAGGTTCCAAAGCCCTCGGAGGTGGCATAGGCTCCAAAACGGTATTGCATGCCAGCCGTCTTTTGATATTTCATTAATACGAGACCGCCAAGAAACAAAGCTTCACTTCCCGTCTCTAAGTCCTCACTTGCTATTTTAGGCAGGAGGAGATAAGTTCCTGACCAGCGATCAGAATGTTTTATGGATACCCCGGCCTTAAATGTTAGTGACGAAAGTGTTGTCTCCTCCATCCCTGTTGGAAAAAGATCGACCATTTGGTTGCTATAATCTAAACCCGTTACAATAGCAGTTTGCTCATTGAGTTTAATGGGATAGGTAAGGCTTATATCGAAGAGACGAACATTCGTTTCGGCATCTGAACCTTCATAGCCAGCATTGATGACAGTGGCGTAATTTATTTTAACAAGATCTACATAGGATTGGGCAGGAACAGCTTTTGCGAAAGCAAAAACAAACAAAAAAGTATAGATAAACTTCACAAGAGCGGGGGTTTTAGTTGGTTAAATATAAGTATTTGCCCGACTACCCTATAATTGGCCCTCTACTTTTTCAAAACCACCCTCACTTTACTAGACTTTATTAGCTCAAAAATTTACTCCTGCACCTCAAAAGCTTGAATCGCCGCATTGGGTTCCATGATGGCATAGCCTTTCCAAAAGCTAGGATCATATTTGGACAAATAGGTAGGTTTAATCGTTTCATTCTCTACGATTGTATCATAATCCCCCTGATTGATTTCTTTTGACTCAAACACCACGAGTTCGTATTTCATCAATTGGCTTCCCTTCATATCAATTTCAAGAGACAACTCGTTTTGTTTGCGTCTGCCTTTGACAAATTTGTTCTTTTCAATCACTTTCAAGGGACGATCAATTCCAAAACTATTACCATCTGTAAGTTCTAAGTATCGCGGACTATAAGTGCCGTTTGCGTCTTTGGCAAAGATAGATTTTCCACGATAAACGGTATGCGCATAGGATATCCCTAAAAGTCCGAAAGAACTGAGTCTTCGTACATTTTCAAACTCTAAACGCACTACGGCAAAGTCTTCGGTATTGACATACATAACCCCTTTAAAATCCTTTTTTCCTTTGGGAATGAAATTTATGATGTAGACGGGTGTATCGTCTATTACTGTATAGTCATTCAAAGAAAACTCATAACGATTGGATTTTTCTAAAACATCAATTTCAGAATCTTCATTAAAGAATAACTGCTCATATAGTTCTGAAATACGGTCTTTGACCTCAGCCCCGAACTTCTGATTATCGGTATTTTCAATTTCTACAACTTTCTCTTTGGCTTCATCATTTTCGGCGAGAACGGAGTCCAATTGAACCTTAGTTCCAAAAATGCCCGATTTGATTTTGAGATAGGAGTTAGGCTTTACATTTTCTTTGAAAATGCGCTCCATTTTTTCTGACAAGCCATCTACAGAGATATCTTTGCTTTTGTCGTATAGTTCAGCTGCTTTTTCAACGAATAGTTTATGTTTTGCATAGTTACCATAAAACTGACCTACCGTCTCTCGATAATAATCAGAGGATTTCGGAATCAATCCCGAAATACTATCGATCAACTCCTTGTTTAATTCCTCAATGGTCGATTTCTTGAAGTTAATATCGGTTTGGCTCATTTTACTTTGATCCGACTGCCGAAAGAAAATGCGTTTGTTGGTTAGGCCTACATCTGCGTAGTTTTTAGTTAAATTCTCTTTTACCCTTTCAATTATCTCTTCAGGACTCAGCGGATTATTTGTTAAGAAAACCGTTTTTAAAGCAAAGGTTGCTGGTTTTAATTGGATCACGGCCTGACGTTGCGATGGTAGCCAAAAGCTCATTTTATCATATCCCATAGACGAGATAGATACAGAATCCTCAACTTTTGCAGCAGCGGCTTCTGTGATATTAAAAACACCATCTTCGTTTGTTATGATTCCTGTGTATTCCCCCAGTTGAATCGTAGCAAAAGGAATAGGAGTACCTGTCTTTTGATCTATAACAGTAGCCGAGTACGATTGGGCACTCAAATTAGTCAACCCTCCTAAAAGTAAAAAAATTCCTACTAGCATCAAACTAGTTCTTCTAAATGTATATGGTGTCTTCATAAATAATGATCTCTTATAATTATAGAGACGTAGCAAATTATAGGAAGGTTGCCTGCTCTATAAAATTAAAGACGATTCTCATGAGTGGTTGTTACCGTGATATAAAAAGAAGTTTTAAAAATCTAAACGCAACCCTTTGAAAATGAATAGTCTATAGGATAGTAGCAAGTATCAAATACTGTTGGGTACATACATCTATTTAACATTGATAGGCTACAAAAATTGCTGAGAAGAGAAGACGCTACTTGTAAAAGTGGCGTTTTTTTTATTCCAAATCAAAGGTTACTTTTAATGCGGGCAAGTTCGCTACTGGAGAATCAGAAGAATATTTACTGTGGATTTTGCGCTTTATTTATCGCGGCAATCTTGGTTTTAAGCGCTTTCATCTTAGCATCATGAACGGCCTCTTTTTCTTTGGCCTTCTTCTTTTTGCGATCCATCAGTTTGGTATGCTTTGCCTTACTTTTGGTGTTTTTGGGAGTGCCTGCTTTTGCCATGGTAAAATAAAATGAATTTGGTGCAAAGGTAATTCAAAAAGCCCATTCCACGTGCATCTCTTCTCCCTATACCACATTCTCCATAATCTCTGCCACCACTTCTGGATTCAATAGAGTGCTGATGTCTCCTAAGTTTTTAGAGTCCCCAGTAGCGATTTTGCGCAAGATTCGGCGCATGATCTTGCCTGATCTGGTTTTTGGGAGTCCGTTGGTGAATTGAATTTTTTCAAGTTTGGCGATTGGCCCAATGCGTTCGGTGATCAATTGATTGATTTCTTTACGCAGATTATCATGATCGCGGCCCTCACCTGCTTCTTTTAAAGTTACATAGCCATATAAGGCATTCCCTTTAATATCATGAGGAAATCCAACAATCGCGCTTTCAGCAACGGCTGGATGTTCATTAATCGCATCTTCAATGGGAGCTGTTCCCAAATTATGCCCTGCAACAATAATCACATCGTCAACACGTCCTGTTATTCGATAATAACCTGTGGCATCTCTTAAGGCACCATCTCCGGTGAAGTACATTTTCGCGAAAGCGGAAAAATAAGTATTTCGATACCGTTCATGATCCCCCCAAATCGTTCGAGCAATACTGGGCCATGGAAACTTTATGCACAATCTTCCTTCAACTTGATTGCCTTTGAGCTCTTCCCCATTTTCATCCATTAATGCCAACTGCACTCCAGGAAGTGGTAAGGTGGCAAAGGTTGGAATTGTAGGGGTTGCAAAGGGAATAGGGCTAATCATCATGCCGCCATTTTCTGTTTGAAACCAACTGTCGACAATAGGACATTTTTTCTTCCCGATATTATCATTATACCAATGCCAGGCCTCTTCATTTATAGGTTCGCCTACAGTTCCAAGCACCTTCAATGATGAAAGGTCATATTTTTCTACATGGCTTAAATTTTGCTTTGCTAGCGCACGAATAGCAGTAGGTGCAGTATAAAATTGATTTACTTTATGCTTATCAATTACTTCCCAAAATCGACCCCAATGCGGGTAACTTGGCACGCCTTCATACATCACTGTAGTCGCACCATTTGCAAGTGGGCCATAGACGATATAACTATGTCCAGTAATCCAACCAATATCGGCCGAACACCAGAAAACATCTTCTTCTCGATACTGAAAAACATTCTTAAAGGTATAGGCAGTGTACACCATATATCCAGCTGTGGTATGTAACATTCCTTTAGGTTGGCCAGTCGATCCAGAGGTGTATAATATAAATAGTGGATCTTCAGCTTCCATAACTGTTATAGGGCAATCAGAAGAGGCAGCGTCTAATAAAGGCTGTACCCAAATGTCTCTACCTTCCTCCATATGTACCTGTTCCTTTGTACGTTTGACAACTAGCACATTTTCAATACTCGGAGTATCCTTCAAGGCTTCATCTACTATCCCTTTGAGATTAATCGTTTTGCTTCCGCGAAAAGAGCCATCGCTGGTAATTACCATTTTGCACGTAGCATCATTAATACGTGTTGATAAAGCAGTACTCGAAAAACCTGCAAACACCACCGAATGTACCGCTCCAATACGAGCACAAGCCATCATAGCCACAGCCAATTCTGGAATCATAGGCACGTAAATACATACGCGATCTCCTTTTTTGATCCCTTTATCTTTTAAAACATTTGCAAACTTGCACACCCTTTCATGCATTTCTTTGTAGGTGATGTGTAATGCTGGTTCGTTGATATCGTTAGGCTCAAAAATCATGGCTGTTTTATCACCACGAGTATATAGGTGTCTATCAAGGCAATTTTCTGTAATATTAAGTTGAGCCCCTTGGAACCATTTTACCTCTGGTTTTTCAAAATCCCATTCCAACACTTTGTCCCAGCGTTTGCGCCACACAAAATTCTCTTCGGCGATTTCTTCCCAAAATTGTTCGGGTTCATTTACAGATTTTCGGTAGACCTGGAAGTACTCTTCAAGTCCTTTTATATGGTAATTGCTCATGCCTCTTTTTTGGAAGGTAAAAGTTAAGAAATAATAAGTTGTTTAGACACAAACCTGAGCTCAGATTAATGATCAGATGCTTCACCAGCTCCACTCGGAATTCTAATATTTTCTACGATATCTTGAACATATTGTGGGGGTGGAGGCGTAAAGCGATTGACAACTATGGCAACTACAAAATTAACGATCATTGCAATACTTCCAAAACCTTCTGGGGAGACACCAAACCACCAATCTTTTTCTAAACCAGCGACCATTTCTTTTCCGCCATCAAAGACTCCAAACTTAAATTTGAGCATATAAAATAACATGAGTGTTATACCCACGATCATTCCAGCTATCGCCCCTTCCTTGTTCATGCGCTTGTAGAAAATCCCAAGCACGATGGCTGGAAAAAAAGAAGCTGCTGCCAAGCCAAATGCCAAGGCGACTACTGCAGCTACAAAACCTGGTGGATCGATACCAAAATAGCCCGCAATTACTACAGCAACTGTTGCTGCGATACGAGCTGCCCATAATTCGCCTTTATCTGAAATATCCGGCTTGAAGGTTTTTTTAATTAAGTCATGAGAAATTGAAGACGAGATTACTAGCAATAAACCCGCTGCCGTAGATAAGGCCGCGGCTAATCCACCGGCTGCTACTAAAGCAATTACCCAAGCAGGGAGATCGGCAATTTCTGGATTGGCCAGCACCATTATATCCCTATCTACAGTGAGTTCGTTAGTTTTCGCGGAAGCGTTATACTGAATCAAACCATCGCCGTTTTTGTCATCATGGGCCAGCAAACCTGTCTCTTCCCAATTTGTAAACCATTCGGGCATATCGGCATAAGGTTTATTACTTACCGTTTCTATAAGGTTGACTCTGGCAAACACAGCCACAGCAGGAGCCGTGGTATATAAAATAGCGATGAGAAGTAGGGCAATTCCTGCAGACTTTCGTGCATCCTTCACACGTTTTACTGTAAAAAATCGCACAATTACATGAGGTAACCCAGCCGTTCCCACCATTAAAGCCAGGGTAATTGCAAATACATCTATCGTTGATTTAGTGCCTTCGGTATACTCGGCAAAACCCAGCTCTTGACTGAGGCCGTTGAGCTTATCTAGAAGGTACATTCCCGACCCATCATTTACGGTACTACCCATTCCTATTTGGGGAACAGAACTTCCCGTCATCTGAATCGCAATAAAAATCGCTGGTACCATAAAGGCAAAAATGAGCACACAATACTGAGCAACTTGAGTATATGTTATTCCTTTCATGCCACCTAGAACAGCATAAAATAAAACGATTACCATACCAATAACGACACCTAAATTGATATCTACTTCTAAGAAACGAGAGAAGACAACTCCTACTCCGCGCATTTGTCCGGCAACATAAGTAAAGGAAACCAGTAGGGCACATATGACAGCCACTATACGGGCTGTTTTAGAATAATATCGATCCCCAATAAAATCAGGAACCGTAAACTTGCCAAATTTTCGCAGATAAGGAGCCAGCAATAGGGCGAGCAACACATACCCTCCTGTCCACCCCATGAGATACACAGAACCATCATAGCCTCCAAAAGAAATGATACCTGCCATGGAGATAAAAGAGGCTGCACTCATCCAGTCGGCAGCAGTGGCCATCCCATTGGCCCATGGTGATACTCCGCCTCCCGCCACATAAAATTCTTTGGTGGATCCCGCTCTTGACCAAATAGCGATTCCTATATATAATGCGAAGGTGATACCCACGAGAAGGTAAGTCCAGGTTTGTACAGTCATGGGATCAATGGATTAGTGGTTGAATGGTTGAATGGTTGAATGGTTGAATGGTTGAATATGAAAAATTGTTAATCTTTTTCATCAAAGCCATACTTTTTGTCAAGCTTGTTCATGAGATAGATATACACGAAAATGAGTATTACAAATACATAGATTGATCCTTGTTGGGCAAACCAAAACCCGAGAGGAAATCCACCCATCTTGATGCTGTCTAAGCTTTCTTTAAAAAGAATTCCTGCCCCAAAAGAAACGGCAAACCAAATCAATAAAAGGATGCCTAAATACTGAATGTTTTTACGCCAATAGGCAGATGCATGTTCTTGGTTTTTCATATCAAAATAGACTTAGTCATTGCTTAAATATACTCGTTTCTATGGACTTTAATTATTCCAAGAGCGTCATAAAGGAGCCTGGTAAAGCAACTTCTAAGAACTCGAGGTCTGAAGAGGGAGCACTCAATGCATATTTCATAAAGGGAGGCATCACAAAAGCTTCTCCTCTTTGTAAGGTCTGAGGGGTCTGTCCTTCCAAATCTAATACTACATTTCCTTCCAGTATAAATGAAAATAAGATATCGGTATCATGAGTTACCCATTGGAGTTTGTTGTCGTTCTGATCAAGTATCGGGTTGTCTGCAGTCAGTGGTCGTATGACATCCACATTGGCATCTCCTTGTGTGGCCTCCAGAATTCCAGTTTCTCGATACTCATAGCCTGGAATACGCCAAGGTTTCCAAACAGCATCTTTTAATTGATGATGGCAAAAACGCTGCCCTTGAAAAAGGCGTTCAGGATTAAAATTATCGGTGGGTAACTCCATCTCATGATCGATCGTGGTCATATGTTCTGCGGGAACACCAATTTCTATCACATGTAAATCATCTGAAGCTTCCAAAACGCGATGTCTAATCTCTGGGGGTTGGGTAACACAGTCTCCCGCTTTTAAAATAAAGGGAGGGCCTTGATCTTCATAAACGAGTTTCACCCAGCCGCGATAACAGTATATTAATTGGAATCCTATAGTATGATAATGGACCATATCTGGCACTGGGCCTCCGTCTGGCACATGAATATGCGAAGCGACTATACTTCCACCCAAACGATCTGGAATCAAATCTCGATACAGCATCCCCGCGCGTCCAATTACCCAAGGTTCGCTTTCATCCAAATTGCGAACTTCAAAATGATGTAATGTTGACGGTGCGACAAGGGTTTGTGTTTTGGGAAGGATGTAAAAAATGGTGCCATTAGGAGCTATTTGCTCTGAGGTGCCATCTCCTATTTCTTCAGGGTGATCAGTAATAATATTGATAATTGGTCGCGGACTATCAACGCGCATATCTAATACCAGTTGCATCTCATATCCAGACATCATCGCAACGGCAGGATCATCTGCAGGGAAAATTTTATCTAATCGAAATCCTAGAGCAATCAAGAAATCCATATCTGCGGCTAAGTTGGCACTTGGCAGGCGTATTTGAGCGTAAGACGTTTGAGATTCAGTACTACTCATAAAATGGAGGATAGGTTGCTTTTAGTTCCTAGGAAAGTTAGGCATTTCATGTATAGGATTGGTCGCACGTTTTCTATTCTTTAATAATACCATCACTCAACTAATTGCCGTTTGAGAGATTGTAATCTAATGGCAACAAATCTCCAATACGTTGATCTCCCATTTGCCCTGAAAAGAATAGAGAAGCTGGAGGGTGAAAATTACCATAACCATCGATGGTGAAGAATGGATCTACGGGAATAAGTTCAGACTGCTTTTTTCCCGCATCTACAATAACAATGCGCTGCTCTAGCTTTACTTTTTTTCCAGCTTGGCTGTCTGAAATTGTGAATAATTCTGTTGGATTGGTTCGATAACCTCTGAAATAATAGCTAAAGTCATCATTTGCCCAATCCTCCAAGGCTATGGTTCGCATCAATCTGAGCGCCGAAGTTTTATATACTTTCTTACGGCGTTTTGTGAAGCTTTTTACTTCTGGTTGTTTGTCTATAAAAAAGGAAGTCCCCGCATAGGTGGTTTGTTTTCGATCATAGGCTTTTATAGATAGCTCGTGATACTTAATTGCAAAATCAACAATTCTAAAGCGAACTTCATAGCCTAGAAAATCATTGTTAATCACTATTGATTCGTCACAGGAGGCCATGAGTTGATTAGTTGGCACATCATACCAAAGGTCAATAACATCCTCATTGATGATTTTACAGCTCTTGCCAGTTCTAGAAGTACCTAAGAACTGTTCTTTAAAAGCTTTCATTAGTTCTTTTCGTGTAAAAGGCTTTACACCTGTAATCAAGACTTCCCCTAATGATTCGGGGGCAACCATTAGTGTTATGTCCATAGGGTTATTCCAGGAAGCGGTAAGTACCGCATCTGTATATCCCAAATATGTCACCACCAGAGGAGACGATATTTGTTGCCCTATATTTAAAGTGAACTGCCCCTTGGCATCAGTAATTCCACCACGAGTTGTTCCTTCAAAATAAACAGAAGCACCTTCGAGAGGCTCAAGGGTTTTTTGATCGATCACTGTTCCAGAAATACTTTGTGCTATGATAGGGCCTGCGAAAAAAAACAGCAGACAATAAAGAATGTTTTTCATAGGTTTCTTGGGTGACATCGGTTTCACAAACCTAAATATAACAAAAGGGAATTCCAATTAGGCTTAGAGTAGTTTCCTAAGTTAATTCAACTTTAACTTAATAAAGTCCTACTCTCATGAGCATACGACAATGAATATCGGCATTCAGGGGGGATTAAGGCATCAATTTATTCGTGCACAAATGCTTACAAACGTTTACAAACGACTATAAACGAAAGTAAATGCTTAATAACCGACTCTTTTTTGGTCACTGTTTCATATTTGCACTGTTCAGAACGAACAACGATTTTCTCGGGAACGACTCGAGAAAGAAAGTAAAACAATTTGGCAGGTATATCCTGTTCAAGAAAAACACATTATTATGAACACATTAAGAAACAAAGTACAGTTAATTGGAAGATTAGGACAAGAGCCAGAATTCACAACCTTCTCAGATGGTAACAAAATTGCAAAATTCCCGATGGCAACAGATGACAGTTATAAAGATAAGGATGGGAATAAAGTGGAACGGTCTTACTGGCACAACATTATCGTGAAAGGCGGACTCGTAAAAGTCGTTGAGAGTTATGTCAAGAAAGGACAAGAAATCGCCGTTGAAGGCAAACTGACCAACCGTTCTTGGGAAGATAAAGAAGGCAACAAAAGATACATTACAGAGATTCTTGTCAATGAGTTGTTGATGTTGGGCAATAAACAGTAGTTGGCAGCCTTATGGCAATTAAAAAAGCACCTCTTAATTGAGGTGCTTTTAAATTATCAAGTTGGGTAAAATTTCTAGTTTGACTGAGTCACCGTAGACATATTAGAATTACCTAATTGTGTTACTGTACTCATATGACTTGTTCCTGTTTGATCAGTATTTGACATATTCCAATCTCCCGTTTGAGATACCGTTGATTCGTTTAAAGATCCAGTTTGATTGGTCGTATTATTATTGTCGTCTCCAACCTGATTTACACTAGATGTATTCATTTCGCCACCTAGAAGATTTTGCCATACAAAAGAAGTATTGCGGTCTCCTTCTTGGTTTACAGTTCCTAAACCGTTGTTACTGTCCTGCAATTGTGTAGAAGAGTTATTATTACCCGTTTGAGTAATAACGCCAACGTTTCCAGTTGATCCCCAATATTGAAAAGCATTAGAGTAGTTTTCATCTCCCACTTGTGATACTGTTATATCATGATCATATCCCCATTGCTGAGCATGACTAATATTACGATCTCCCAATTGGTCAATATCCGCAACACTAGCACCTCCATTGGCATTCATATCCAAAAAGCTATTATTCGTGGCTCCTTCTTGGCGGATATCAGCACTGTTTGTACCAAATCCATACTGTTGTGCATTTGATACGTTATCTGCTCCTTCTTGATATACAGTGGCATCACTGTTATTCGAGTTGTAATAGGTGTTAACATTATCAAATCCTTGACGTAAATTACTCAAGTTATTACTGCCAATTTGGTCAACATCGGCATCGTTGAAACTTCCAATTTGATCCACGTCTGAATTGTTGATGGTTCCCGTTTGATTTACATCAGCGACATTAGATGCCCCCAGTTGTAATACATCCGAGTTGTTCGATTGCGCAAATGATACAGCTCCAAAAAGGAGTGCAGCCGCGCAGCATAAGATTTTTTTCATTTTTTAAAAGTTTAAATTAATACTATAGAATGGTTAATAATTAAGAGTCAAAACTGGCCCTTATCTCTTTTAAATTAGGTAATTCCATCTTGTTGTAATTCAAATTTTAACAGTTTTCGATGAATGTATATCACCTCCAACTCAATAGCCTATAAACCAACACCTCACTCTCAAACAAAAAAAGTTCACCCAAATGTTAAAATTTTACAAGGAAAATTCTTACGCTTAATCATATACCTCATTTTATCCATCAGATTAATACCTTTACACCATGACTACAACCCAAGATCTTCAACAGCTTTTAAAATCTCATTTTGGCTATGATCGCTTTCGCGAAAATCAGCTCGAAATCATTCAAGGGGTTCTCAATCAAGAAGACGCTATGGTCATAATGCCAACTGGTGGTGGAAAATCAATGTGTTTCCAATTACCGGCGCTCGCCCTTCCTGGAACGGCACTCGTGATATCTCCCCTCATTGCCTTGATGAAAGATCAAGTCGATGCCCTAAAAGCAAACGGAATCAAAGCTGCCTATTATAACAGTACCCAACAACCTGAAGAAACGGCTCGTGTTCTAGACGCACTACAAAATAACGCTCTTGACCTCATCTATGTCGCTCCAGAAAGCTTATCCCTTTTATCCCAAACCTTAGAGCAAGCAACAATCAACCTCATCGCGATTGATGAGGCACATTGTATTTCTTCTTGGGGCCATGATTTCCGTCCAGCATATACCCGATTAGGATTTCTAAAGAAGCAATTCCCTAAGGTGCCTTTACTTGCACTAACAGCAACTGCAGATCATTCTACTCAAGATGATATTGCAGAACAACTTAGCATACCACACGCAAAAAGACATGTAGCTTCTTTTGACAGACCCAACCTTTTTCTGGATGTTCGTCCAGGCCAAAACAGAATCCAACAAATTCTAAAATTCCTAGATGGCCACCCCTTTGAAAGTGGAATCATCTATTGCCTAAGTCGTAAAAGCACCGAAATGCTAGCTACTAAACTGCTCGCGGCCGGCCATAAAGCCAAAGCCTATCACGCAGGCATGACTGCTGAAGATCGCTCTCAGGTACAAGAGGAATTTGTAAGCGATAAAACACCTATTATATGTGCCACTATCGCTTTTGGAATGGGGATTGACAAAAGCAATGTTCGCTGGGTGATTCACTATAATATGCCCAAAAATCTAGAAGGTTATTATCAGGAAATTGGTCGAGGAGGACGTGACGGTCTGCCGGCACACACCCTGTTATTTTATAGCTATGCCGATACCATTCAACTGCGTCAATTCATCACAGGCAGCACCAATGAAGAATACCAAGTTGCCAAACTAGAACGCATGCAACAATTTGCTGAGGCCCTCAGTTGTCGACGTAAAGTGTTATTAAATTACTTTGGAGAATTTCTTGTGAAAGATTGTGGCAACTGTGATATCTGTAAAAACAAACCAGAATATTTTGATGGAACCCTTCTCGCTCAAAAAGTACTTTCAGCGGTGTATCGTTTAAAAGAGCAAGTAGCATTGGGAACTCTTATCGATGTGCTCCGTGGTGCTCAAAATGCAGCCGTTTATGACAAAGGCTATCAAAACGTCAAAACCTATGGCGCAGCAAAAGATGTAGCGTGGAAAGATCTCCAGCAATACATCATTCAAATGATCAACCAGGGATTATTAGAAATACGCTTTCGCGAAAGCGGAAGACTCCTACTCACCCCACTTTCCAAAAACATTCTTTTTGAAGGGACCACCGTCCAACTCGCTAAACTCATCCAGCCTGTGGTCAGCATTGAAAAGGTCACTAAGTCCAAAAAATCAAAAGGTGTCTTGTTTGAAAAATTGAGGGAAGTTCGCAACGAACTAGCACGCGAAGAAAATGTTGCTGCCTATATTATTTTTAGCGATGCAAGTCTTAAAGACATGGAGCAAAAAATGCCAACGAGCCCAGCAGAATTCCTCGAAATATCAGGTGTAGGCCAAGCCAAACTAGATAAATACGCAGCCAATTTCCTGAAGGCGATCCAAGAGCATAAACAGACTAAAAAACCAAAAAGCAAAGGAAAAACTCTTGAGGAAACGCGCCAACTTATAGAAAAAGGCCTTTCTATTGAAGAAATTGCCGAAGCTCGGAATCTGACGATTGGGTCTATTCACACTCATGTGATGAAACTACATGAAGACGGGATGGAGATTGATTTTTATCAATTCATACAAGCCGTGGAAGTGGAACAAATAAAAGCCGCCACCACAAAAATCGAAGATCCAGACAAGCTCAAATCCTACTTTGAATACTTTAAGGAAGAAATTCCCTATTGGAAAATTAAGCTTGGACTTTACTTAGGAGCAAATTAAATGAAAGCTCACAAAGAATTTTCCGTAGTTTTAAACTCATGAAATCATTCTCTCTTTCCAGAAAAATAGGATTTGTTGCTGGGCCTTTGTTGTGTATCCTCATCCTATTACTTCCTTTTGATATTATTGACCCTGCCATTGATAACGTTCTTGCAATCGCTGCTTGGATGATCATTTGGTGGATTACTGAGGCGGTTTCGATTTCTGTGACGGCATTGATTCCGCTCGCACTGTTTCCTTTATTGGGGGTTGGCGATATTAAAAGTGTGGCTCAGAACTATGCAAATCCAATTGTATACTTATTTTTTGGAGGTTTTGTTATTGCCCTAGCATTAGAAAAAGTTCAACTCCATAAACGCATCGCCCTTTCTATTTTAAAAATTACGGGCACCAAAGCCAATGGAATCGTCCTTGGATTTATGATCGCCACAGCGCTTATGAGCATGTGGATTTCAAATACAGCTAGTACAGTAGTAATGCTTCCCATTGCTGTTTCTGTCATCCAACTATTAATAGACGACGCGGATGGCTTTACAAAAAACGATCGTAATTTTGCCCTATCCATCATGTTAGGAATTGCCTTTTCGGCTAATATTGGTGGAGTTTCTACCTTAATTGGAACACCGCCCAACTCGGTGATGCTTGCCTTTCTCAATGAGACCTATCAGATAGATATTGGCTTTTTTCAATGGATGAAAATGGGAGTTCCCTTTGCCGTTATTATGCTAGCCATTACCTATTTCTGCATCACCCGACTCTTCTATCCTAACGGTTTAGGACGCATTGGCGGCTCTGGTGATATCATACAGCAAGAACTGGATAAACTAGGCAAAATGAGTAGAGGTGAAATCATTGTCCTCATTATTTTCTTGCTCACCGCCGTTTCCTGGATGATTCGCTCTTATTTGAATTCACTGCTCCCCAATATTTCTCTTACCGATACCACCATTTCTGTAATTGCAGCATTGTTGATGTTTATTGTACCAATAGATTTTAAAAAAGGACACTTCCCAATTGATTGGAAGGATACTTCCCGCTTGCCTTGGGGAATTTTAATTCTTTTTGGTGGCGGACTCGCACTTGCATCGGGGCTTGCAGATACAGGCTTTATCGATATGATAGGAGACTATATCTCTAGCCAAACCTCTTGGAGTATGTGGGTAGTAACGGCTGTCCTTATTTTCTTAATGCTCTTTATGACAGAGCTCATGAGTAATGTAGCTCTAGTTACGATTTTAGTGCCATTAGTAGTAGGAATAGCCATTGGAATGGATGTGCCTATTTTACAGATGGTAATCCCTGTTACTCTTGCTTCAAGTTGTGCCTTTATGCTGCCCATGGCGACACCACCAAATGCCATTGTTTTTGCAAGCGGACATGTTCGAGTAGATCAAATGGCGCGTATTGGGATTGTGCTGAATTTAATTTCGGTGGGCTTATTATTTGCTTTGGCCTATTGGGTAGTACCACTTTTGTTTTAAACAGGACTTAGTCTTTGACAATCGTAATTTTACAATTCTCAAAAAAGTCTTCAGGAACCTGAAGCACATCATTATAGGTAATTGAATTTAGCGTAGTAATACGTGTAGGACACGGACCCTCTGATCTCGTCACAGAAAGATTTAACTTCAGAATGTCTTCCTCTATGTCGGATAATTGAATCCTAAAAATATTATCACCATCCTCACCAGAAACAGACACTGCTATTAAATTATCTAGATCAGGATTGTCATTGAAAAAAACGGAAGTTGTTGTGCTATCTCCAATGAAAATCAAAATATCATCTGCGATATACGTTTCATTTTCTATTAAATTTATACCATCTGCATTTACTAATTCTATAAAAATGATTTTGTTAGGAACAGGTATCTCTCTGCATTGAACCTCCCCACCATCATCCGTACTACAAGACGTTACCAAAAATAAAACCATTACTAGCAAACTGTAAACATATTTCATAAGCCTTTTTTTATTTAGACGCGATACGAGCACAATCGTTGCGTCGATTTTAAAGAGTTTTGTAAATAGCTATCCTTTCAAAACCTGTAAAACAACTTCTTTGTACTTGCCGCCAATTGGAATTTCTACAGCCCCTATTTCAATATCGAGTTGTGTAAAAGCTGTCACTGCAGCTTTTTGTACAATATAAGATCTATGGACCTGTAGAAATCGATCTTGTAGTAGTAGTGTCGCAAAATGACTAATGCGTTCCTTGATAACTAGTACTCCCTCCTTTTGATGGATTTTAAGATAATCCTTGAGACTCTCCACGTAAAGAATATCATCCAAAACTACCTTGATGTGCTTCTTATTACTCTGAACGAAAATTGCCTCCTCACTCGTTTTGGATATAGAAGTTGTCGCTTGTTGTAAAGGCAGGTTCAACTTGCTCACTGCCTTAAAAAAGCGTTCAAAGGTGATAGGTTTAAGTAGGTAATCTACTACTTCGAGTTCATAGCTTTCAAGGGCATACTCTCTATAGGCTGTTGTAAAAATAACCTTGGGTGGTCGTGAGAGGGTTTTTAGAAACTGAATCCCGTTTAACACTGGCATTTGAATGTCTAAGAAAATAAGGTCCACTTGATTTTTTGAGAGAAACTCTGCTGCGAGAATGGCATTTTTAAAGGAGCCACAATGCTCGAGAAAAGGAACCGCAGCAATATGCCCTTCTATTAAAGAACGCGCTAAAGGTTCGTCGTCTATGATGATAGATCTAATCATTGATCGCCGAGGTATTTATGCGTAAAGCAACCGTAAACCAGCCGTTTTCATCGGTTTCTTCATAGGAGAAGTCACTATAGAGTAAAGCCAATTGCCGCTTGACATTAGGAACACCAATGCCTTTGGAGTATCCTGTCACGTCCAACTGTTGCGCCGCGTTTTTGGTGTTATTCACTTCAATAAACAGCTGCTTTCCTTCCTCTCGAATGTTGATATGAATTTCAGGTGTTCCCACACTTCCACTCGCTCCGTGTTTAAAGGAATTTTCTACGATGGATAATAAAAGTAAGGGCGCAATTTTTGTTTCCGTCCATTCGGGAGGACATTTTGAAGGGCTCGTTGTTACACTTTGTACATCCCCTTCGATGGAGCTTTGGACAGCTTTCGCGAAAGCGTACTCCGTACGAATCTTAATCTCCCCTCCGTAGCGTAATTTCTCTAAGGCAATGTAATTTTCAAGCAACTCAACTTCTTTTTTTAATGGCACAAGCTTGTCATTGCATTGATATAAAATGTAATCCAACATAGCCGAAAGTGTTGCCACAGTTTCTGGCGCCTTATCTGATTTTTGTACCGTGAGGGCATACAGATTGTTAAGGGTATTGAACAAAAAATGTGGATGTAATTGGGATTTCAAAGCATTGAGCTCTGCCATATTCTTATCGCGTTCGAGTTCTAGATTTCTATTTTCGGTGGCACGTTTTTCGCGAATGATATTATCTAAGGTCATGATGAGTGAAGCGATCAAAAGAGATGGCAAATAGCCCCCTATTAAAAAGGAAACCTCAGATAAAATCTGTTGAATAGACTCCTGCCCAAAGGGTGGGTCCCTAAATAAAGGCTCATAGACGTATACATTAATCATCCGATCCAAAGCGCTACACACATAAAAAAGTAAAAGCGTCAATACGCCAAAAACGAGATATTTCCGCTTTGCGTAAAAATGAGGCAACAAATAGTCATTAAAGGTGTAGGCAGCAATTAACATCGCAGGCAAGCGTTTCAAGTTTTGAAGGGCTAGCGATAACAACGATGCCGTATTCCCATCTTGAAAAAAGGGAATTAAAGCAAAGCTACCCATAAGTATCGCCCAAAAAATGATATGTGATTTTAAGGATTTAGTTTTCAAGAATAGTAGGTTGAGTGCCAGTTACACGTATCCCAAGATCGGTCAGTGTTTTCGTCTTTGTTTTATTGCTTGTAATCATGGTGATACTTTCTACTTCCAGCTTTTTTAATATTTTGGCGGCAGCCGAAAAATCACGATTGTCTTTGTGAAAACCAACCGTTTCATAGGCTTCTGCTTGGGGCATGCCGTCTTTTTTTAGCGGCAAGGTGTTGAGCAAGGCATAATGCCCATTGCCTTTACCTTCTTGATCCAGCCAAATCACTATCCCTTTTCCTTGACGTTCAATAAGCTGTTGGGAAATTTCCATCTGCTCTCGACAATCACATTCGATACTATTAAAATGATGCGCAAATATGCAAGAAGAATGTACACGACAGAGAATATCTTCTCCATCTTTTACGTCTCCCATTACTAGGGCATGACTTTCTTTCATACCATCGTAAAACAGGATTTCTCTATAGGTTCCGTACTTTGTTTTTATAGTGCCTTCGGCGAGCTGAACAATCATAGGACAAAATTAAAGCTTGTGATGTCTAAAATTACAGTTATTCGACCGATTGACCATCACCGACGACCAAGATGCCACTCCAGTCGACAAAATTTTTGGTCGTTGGCAAATCCCTTTCTGTATTCACATTTGTTGCCTAGGTCGACAATTTCATAAACGAAGGCATCTTCTTTCCATCTTTGAATTATGAAAAAAATGAAAACAAATCGTTTAGGCCGCCGATTCCTTCGTACCCTTGGCGTCCTGTTAGGACTGTTGGTTGTATGGAATGTCTACTACATCTCTACTCTTTCATCTTTTAGTTTTAGAGAAAACCAACCCTTCCCAGTTACTACAGGGGTAACTACTCCAGCATATCAAAACGCTATTGGTAATGCGAGCCAAGAGTTGGCCAGAATAGGTTCAACATCAAACTTTCCATCCTTATCTGTGGCCGTGGGACATCAAGGGAAACTCATCTGGTCTGCCGCTGTGGGATATCAAGATCTCGACCAGCGGATTCCAGCAACTCCAAAAACCCAATATCGTATTGGGAGTTCGTCAAAAGCCGTCACCGCAACGGGGGTTGCAAGAGCAGTAGATCAAGGATTCATTGAGCTAGACGCGATTATTGGCGATACTATTACAAATTGGTCCAAAAAAGAGTGGGATTTTAGCATGCGCCAACTCCTATCTCACACGGCGGGAGTGGGGAATTATACAGATTTTGGTTTCGCTTCTGCGAAATACACCCTTTGCAACTGCTACGAATTTAAATCCGCTGCTGAGGGCCTTAAAGTTTTTGATCAATACGACCTCATCTTTGAACCGGGCACTTCTTTTGCCTATTCAACCTTTGATATTAATCTTGCATCTGTGGTTTTGGAGCAGGCGGTAAGCACGCCTTTTTTGGAGTATCTAGACAATGAATTATTTACGCCTTTGAATATGCAAGACACCTATGGGGATCATGACAAACCAAAAACCGAGCACTTTGCTACCTTTTACGAAACAATAGATGGTTACTATCGAGAATTTCGCTCTTTTGAGCAACGCTATGATATCAATCTAAGTTATAAATGGGCCGGCGGCGGCATTATTTCAACTCCAACAGATTTAGTAAAAATGGGAAATGCCTATCTTAAGGATGACAGCTTTCTAAGCCATGATATTAAGCGCAACTTATGGACGCCTCAAAAACTCAATACTGGAGAAGTCAACGTACAAGAATACGCCTTAGGTTGGCGATCGTATTTATCCTATGAGAATGACCTACTCCTCGATGGCAAAACTCCTGTGTGGATGGTACATCACGGGGGAGTGAGTAAAGGATCCCAAAACTTCTTGGTGATTTTTCCCGACTATGATTTGGTGATTGACGGTTCTATCAATACCAATGTCGAAGATTTCGGAACCTTTTCTAAGGAGATGTATAAAATAGCCAACCATTTCTTGGCACAGATTCAAAAGGAGGAGCATGCATTGTATTCTGAAATTAAGTTAGCTAGGGGTGAATGATTTTTACCATCGTGTCAAACCAGCAAAAGTGCTCTATCTCAGAGCACTTTTTATTATAAGACTTTTTACGCAATAACTGTGTTAGCTAAAACTATTCACATCTACATTTCTATATATCTAGATTTATCTATATATTGATACCATGAATTTAAAAGAAGCTACAGAAATAGGAAAGTGTTTTTCAAATCAAACCAGGGTTCAAATCATGGATTGGTTAAAAGAACCTGAAAAACATTTCCCGCCACATGAAACATTAAAACATTTTAATGATGGAGTGTGCGTCACCTATATCCAAGAAAAAGCAGGCTTATCACAGTCGACGATATCTACCTACTTAACCAATATGGAAAAGTGCGGCCTATTAATTTCTACAAGACACGGAAAGTGGTCTTATTTAAAAAGGAACGAGGAAGTTATTAAGCAGTATACCCGCTTTATTCTTTAAAAAAACCATCCATTTAAAAACTCAAAATTATGAAAATACTAGTCATCGGCGGAGCAGGAACTATTGGTAAAACCATCGTAGAACACTTCTCAAAAGAACACCAAGTCATTGTAGCAGGTAGATCTTCTAAAGACTATCCCATTGATATTGCCGATACTCGTTCTATCAAAGACCTATTCAAAAAAATCAAAGAACAGGGAAAAATAGATGCTATCATTTGTGCTGCTGGAGAAGCTAAATGGGCCAGAATGAAAGATATGTCAGAAGCCGATTATCACATTGGTTTGCGCAGCAAATTAATGGGGCAGGTCAATATTGTACGCTATGCCCACAAATGTCTTAAACGCAAAGGCTCTGTAACACTTACAACCGGTATCCTTGCAGACGACCCTGTTTACACAACTACCAGTGCAGCCATGGTAAATGGCGGCATTCATAGTTTTGTGCAAGCCGCAGCCTTAGAAATGAGAAAACAAATTAGAGTCAATGTAGTTTCCTCTGGAGTTGTGATGGACGCCTACGCCAAATATGAAAGTTATTTCCCAGGCCACCCTCCTATTCCTATGGACAAAATGTTGATGGGCTACCGAAGAAGTGTTGACGGAAGAGTGAACGGAGAGGTTATTAGAATCTACTCATAATTGTCCAAGATCAAGAGAAATAGGCAATGGAAAACAAACTAAGCATACGGGTATCCAACATCACCGATCTAGCGTCCATAGTAAACATCTATAATCAAGCAATTCGATCAAAGTGTGCAACAGGAGACATAGTGGAGTTTACCGTTGAAGAAAGAATTGACTGGTTTCATACCTATGACAACAACAGCTACCCACTCTATGTTGCAGAGATAGGCAATGTCATTGTAGGCTACTGCAGCATCTCTCCCTACAGACAAGGAAGAGCGGCCATGTCTTCAGTGGCAGAGATTAGTTATTATTTGGATTATGCCTATCACGAGCAAGGCATTGGTACCGCTCTGATAAAACATGCCATAGCCGATTGTAAACGCATAGGAAATGAAAATCTGCTCGCCATTCTCTTGGACATTAATACGCCCAGCATCAGACTCCTAGAAAAATTAAAATTTAAAAAGTGGGGCCATTTTCCTGATATCATAAACCTCCCAGGCAAAAAGTGCGGACAATTAATCTATGGCTTAAAAATAGATGCCACTTAATCCAAAAAATCTTCCTCATTTACGGAAAGCCGTAAGGATTTTACCAAAGACCTAATTATTATTACAATTCATTATAACATAAAAAAGAACCCATTACCAATATCAAAATATTAGGTGCCCGACAGTGCCTCAGCCATTTGCAACAGCACGACTCCAAACCTCCAACTAAAAGCGCTCCCCTACTCGAGCGCTTTTATTCGTTTATAGGAATAAATTTTTGGTGATTACGGGAAACCGTAAGGATATAGAATTAGTCAGCTTTATTTTTCGCTTTTTAAGGGAGGAAGAAAGAAATTCCACTCTTAAAAAAGTCGGAATAAGCCGAAAATAGACTTTAAACAGGAGTAGGTAACTAATAGTATACAATAAAAACATGATTAAAAAATTTACACTTTTAACAATGACCGCGCTTCTTTTACTAACTACAAGTTGTGCATCAATTTTTACAGGATCAAAAAGAAATGTATTGTTTGAATCAGACCCATCAGGCGCCAAAGTTTTCGTCAATGGATTTGAAAAAGGAATTACTCCAGTACAAATTAAAGTTGAAGCAGATGACCGCGTTGACTTTAGATTAGACAACTATAAGGAAAGAGTTGTAGTTATGGATAGCAACTTCAATTTAGTGAGCATATTAAACGGCTTTAGTATTATTGGATGGGGTGTTGATGCCTTAACAGGTTCTCTAAAAAGAGTGGATACTAAATATGTAAAAGTAACCTTAGAAGCCTCTGAAAAAGTTGTTTTTATGGATTATATGAAAAAAGGAAACATCACAAAAATCAATATAGACGAAGAGAACAAGATTATTGAAACCGTGATTGTTCTTGCAGAATAACACTTTCTAAAAATTCTTTTATCACTTCTAACAAAACCTGGTGTTCGACAGTACCTCAGACATTTGCAGATACACCACACAACCAACAAAAGCGCTCCCATCTTGGAGCGCTTTTATAGTATTAAGTAATAAAATTTTTGATTGTCCGCTTATCGTCCCGTAGCTGTAATGATTGCTAT